>Ga0105240_10005733_pt1 | contig 18422 bp, 17 predicted proteins | sample KBSC54metaG_FD_80426 | JGI IMG/M metagenome (GOLD analysis project Ga0105240, IMG submission 80426) | Corn rhizosphere microbial communities from Kellogg Biological Station, Michigan, USA - KBS C5-4 metaG | ecosystem: Host-associated > Plants > Roots > Rhizosphere > Soil | place: Michigan, USA...
CACCAGCAGCAACCGCTCCACGCGCTGCGGATGACGCAACACGAAATGTTGTGCGACGACGCCGCCCATCGATCCGCCGACCAGCACGACCTTCGACATCCGCCTGCGGTCCAGCTCGGTCGCAAGACCGTCGGCAAACGCCGCCATCGTGTACGGCCCCGGGTCGCGCGCCGACGCACCGAACCCCGCAAGATCCGGTGCGTACGCGCCGATGCCGAGCTTCGCCAATCTTTCCACCGTCGGCGCCCAGTACGCCGACGACTGGCAGAACCCATGGATGAACAGCACCACGGGTCCGGGTCCGGTTCCGCTTCGCTCGATCGCAACCACGATCAGCTCGCCGCCTTCTTGAGATCGTGCGCCTTCTTCGCCGACGCAGCGAGCGCAGCCTCGGGCTTGATCTGGCGCAGCAGCACGTTCTGGATCTGCGTCTGGGTATAGCGATCCCATTCGAAGTACCACGACGTGTTGATGTTCTCTCTCGCGCGCGCGTTATTGGTTTGCTGGCGCAGCACGTCGAAGTCGTAACCTGCCTTCTTCTGCGCGGCCATGATGTCGGGATCCTGATCGAGCGACTTGAAGGCGTAGCCCACGCCGTATTTCAGATACCACGTCTTCGCCGAGAGGTACTGGCCGTGCGAATCCTTGCCGCCGAGAAAGTTGATGAGGCGATACGCCGCATCCTTTTCCCTGGTCTTCGAACTGATGCCGTACAGCCGCGTCCACCCCATCGGACCCTTGCCGGCATCCTTCACGCCGGGGAAGCGCGTCATCTGGATGTCGCCGGCGCGCTTGCTGAGCGCCGGATTGTTCACGCGCGGGAAGACGTTCCCTACCGCCGACGTGAACACCGCCTGGCCGCTGACGTACGCGTCGCGCACCTGCGTCTCGTCGAGCTCGAGGCCGCGCGGGTCGAGAATCTCCGACGAATGCATCGCCTCGAGCATCCAGTCGAGACAGGCGAGCGCTGTCTTGTCCTGGTCCGCGAATACCGGTTCCATGTCGGGGTTGAACATGTGCCCGCCCGAGGCAAAGACCATCGACCACAGCTCGTCGAGTCCGTCGGTGTTGTATTTGTAGCCTTTCAGGATCGGATACTTCGCGATCCCCGCTTTCTTCACTTCGAGCGCGGCGCTCTTGAGTTGATCGAGGGTTACCGGCGGGCTTTTCACATTCGCCGTGGCGAGCGCCTTCTTGTCGTAGAGATACAGATAGATGTCGCCGTAGTACGGCGTTCCGTATTGCTTGCCCTTGTAGAAAAGCGCCTCGCGATTGAACGGGAAAATGTCGTTATCGAGCTCGGCGAGCTTCGGCATGCCGTCGATCGGCTGCATCCAGCCGGCCTCGACCCAGGCGGCGAGATTGGTGTCGCGCACGTAGAACGCGTCCGGCTGCGATCCGGCGTTGAAAAGCGCGACCATCTTTTCGTTGTAGAGCTGGAGGTCGAGCGGCGTGTAGTTCACCTTGACGTCCGCGTTCTGGGCCATGAACTCCTTGCAGAGCCCGTCGGCCACCTGCGGCTCGAAGGCCCATCCGGCGAAGCCGATCGTCTTCTCGGCCGCCAGCGCGCTCTGCATCCATCCCGCACTGCCGAGACCGGCGCCGAGGCCCGCCATCGTTGTCGCCTTCAGAAAGTCGCGGCGCGACAGCCGCTGATACCACTCGTCATTGCGTGCCATTGCGTTTTCCTCCTCCACAGTTGAGATGTACTGCACCGGCTGCGGCTTCAGTCCTTTACCGCACCGCTCGTAAGACCCTGGACGATCAGGCGCTGGAACAGAAACGCGAGCACCAGCGGCGGCACGACGGCGAGAACGCCGCTCGTCGCCATCAGCGTTCGCTCGGTCGTGACATCGGTGACGAAGCCGGCGACGACGACCGGCAGCGTCTTCGATGCCGTCGTGCTCGTCAGGATGACCGCGAACAGATAATCGTTCCATGACGTCATGAAGGCGAACATGCCGGCGGCGATCAGGCCCGGGACGGCGGCCGGCAGCAGCACCTTCGTCAGCATCTGCAACCAACTGCAGCCGTCCATGAATGCCGCTTCCTCGAGCGAGCGCGGGATCGTCTGGAAATAGTTCTTCAGCAGCCAGATCGTGAACGGCAGCGTGAACGACAAATAGGTGACGACCAGTGCCGAGAGATGATCGAGCAGGCCGAGCGTCTTGATCGTGAGATAGAGGGGAACGATGAGCGCAATGCCCGGCAGCATGCGGGAGCCGAGATAGATTCCGAGCAAACTGCCGTGGCCGCGAAACCGGAATCGCGCGAGGCTGTACCCCGCCAGCGTACCCAGTATCAGGTTCAGCGCCGCCGTTCCCGTGGCCGCTACCAGCGAGTTGACCATGCCGGGCATCGTCTCTTCCAGAGCACGGCTGCCGACGATCGCGCGCGTACCGGACGGATTCAGGAACGACAGGTAGTTCGCGATCGTGGGATCGGTCGGGATCCAGTGCGGCGGTACCGCGAGCGCGTCCCTTTCGTGCATGAAGCTCGTGAGCAGCAGCCAGCAGAATGGCGCAAGGATGTAGATGGCGAGCACCACCCCGCACAGTGTCAGAAAGGCGGTGCGCATCGTGTCGCCGGACGGCATGCGCGCGTCGAGTGCCTGCGCGTTCATCCTTCGAAGTTTCCCCGCCGATACAGGATGCGGAAATAGACCAGCGCGAATCCGAACGTGATGAGGCTCACCGTGTACGCGTACGCGTTGCCGCGGCCGAAATCCAGGCTGTCGAACGTCGTGAGATAGGTCTGCCACGTCAACGTCGTCGTCGCCGTCCCCGGGCCACCGCCGGTCAGAACGTAGATGATGTCGAACGCGCGAATCGCCGCGAGCGTCTGCAGGATCAGCACGACGAGAAGCACCTGCGCGATCCACGGAAACGTGACGTACCGGAACGTCTGCAAGCGCCCCGCGCCGTCCATGCGAGCTGCCTCATACAGCTCAACGGGAATGCGTTGCAGCGCGGCGAGCAGCAGGATCACGGCGAGCGGAAGCGTGTTCCAGACGTCCGCGCTTACCAGTGCGAGCAGCGCGGACAGCGGCTCCGAGAGCCAACCGCGATATTCCCTGATCGCGCCGATCGTCGTGAGCAAGCCGTTCAGCGCACCGATCTTCGAGTCGTAGATCCACTGCCACATCAGCCCGTTCACCACCGGCGGGATCGCCCACGGCAGCAGGATCAGCGTGCGCAGCACGCCACGCCCCGGGAACGACTGATTGAGCAGCAGCGCGACCAGAACACCGAGGATGGCAACGAGCGCCACGACCATCACGGTGAACTGCACGGTGATCCACAGCGCCGACCAGAATTCCGGCGACTTCAGGATCTCGCTGTAGTTGTCGAGCCCGATGAACCTGAAGACGTTGGGGCGCTTCAGGTTGAACTTGTGGAGGCTGACCCACGCCGAATAGACGATCGGATATCCGGCGAGCACGAAGATCGCGAGCAATGCCGGCGCGTTGAGCAGATACGCGAAAACCGGGCGGTCGTAGCCGACGCGGTTGGCGCGCACCTTGTCGGCGGCGGGAAATGACGCGCTCAGCGTGCTCACACGCGCGGCTCCAATCGCAGGAAGCGTCCGGCGCGAACGCCGGTGGACTGCTTGTCGCGATAAGCGATCTCGCCGTTCACCATCACCAGATCGATGCCGTCGGCCGGAACGGATGGATCGTCGTAGGTCGCGCGGTCGATGACGCGCTCGGGATCGAAGACGACGATGTCGGCAACGCTGCCGACGCCAAGCGTACCCCGCCCCGTGAGATTGAATCGTCGAGCGGACAGCCCGCTCATCCGGTACACGGCTTCCTCGAGCGAGAACAGCCCGAGCTCGCGCGCGTAATGACCGAGCACGCGCGGGAATGTGCCCCAAAGGCGTGGATGCGGATGCTTGTCGTGCGGAAGGCCGTCGGAGCCGATCATCGTCGCTTCGTACTTCAGCACGCGGCGAACGTCGTCCTCGTGCATCTGGAAATAGATCGCGCCGCCGGGCTGCAGCCGGTCGCACGCCTCCTTTTGCGTGCAGGCCCACTCGCCGGCGATGTCGGCGAGCATGCGCCCGCTCATCTCCGGATGAGTCTCGGACCACGCCAGCATGACGTCGATCACGCCGTCGACCAGGTCGGCGCGAAGGACGGTCGAACCGGCGGCGTACGGATAGGCGTCCAGGCCGATGGACTGCGTCTGGCGCGCGGCATCGATATACGCCAGCGTTTCGGTCGAGCGTCCCCAGTTGGCCGGGCCCGCGCATTTGTGATGTGAAATCACCACCGGAATCGCCGCCTGCAGCGCGCACGAAAAGGCTTCCTGCAGCGACTCGATCACGCGCTCCGACTCGTTGCGAATGTGCGTGACGTAGATGCCGCCCGCTTCGGCGGCAACGCGCGCGAGCTGCGTGATTTCATCGGCATCGGCGGCCGAACCCGTCGGGTAGAACGTACCGGTACTGAGGCCCGCTGCGCCGGCCTCCATCGCGTGCCCCGCGAGCGCGACCATGCGAGCCCGCTCGTCCACGGTTGCCGGCCGATAGGGATCGGACATCGCCGCGACGCGCAGCGTCGAGTGCCCGACGAGCGCCACGACGTTCACGGCAGGACGGGCATCGTCGACCGCCTGCACGTACTCCTGCATCGTCCCGAACACGTACTTGTCGGAGCCACCAAGCAGATTCAGCGGCGGGGGCACCTTCGGATGAACCAGCGGGGCGAGGCTGATCCCGCAATTTCCCACGACCACCGTCGTCACGCCCTGGCTGATCTTCGGAAGTGCCTGCGGCGACGCGAGCACCAACTGGTCGTCGTGCGTGTGCGTGTCGATGAAGCCCGGCGCGATCACCCGACCGCCGACATCGATCTCGCGCTCACCACGCGACGCGAGATCGGCGCCGATCTCAGCAATGCGCCCGTGCTCGATCCGCACGTCGGCGGTATAGCGCGGCGCTTTCGTACCGTCGATGACGACACCGCCGCGCAACAGCCATGTGCCGTTCTTCATCCCGGGCTCTTTCATTCAGGCGCGACGGCGTCGCGCTCAGCCTTCGACCATGCCCATTGCAAAGCGGGATGGCCATCGGTATCGATGCCCCGCTCGCTCAATATGTCGCGGATGCGCGTGAGGCCATCGATCGCCGCCGGCCCGAGCAGGAGCCCGACGCCGACCATCAGGATCTCGTTGAGGACCAGGCCGGCGAGACAGGCTTCCGTCCCGACGCGCACGACGGCATCCTCGGGCACGACGACGGTGAGCGGAATGGTCGATCGCAGCGCAAGCGGCGTTTCGGGCTGCGTGATGCCGATCACCGTTGCGCCCTGCTCGCGCGCGACTTCGACGGCATCGAGAAGCGTCGGCATGCGTCCGACGTGCGAGATCGCCAGCACGACGTCGCTCGACGTCAGCGAAGCCGCGGAGATCAGTTGCATATGGGCATCGAAGTACGCGTTCGACGCGCGGCCGAGGCGCGACAGGCGCGCCTGCGCATCGTTCGCGAGGAACGTCGATATGAACCCGACGCTGTAGCAATCGATCCGCCTTGCCGAGGCAAGTGCCTGTATCGCGGCCTCGACGGCGCCCGTATCGATGCAGTTCTCCAGGTTCGTCAAAACCGCCGCTGCCCCGTAGACGATCTTGTGGATGACGGCGGCAGCGTTGTCCTTCGGGCGCACCGAGCGATGCAGGTACGGCGTGCCGACACCGAGACTTTGCGCGAGCTGAAGCTTGAAGTCGCTCAGACCCTCGTACCCGAGCGCGCGGCAGAACCGCACCACCGTCGGTGCGCTGACGTCCGCCAGCCGCGCGAGCTCCTCGACATTCGCGCGGATCGAGCGTTGAGGATCGTCGAGGAAAACCCGGCCGACCTGCCGCTGCGCCGCAGGGAGCGAATCAAATTGCTCCTTGATCCTTCCGAGAGGGTCGGTCGTGATGCGCGGCACCACCCGAGGCGCGGTTTCCATCGCTTTAGAAGAACGTGCGCAGACCACCGACGACGTTGTACGCATCGTCGACTTCGACGAGCAGCTGCCACTTGTCGAACGTCGTGCAGGGATGCGAGATGCCGCATCCGACGAGATCGCCTACTTCGAGATCGGCTTCCTGCGGCAACTCGACGTACGCATGCTGATCGTTGAGCTTGGTGATGCGCCAGTTACTCGGTGCGGCAGCCGGAGCGTCGCGGAAACCGGCGCGATACCAGGCGATCGGCCGCGGCATGTCGACGTCGTACGACACGTCGCGCTTGCCCATCGTGAGAATCGCAAGCGTTGCCTCCGGCCGCGACTGCACCTGCGCCCAGAGCTCCAGCGCGGGACGCAGACCGCCCTGCGTCCCGATCCGGTCGCCTTCGCGTTGCGCGATGCCGCGCCACATCCGTTCGTACAAGCCGTTGTCGTGCGTGACATAGCAACCGCTGCGCAAAACGGTCTTCACCGGGCGCGACAATCGTGTCGGCAGCTCCCGGGCAACGATGTCGAATACCGCGGAGCCGCCCGCCGACAAGATGATCGTGTCGTGCTGGAACAGACGTTCCCGGTCGCAGACCGCGGCGACGCCCTTCACGAAATCGAGGAAGGCGCCCACATGCCGAGCGTCGCGATCGGCATCGCCGGTGATGGTCAGACCCTCGTAGCATTCGATGCCGGCGAGCGCGATCGTTGGGACGGAGGCAATTCGGCGCGCAACGGCGAGCGCGTCGTCCGCATTCCGCACGCCGGTACGCCCGCCCGTCAATCCCAGCTCCAGCAACGCGTTCAGAGGCCGACGGGGGTGACACGACTCCGCGGCGGACGCGACGAGGTCGAGTTGCCGCTGCGAATCGACCAGGAAGTAGAACTCGAGGTCAGCGTCGCGATTGCATAATTCGATGACCCGTGCGACGTCGAGGCGGCTCAGGAGCTGGTTCGCCATGACGACGCGTTTGACGCCGACGCCGACGCAAATGCCGAGTTGGTGAACCGTCGCAACCGTGATGGCCCATGCGCCCGCATCGATCTGCCGCTCGAAGATCTGTGGGCACATCGTCGTTTTGCCGTGCGGTGCGAGCAGCACACCGTTTTCCGCAGTGAAGGCGCGCATCCACTGTGTGTTGTGCGCCAACGCAGACGCCTTGATCAAGGCAACCGGAAACGGTATATCGCCGTGCAGGACGTTCCAGCGTTGCGCTGCAAACGCCTGCAGCGGGATTGCCGCATGGCCATGAGGAAAGCCCTTCGTACGGTCGTCGATGACCTCTCGAAGGATCGGCTGCAGATCCAGTGGCACCGCAGGCTCGGGCGTGACTTCCAGGCTGTAATTATATTACGGCCGTCCACGATATGCGCCGCACTCCCGACTGTCAAGCTGCGGTGCACGGGTAAAGGGGATGTAACCTTATTACCGCATGGGCACCGACGGCGCGGACTTGGCGCGCAGCATCTCCTCGATCGCGCGCACGGCGACGGCGTAGCCTTGGGCGCCGAGGCCGGCGATCACGGCGGTTGCGACCTTCGAGATCAGCGAGCGATGGTAGTGCGCCTCGCGCCGGTGGATGTTCGTGATGTGCAGCTCGACGATCGGTCCGGGAAACATCTTGAGCGCATCGAGGATTGCGATCGAGGTGAATGAGTAGCCCGCCGGGTTGATGACGATGCCACTGCCCCGGTCGATGGCTTCGTGGATCCAGTCGACGATCTCGCCTTCGTGATTGGTCTGCCGAAACTCGATGGGCCGCTTGCCGGCCGCTTGCCGGCACAGCGCTTCCACCTGCCGGAGCGTCGTGCTCCCGTAGATCTCGGGCTCGCGCTCGCCGAGGCGATTGAGATTGGGGCCGTTCAGGACGTAGATCGGCCGATCCGTGGAAAGCGATGTTGAGCGCACGACGTTATCCCTTGTAGCCCATCACACGCGGGAGCCAGAGAACGGTCTCGGGGACGAACGTGATGAACGCCAGCACCACGACCGCTGCGGCGATGAACGGCGCCGATTCGCGCACGATTGCGACCAGCGGCTGCTTCGTCATGTTCGCGACGATGAACAGCAACAGCCCGAACGGCGGCGTGAGCAGACCGATCATGATGTTGACGACCACCACCACGCCGAAGTGCACGACGTCGATGCCCAGCACCTTCGCCGTAGGAATGAAGATCGGCACGATGATGAGGAGGATCGTCGTACCCTCCAGCAGGCAGCCGAGCCCGAGCAGGATCGCGTTGACGAGCAGCAGGAACGCCGTGCTGGAAAGATGGAAGCCGCCGACGAAGGTCGCGACCGACGCCGGCACGTTCTCGATCGTCACGACGTAGTTGAACACCAGCGCCCCGGCGATCAGCATCCCCACCGACGTCGTCGCCTTCGCGCTCGAGAGCAGCACACCGTAGAGCTGGCGCCACGTCATCGCCCGATAGATGAGCGACGCCGCGAGCAGCGCGTAGGCGGCCGCTGCCGCGGCGCCTTCAGTGGGTGTCATCACGCCGCCGTAGATCCCCACCAGCAGGATCACCGGCAGCAACAGCGCCGGAAACGCGTTGATGGCGGCGCGCGGGATTTCGCGCAGCGGCACCGGCGGCTCGACGGGGTAGTTACGGCGCCGCGCGATCAGCGCGTTCATCACCATGAATGCCACGCCCAACAGCAATCCGGGAATGACGCCGCCCAGGAAGAGATAGCCGATCGACGCATCGGACACCAGCGCATAGATCACCATCGGTATCGATGGCGGAATGATCGGCCCGATGATCGCGGACGAAGCGGTGATCGCGGCCGCGTATGCGGTGGGATATTTCCCATCGCGGCTCATCATGCCGATGATGATCCGTCCGATGCCGACCGCATCGGCAATCGCCGAGCCCGACATGCCGGCGAATATCACGTTCGACACGACGTTGACATGCCCGAGGCCGCCGCGGAAGCGACCCACCAGCACCAGGCAGAACCTGAGGAGACGGTCGGTGAGGCTCCCGGTATTCATCAGATCGGCAGCCAGGATGAACAGCGGCACCGCCAGCAGCACATAGCTGTTGTAGAGGCCGTTCAGGATCTGCTCGGCCGCGGTGCCCGGGTCGAGGTGCGCGAGGATGAGGTAGAGGACCGATGCCCCGATCATCGAAAGTCCGATCGGCAGGCCGATCGACGCCAGCGCGACCAGCGCGATGACGCACAGCGAGAACGGCGACACGCCCATCACGAAACGGTGCCGGAGCGTGTCGCTCCCCCGCCGCGGCGCAGCCCTCGCCAAGCGAGCCAGCCTATCCTCGCCTGGCGCAGGATGCATACGACCGCGAAGATCAGGTAGATCGAATACAGGTAGTCGAAAGGCACTTTCAAGTAGGCCGAGTGCTCGCGCTTCATGAACACAACGTATCGCCAGGTCGCCGGCAGCGACAGCGCGATCAGGACGATGAGCGTGACCGCGGCGATGATCGTGAAGACCCGCCGCACGTCCGGCGACACGGCGTTGTACAGGATGTCGAAGCGAACCTCGTCTTCGTCCGCGACGATGAACGAGGCGCCCCACAGGATGACCCACACCCAGCAGAGCACCGTTACTTCCTCGCTCCACCCCAGCGGACGATTCAGGACGTAGCGAAACACGATCTGCAGCAGGAACGAGACGAACATCGTCGCGATGAGCGCGACCGCGACGTTGTCGGCACGCCGGCGCAGCCAGCCAAGGATCGGTGGCTCTTCCGTCCGCTCCCTGACCGCCCCGGACATCGGCATCGGCCCCGACTACAGCGCGTTGATGCGCTCGAGCGCGCCCTTCGGCCAGTCGTTGCCGTACTTGTCGACGTAGCGCTTTTGCGCGTAAGTGCGAAACGCGTCGATGTCGGGCGTGTAGACCTTCTTGCCCTCGCCCTTGAGATACGCGACGACGTCCTTCTCCTGGCCCTCGAACTTGACGGTGTAGTCGTCGATCGACTTCTCCGCAGCGGCGCGAAAGCGCGCCTGCTGATCGGGCTTCATCGCGTCCCATGCCTTGGACGACACGGCCATGACATCGTAGCCGACGACGTGCGACGTCAGGACGAACTGGGTGGTCACCTCGTCGAACTTCATGAGCTTGCTCAGCAGGAGCGGGTTGTCCTGTCCATCGATGGCGCCCGTTTGCAGCGCCGTATAGACCTCGGCGAACGCGACCGGCGTGGGGTTGACGCCGATCGACTCGCCAAGGAATTGCCAGAACTCGCCCGGCGGCATCCGCAGCTTGATGCCGGCAAGGTCCGCTGGCGTGCGGATCGGCTTGTCGGGTTTGAGATTGACGTGCCGCGCGCCGAAATAGACTGGCGTGATCAACTCGATCTGCAACTGGTCGCGCGCCAGCTTGATGAAGTCGCGGCCGACGTCGCTCTTGAAGGTCTTCTTCAAGTGATCGACGTCGCGGAACAGATAGGCCGACGTCATCAGCGACCATGCCGGTAGCTGCTTCGAGATGTCCTGCGGCGCGAGGTTGGCCATCTCGAGGTTGCCGCGCTGGAGGGCGACGAGCTCGGTACCCTGCTTGAACAGCGTGTTCGACCAGAAGGGCTGGAAGTCGAAGTCGTTCCTGATCGCTGCGGCGAACGCCTTGTACGCCTCCGCGCGGAGATCCTGCTCGGTGAACGCGCAACTGAAGCGCAGCTTCGGCTTGCCCTGCGCGAGCAGGCGGGGCGACGCGGCAAGCGCGAGCGCCGAGGCACCCGCCCGAAGAACGCTACGACGTGAAATCGCTGACGACATGGTCGGTCCTCCAAATGGGATTCGAAATCCTGCGGCGCGACGGGGTCTCGCCGCGACGGTCGTGGACTGTCGGACGATAGCGTTTCTGTCCGACGATTGCAATTCCCTATGGTGATAGTCCGGATGCCGGACGAAAGGTATCATCAGCACACCGCAAGCGACATTGCGGCAACGTCGTGGGCCGCTCGGACTTGACGATGCTCGGCGAAGCACTGGAAACCGGTACGATCGGCGAGAAGACTTATCGGCGCATTCGCGCGGACATCGTCTTCGGCCGGCTGGCACCCGCAGAGCGGCTGACGCTCGACCGGATGCGCGACGTCTATTCGGCAAGCGTCAGCACGCTTCGCGAGGTGCTCAACCGACTATGCGCGGAAGGACTGATCATCGCCGAAGGCTCGCGCGGATTCGAGGTCATGCCGATCTCCTCCGGAAACCTGCGCGAAGTGGCGGCGATGCGCTGCCTGCTCGAATCGCACGCACTGCGCGAATCGTTCGAGGCAGGCGACATGGAGTGGGAAGGCAAGGTCGTCGCCGCCCATCACAAGCTGGCGTCGATGGAGCGACAGATGGCGGCGGGGCAACGCTCCGTGGCGGAGACCTGGAAGCGCTACGATCAGGAATTTCACCACGCGCTGATCTCGGCATGCGGCTCGCAGGTTCTGCTCGACACCCATGCCATGATCTACGACCGGTATTTGCGCTACCAGATGATCGCAGCGGTGTACCGCGGCGGCATCGCAGCGGCGGAGCACCGGCGACTGCTCGAATGCGCATTGAAGCGCGATTGGAAGACCGCGCAAGCCACGCTCACGAAGCACGTGAACGATTGCGTGGAGCACATGATTTCGAAGCGGCTGGTGCCGTGAGCCTGGATCGAGGTGTGGGACGGAACTACGCCGGCGATGTGCGCGGCGCCGCGCGCGTATTCAGGAACACCGAATACAGTGACGTCGTCGCGCAAATGAAGAGGCGATTGAGCTTCGGGCCGCCGAAGCATACGTTGGATACGCTTTCAGGAACGAGGATCTTGCCGAGCAGCGAACCATCGCTTGCGTAGCAGTGCACGCCGTCGCCGGCCGACAGCCACAGGTTGCCCTGCGCATCGACGCGAAATCCATCGAACAGACCCACCGAGCACGTGGCGAATACGTCGCCGCCCGAGATCGAGCCGCCGTCGCTCGACACGGTGAAGCGCCGCACATGGGCGGGCCCCTCCATGTCGTGCGTGAGGCCAGTGTCGGCGATGTACAGCAGTGATTCGTCGGGCGAGAACGCCAGCCCGTTTGGCTGCACGAAGTCGGAAGCCACGACGCTGACGCGACTGCTGTGCGGATCGATGCGGTACGCGTTGTTGGCACCGATCTCGCTCGGCGAAGCATCGCCTTCGTAGTCCGAGTCGATGCCGTAGCTCGGGTCGGTGAACCAGATGCTGCCGTCGCTCTTGACGATCACGTCGTTCGGCGAATTGAAGCGTTTGCCGTCGTGGCGGTCGGCCAAGACGATGCGCTTCCCGTCGAACCCGGTGCGCGACACGCAGCGGCTGCGATGCTCGCACGAGACCAGACGGCCCTGCACGTCGACCGTATGGCCGTTGCTGTTCATCGACGGTTGGCGGAACACGGAGACCGAGCCATCGGTCTCGTCCCAGCGCAGCATGCGGTCGTTCGGAATGTCGGACCAGACGAGATAGCGCCCGGCCGCGAACCACGCGGGTCCCTCGGCCCAGCGGCAACCGGTGTAGAGCTTCTCCGCATGCACGTACGGTAACACCAGCTTGCGAAAGCGCGGGTCGATGACTGCGAAGCTGGACGTGAGTTCGAGCGGCATCGGGGGTGCTCCGCGCGACGTCAGCTATTCCGCAGGCCGGCGTCCGCGGCCGTAGATCAGCAGCATCGCGATGATCACGATGCCATAGGTGACGTGGCGGCCGAATTCCGGCATCTGCATCACCGACAGGATCGACTGCAGAAGCGTGATAAGGATGACGCCGGCCACCGTGCCGAGATAACTGCCGCGGCCGCCGAGAATCGACGTGCCCCCGAGGACGACGGCCGCTATCGCCGGCAACAGGTAGGGGTCACCCATTGCCTGCGCCGCCTTGCTCGCATAGCCTGCGAGCAGTACGCCGCCCAGGGCCGAGAGTCCCCCGGCGAGCGCGAACGCCATCATCACGACCGTACGCGTGCGCGCGCCGGAAAGATACGCGGCGCGCTCGCGGTTGCCTATTGCATAGACCGTGCGACCGAACGTCGTGCGCGTCAACAGGAAGACGGCGGCGGTGCCGACCACGGCCCATACGAGTACGGCGTTCGGTATGCCGAGCACGGTGTTTCCAGTGGCGAGGAAGCGCATCGCAGGCGACGACGAATCCTGCGGCGAGAAGCCGCCGGTGTGCACGATCATCAACCCCTGGGCGACCGCATTCATCGCGAGGGTGACGACCATCGACGGGATGCGAAGAAACGCAACGCCGACGCCGCTGACGAGCCCCAGTGCAACGCCGCAGCCGATACCCACCGGAATCGCCATGGCCTCGCCAAGCGGCCCCCAGCCCGTCGCTGCTGTCGCCATCATGCCCCCGACGGCCACGACCCATGGCACCGACAGGTCGATCTGGCCGAGCAGGACGACGATCATCGTTCCGGTGGCGATGACGCCGAGAAACGACGCGACCTTCAACTGTTGCAGCAGGTACTGCGGCGACAGGAAGCTGCTCGAATAGAGGCTGCCGATGAGCAGCACCAACACGATGCAGCCGAATGCCCACGCGAGCGCCGGATCGATGCGCCGGCGCATGCTGCCGACCTTATCGATGACCCGGCCGGAGCGATTGGCTGCGGACGGAACCTCAGCCATACAAGTCGAGACGGTTGCGTATGCGCAGCAACCGCACCGCACCGAGACAGACGGCCGCGGACAGCACGATGCCCTGGAACAGCGGTTGCCACAACGGTTCGACGTCGAACACGAAGAGCAGGTCGCCGATCGTGCGGAACATCAGCGCGCCGAAGATCGCGCCGATCGCGCTGCCCGAACCACCGAAGAGCGAAACGCCGCCCAGCACGACCGCAGCGATCGAGTACAGCGTGTACGTGTTGCCGTTCGCGGCCGACGCTTCGCCCGTGTACGTGATGAAGGTGACGAACAGTCCCGCCATCGACGCGAGAAGACCCGACAGGGTGTAAGCAACGAACTTGGCGCGGTTGACCGGCACACCCGACATGTACGCCGCCACTTCCGATGATCCGACGGCATACGCGGCCCGTCCAATCGCTGAACGCCTGAAGGGCACCCAAACGATCGCAACCACCGCAAGCAGCAGCGCGAGACTCTCAGGCACGCCACCCGGCAACTGGCCGGTCAGCGCATCGGCCAGCTGGGTGTTGACGTCGCCGCCCGGAACAGGCCGGAGCGCGAGCGCCGCTCCGTAATACACGGCACCGGTGGCGATGGTCGTGACAATCGGCTGCAGCCGCCCGAAGATCACGATCAGTCCGTTGATCGCCCCGCACAGGCAACCGACCAGCAGCACAACCACGACGCCGATCGTCGTCGTCAGCGTCGAGCCGACGACGATGCTCGACGCGAGGCAATTGGCGAGGATCATCACCATGCCGACCGACAGATCGATGCCCGACGTGAGCACGACGAGCGTCTGCGCCATCGCGACGATAGCGAGGAGCACGCCCTTGTTGGCCGCGGTCGTCGCGACGTTTGCGTTGAGGCCTGCCGGATGGTTGGCGGCGTAGATCGTGAACATCACGACGAACGCCGCGAACGCGAGCAGCGTGCCTTTGTGCTCACGCAACCAAAAGGACCAGTCGCCGCTCACGTCGAAGCGGTTTGCGGTGCGCCGGCTTTCCGGGCTTCGGTACCGATGTTCAACGCGCTGCTGACCAGCGCGCGTTCGGTGATCTCGGGACCGATCAGCTCGCGCCTGATTGCGCCGTCGTACATCACGAGCACCCGGTCGCAGCAGCCGATGAGCTCGTCGTAGTCAGTGGAGTAAAAGAGAATCGCCGCCCCGTTTTCGGCCAGTTCGCGGAGAAGCTGGTACATCTCCTGTTTGGTGCCGACGTCGATGCCACGCGTCGGATCGTTCAGGAGGAGGATGCGCGGCGCCATCATCAGCCACTTGCCGATGACGAGCTTCTGCTGGTTGCCGCCGGAAAGCGATCCGGCGGGCACGGCGGTGCCGTCGGTGCGAATGGCGAGCAGGCGCACGATCCGCTCCACCGCGTGCTGTTCGGCCGCTCCGTCGACGACGCCCCAGTGGGACAAGCGATCGAGTGCTGCGAAAGAAAGATTGTCGCGAACCGACATCGGCAACATCAGGCCCTCGGTCTTGCGGTCCTCGGGAATGAGCGCCATGCCGATCCGCTTGCGCTTCGCGACGTTCGGACCGGCAATGGTGACAGGCCGGCCGTCGATCAATATCTCGCCCGTCGTCCCTTGCAGCACACCGAAGAGTGCGAGCAGCAATTCGCGCTGACCCTGGCCATCGAGTCCACCAAGGCCGATCACCTCGCCTGCGCGCACCTGCAACGAGATGTCGTTCAACCGTTCGCTCCAGCCGAGGTGGCGCACTTCGAGCGGCGGGGGCGCGCCGCTCACTGCGCGCTGCTTGTGCGCGGGAAACACTGCGTTGTATTCGCGGCCGATCATGAGCTCGACGATTTCGTTATCGGTCCTCGTACCGGCGGCGAAGCTCGCGACGCTGCGACCGTTGCAGAACACGGTGCACTCGTCCGCCAGCTCGGCGATCTCGTGCATTCGGTGCGAAATGTAAAGCAACGCAAGCCCCTCTGCGCGCAACCGCTTCAGCACACCATAGATCTTCGTCACGTCGGCCGCGGTGAGCGCCGAGGTCGCTTCGTCGAGGATCAGGATGCGTGGCTTGCGGGCGAGCGCCTTCGCGATCTCGACCATCTGCCGCCGCGACAGCGACAGGTCCTTGACCAGCGCGAGCGGATGGATGTTGTCGGCGCCGGCACGTGCGAGCGCTTCCTCCGCCATGCGGCGCTGCGCACGGCGGTCGATCAGGCCGAGGTGCCGCGGCGGATTGCTGATCGCGATGTTGTCGGCAACCGACAGATCGGGGATCAGCGACAACTCCTGGAAGATGCATGCGATGCCGGCTGCGCTCGCGCCGGCGGGCGACGCGAACGAGACCGGCTTCCCGTCGAGCAACATGCGCCCCTGGTCGGGCGTGACGACGCCGGCCATGATCTTGATCAACGTCGATTTTCCGGCGCCGTTCTCGCCAAGCACTGCGTGGATGCGGCCCGCCTCGATGACGAGGTCGGCGTCCTGCAGCGCACGCACGCCGCCGTAGCGCTTGGAAACGCCTTGCATCACGAACAAGCTCATTCAGGCACGCTGAGCCGTCGCGCCGATCGCGATTCGCACCGGGGGTGACCGCTCATGCTCGATAGGGATCGTGCGGGGAAGGTGATCCCCCCACCTGCCTATTTGTTCGCTTCGCTCTGTCCCATGATTTCCTGCGCCGTGAAATTGATGCCGCAGGTAGGAAACGAGTTGCCAACGAAGAAATTGTCGGAAAGCGCGGAGTAATAATCGGTGCCGTCCTTCAGGTTCGGCGACTCGATCCGTGCCAACGGGAGTTTCACCGACTGCGGGACGACCTTGCCCTCGAGCGCGGCGATCGCCGTTTTGATCGCTACGGCCACCTGCGCCGGACCGGTGCCTCCCGACGCGCACTTCAGGCCTTCGCCTCCATACTTGCCGCAGAACTTGCGAAAGCCATTTTCGGTTTCGCCGCCGAACGGAACGAACGGATGCTTGGCATCGATCATTGCTTGCACGACGCCGGTATCCCCGCCCTGCGCGGTGATGGCGTCGAAGTGCTTGTGCACGGCAATCGCATCCGCCGTGACCTTCTGCGCGGTGGGATCGTCCCACTTGCCGATCACTTCGACGGTGTCCCACTTCTTCCCGGATGCCTTGAATACTTCCTGGATGCCTTCATGACGGTCGCGATCGACCGACGTGCCGGACACACCGCGCACTTCCAGCACCTTGCCGCCGTTCGGCACATTCTTTACGAGCCACTCGGCCCAGTACTTGCCGAGTCCCTTCTGGTCGACGTTGACGTTGATCGCTTCGTTGGTGTCGAGCGTGTTGTCGAATGCGACCAGCACGACGCCCGCGTCGTTGGCGCGCTTGATCACCGGCTTGAACGCGGCCGGATTCTGGGCGTTCACCACAATTGCGTCGTAGCCGGAATCGATGAAGTTGTTGATAGCCGCGATCTGCGCCGCGACGTCTTCGCCGGTGGAGACGACCTTGAACTCCTTGAGCTTCGCGGCGACCTCGGGCTGCGCGGCGTACGCCTTCGCCGTCTTGATCATCTGGATGCGCCACGTGTTCGCGATGTAGCCGTTGGCGAGCGCAATGCGGTACGGCCCCTTCTTCGCCGGGAACTGGAACAGTTTCGTATCGCTGGCCCACGGCACGAAGCACTGCGCGTCCGAGTTGGGTAGCGAAACGACCTTCGGCGGCGCGGCGGTTGCGAGTCCGGTGGCAAGCAAAGCGACCGCCGCGGCAACCTGGGTACGGTAGAGCATCAGAGCCTCCTTTGACAGGACTTGCGAATACCGGCGAGAGCCGGCAGCAAACGCAACGGGCGTCTTGTTCTGAACCGTTCGCCCGACGCCGGAGCGTCCTCGGACGAGGATAGTCGGCTCAAGCGAATGCTGCGGATTATGGACACCGAACGCCGGGAAATACAACTGTGCGAGCGCGAGGGTCCGCCGGGTCCTTCAGGATCCACAGCGCGCAATTATTCTTGTGAACAGCCACATCAACTCGCCACCAGGCGCCGGCTCCGCCGCTGCAGCCATCCGACGAATGCCATCAATGTGAGCGAGATCGCGATCAGCATCGTCGCGGCCGCCGTGATCGTCAGGCTGATGTTGTCGTTGATGCCGGAGAACATCTGCCGCGGCAGCGTGCGCTGTCCGGGTCCGGCGATCAGCAGCGCGACGACGACCTCGTCGAACGACGCGGCGAATGCGAACACCGCCCCGGACAGCACGCCAGGCAGGATCAACGGCAACGTCACGCGGCGAAATGCTGCGAGCGGCGGCGCGCCGAGATTGGCCGCGGCGCGCAGCAGCGTGCGATCGAAGCCGGAAAGCGTTGCGAGCACCGTGATGACGACGAACGGCGCGGCAAGCGTCGTGTGCGCGAGGATGAGTCCCGCATAACCGTCGGTGAGTCCCAGCGGCGCGAACGCGAAGTAGACGCCGACGGCGACGATGACGACGGGAACGACCATCGGCGAGATGAGCAGCGCGAGCAGCAGCCCCTGTCCCGGAAACCGCGCCCGCCACAATCCGAGCGCGGCGAGCGTTCCGAGCAGCGTCGCGAGAACGGTCGCAGACGTACCGACCAGCAGGCTGTTCCACACCGAAGGCAGCCAGAACGACGACGTGAAGAAGTCGCTGTACCAGCGCAGACTGAAGCCGGGAAGCGGATAGTAGAAGAACGACCCGGACGAGAACGACAGCGGCACGATGATCACGATCGGCGCCACCAGGAACACGAGCACCAGTGCAGCGAGAATCGCTAGCGCGATGCGCGCGATGCGCTCCCCGGTCGTGAGGTTCGAGCTCATCATGTCATCCGCAGCTTCTCGAGGCCGATCATCCGGTTGTACACCGCATACAGGGCAACGGTCGCCGCGAGCAGCATGATCGACAACGCGGC
>Ga0105240_10005734_pt1 | contig 18421 bp, 17 predicted proteins | sample KBSC54metaG_FD_80426 | JGI IMG/M metagenome (GOLD analysis project Ga0105240, IMG submission 80426) | Corn rhizosphere microbial communities from Kellogg Biological Station, Michigan, USA - KBS C5-4 metaG | ecosystem: Host-associated > Plants > Roots > Rhizosphere > Soil | place: Michigan, USA...
GGTGATCGTGCGCATGTTCGGGCCTTTGAAGAAAGGCATCGACATGGACGCGTTGGATGGCGCCACCGAGATGCCTTACGACGTGGCGGACCAGCGCATTGAATATTCGCAGGCCGAGCCGCGGGCCTTGCGCGTGGGCTGGTGGCGGGGCGTAGGACCCAACAACACCGTCTTCGCCATCGAAAGCATGATGGACGAACTGGCAAAGAAGGCCGACAAGGATCCGATCGCCTTCCGCCTGGCCCATCTGAAGCAGAAAAACCCTCGCCTGCGGGCAGCCCTGGAGCGGGTGGCGCGCGAATCCAATTGGGATCAGCCCTTGCCGGCCCGTCACGGGCGTGGCGTCTGCGCCCAATTCGCGTTCGGCAGCTATATGGCGACTGTGGCGGAAGTCGAAGTCGTCGGCGACGGCACTGTCCGCGTCCGCCGCATGACCTCGGTGGTCGATGCCGGCCGGGTGGTCAATCCCGATACCTTGAAAGCCCAGGTGCAGGGCGGACTGATCTTCGGCCTCACCGCCGCGCTTCACGGCAACATCACGGTGGAGAATGGCCGGGTGCAGCAGAGTAATTTCAATGACTATCGCATGATGCGGATCAACGAGACGCCCGCCATCGATGTGCACATCATCCAGAGCGGCGAGGCGCCAGGGGGGATCGGCGAACCGGGCTGTACCGCCGGACCACCCTCCCTGGTCAACGCCATCGCCGCGGCCACGAATATCCGCATCCGCCAGTTGCCGGTGGATCGCGACATTCTCGCCGGGCGTCGCAGCGTATGAGCGAAACACCTCGTCTCAGCCATACGTTGCAGTCCCGCCATGTGGCCATGATCTCGCTGGGCGGGATCATCGGTGCCGGACTCTTCGTCGGTTCCAGCGCCGCGATCGCTTCCATCGGTCCGGCCGTGATCGTCTGCTACATCCTGGCAGGCATCCTGATCCTGTTCACCATGCGCATGCTGGGCGAACTGGCGGTCGCCAATCCCGGCATTGGCTTTTTCACGGATTATGCCCGCAAGGTTCTGGGAAACCCGTTCGGCTTTGTGGGTGGATGGCTCTATTGGTATTTCTGGATGATCGTGGTGGCGGTCGAAGCCATCGCGGGGGCCATCATCATCGCCCAATGGATCGCGGCTCCCGTATGGCTGATCGGGCTGGTGCTTCTGGTCTGCCTGACCGGCGTCAATCTGATGTCGGCGCGCTCCTATGGCGAATTCGAATTCTGGTTTTCCTCCATCAAGGTCGCGGCGATCATCGCCTTCATTCTGATCACGGGATCCTATGTCCTTGGTCTGACGCCCGGTCATAGCGCCGATATTTCCCCGCTGACTGCGTTCGGCGGCTTTGCGCCGCACGGCATTGTGTCAGTATTGGCGGGCGTGGTGACGGTGATCTTCTCCTTGACGGGTGCCGAGATCACCACCGTCGCGGCAGCGGAGTCCAAGGAACCGGCCAAGGCGATTGCTTCCATGTCCACCACCCTGACGGTCAGAGTGGTGCTGTTCTATGTGCTGTCGATCTTCTTCATCGTCGCGGCGGTGAACTGGACCACCATCAAGCCGGGGCAGTCTCCCTTTATTGCGGCCCTCAACCTGATCGGCATTCCCGGTTCGGCGATGGCGATGAATATCATCGTGCTGACGGCGGTGCTGTCCTGCCTCAATTCCGGGCTCTACGTCACATCGCGGGCGCTGTTCGCGCTGGCGGCGCATGGCGACGCACCGAAAAGCTTGACCGTCCTGAACAAGCGCAATGTGCCTGCCCGCGCCATTCTAGTTGGTACGGTGTTCGGGTATGCCGCCATGATCGCGTCCGTTGTCTCGCCCACCGTTGTCTTCACGTTCCTGGTCAATGCCTCGGGCACGGCAATGCTGTTTCTTTACGGAATGATCGGCGTCGCCCAGATTCGCTATCGCAGCGGCCTGTCCGCGGATGAGGTGAGCCGGCTCCAACTCAAAATGTGGCTCTTCCCCGCGCTGAGCTATTTCACGGTCGCCGGCATCATGGCCGTCCTGATCGCGGTGGGCATGATACCGGACCTGCGGAGTCAATTGACCGCCACGACGGGTTTCGTGATCTTTCTGCTGGTGTTCTATTTTGTATTTCGCCGGGGCCGGCATGTCGCGGCGGAAGCGAGCCAGGCCTGACTGGCAAGTCTCCCGAAATCGTCCTGGCCCAGGACAACCGCACCGGCGGGATTTCCTATTGGCAGGCGCAGGATCACCAGAGCGTCGCCGACCGCTTTGGCGTCAGCCTGGCCGAATATATTCATGCCCTGTTCGGCCTGGTGCTGCAGAAGCGGCCACGCCAGATTCTGATGATCGGATGCGCGGGTGGCACCTTGGCCACTATGCTGTCCCACGCGGGCATCCAGGTCACGCTGGTGGATATCGATCCTCTCTCCTTCGAGATCGCGCGCCGCTATTTCCACATGCCGGAGACCGTGAATTGCCATGTGCGGGATGGAGCGGATTTCCTGCGCCGGACTGGAGGCCGTTACGACGCCGTCATTCTGGATGCCTTCGCGGAAGGCATTATTCCGCCCCATTTGCTTACCGATCGCTTTTTTGGGCTGGTGAAAGCGCGGCTGAACCGGGGCGGGCTTTTCCTGGTCAATATCGTGGTCATGGATGATGACGACCGGACCCCCGACCGGATCGCCCGGACCATGCGCAAGACCTGGCGGCAAGTGCGGCTTCTGGATGGCGACGGCTTTGAAAACCGCAATGCCGTGGCCATGGGCGGCGCGGTGAAGGGGCTGAAACGCCCGCGCCTCCTGATGAAGCCCGCTCATGGCAGCCGTGCCCTGGAGAAGTCCTTGGCTCAGCTGTCCTTCCGCCGCCTGCGCTAGGCGCATACATGCGCCGCAAACAGGTCAGCCATTCCGCAATGCCCCTGGGCGGACGACGGAGGCATGCCTATCTCCCGTTCAACGACAACAGGAGGGGTCCATGCTTCCCGTACCGACACTTGACGCACTGGTCCTCAGCGGCCTGTTTGGAGCCAGCGGCCTTTTGCATATGGCCGGGCCCGCGTTCCTGCGTCACGCCTATCGCCGCTGGCGGTTTCCCAGCAATGCCCACCATGTGGCCGGGGTCCTGCAGATATTGACGGCGCTGTTTCTGTCCAATCCGGTCACTCGGATCTGGGGTGTGATCTTGGCGGGCTTCATTATTTTCTTCACCACCGTGGCGCTGCTCAATCGGGGCAAATACGCTTACTCGGTGCCGGGTCTATTGCTGATGTTGGCATTGGTCCCTGCCAGCCTGGCTGGCCCGCTCTAGACCAGTCTGACTGTGGCCGAGAGCAGGCGGGTGCGATCCGCGGACGGGCCAACCTGAATTTCGATCTCCCCAGGTTCGAACAAGGGTTCCAGATCGGGCCCCGGAAAACGCAAATCTCGCGCCGCCAGGCTGAAGGTCACCGTGCCGCTTTCGCCCGGCTGCAAGGCGATGCGGTTGAAGCCTTTCAATTCCATCGGACGGCTGATGTTGGCGACCTTGTCGCGAGCGAACAGGAATACGGTCTCGCCCGCGGCCCGCTGGCCCCTATTGGTCAAGGTGACGGAAACTGTGAAGTTATCCGCTTCCCCCGCTTTGTCGGGCGTTGCCTGCAATCCGGTATAGACGAAATCCCCATAGGTCAGGCCGTGACCGAACGGAAATAGCGGTTCATTGGGCACATCCAGATATTTGCTGGTGTAATGATCCGCAGGGTTGGCGGGACGCCCGGTGGGGCGTTCGCCGAAGAAGACCGGAATCTGGCCGACGGCGCGTGGCCAGCTGACCGGCGTCCGCGCCGACGGCGAGGCGCGGCCGGTGAGAAGGTCTGCCAGCGCGTTACCGGCTTCACATCCCGGCGCCCAGGCCGCCAGCATCGCATCCACACGGACGACCAGATCTGGCACCACCAGCGGCCGGCCGGAAAACAGGATGGCGATCACTTTCTTGCCGCCCGCCCGGGCCAGCACGGCATCCACCAGTGCTGCCTGTTTGCCCGGCAGTCCGGGATAGGCACGGCTGCAGGCCTCACCGCTCATGGCCGCGGATTCACCCAGACACAGCAATATCGCGTCGGCGCCGTCGCAGAGCGCCGCCGCCGCCGCGATGCCGCTCTCGTCATCGCTTTCGATATCGACTCCCGGCGCATAAAGGATCGACTGGTGCGGGAAGGCGAAGCGAAGTCCGGCCAGTACACTGACACAATCGCTCGCCACGCCCGCCGCGGACCAGCAGCCGCGCATCTCGCCGGCCGCATCGGCGAGGGGACCGATCACCGCCAGGCGCCCTTCGCCCAGAGGCAATGCGGCACCATCATTCTTCAGCAGCACAATGGAACGGGTCGCCGCTTCGCGCGCCAGCTGGCGCCGCGCGGCCAGGACCGTGGCGCTTTCCGGGCCGCCGCGGCGATAAGGATCGTCGAACAGGCCGAGCTGTTCCTTGAGCTTGAGGACGCGCCGTACCGCAGTGTCGATATCGGCCATGGTGACAAGGCCACGCTGCAGCGCCACCGGCAAGCCGTCATGATAGGCATTTGCCATCATGTCCATGTCGATGCCGGCCTTGAGCGCCAGCGCTGCCGCTTCCACCAGGTCGGCCGCGACGCCGTGATGGATCAGTTCGGCGATGGCGTTGTAATCGCTGATGAGCACGCCATCGAAGCCCAGCTTGCCGCGCAGATAATCCTTGAGCAGTCCCCGATGCGCGCTGAGCGGAATGCCGTCGATGGAACTGAAAGCAGGCATGATAGTAGCCACGCCCGCACCCAGCGCTGCCTCGAAAGGCGGAAGATAGATTTCGCGAAGGGCACGCGGCGTCACATCGGTGGCCGCATAATCGCGCCCTGCTGTTGGTGCGCCGTAGGCGCAATAATGCTTGGCGCAGGCCGCCAACGTATCGGCGCCGTCAAGCCGGCCGCCCTGGAAGCCCTTCACCTTGGCCCGCGCCATCGCCTGGCCGACATAGGGATCTTCGCCGGGGCCTTCGGCGATCCGGCCCCAGCGAGGATCGCGGGCCACATCCAGCATCGGCGCGAATGTCAGGTGCAGGCCGTCGGCGGCACCTTCCTTGGCGGCTTCGCGCGCGGTGGCTTCCCACATCAGGGGATCGAAGGCAGCGGTCTCGCCAAGCGGAATGGGAAAGATGGTGCGGTGGCCGTGGATGATGTCCAATCCCAGCAACAGCGGAATTTTGAGCCTGCTCTCCAACGCCAAGCGCTGGGCGGCACGCGTTTTGTCGGCACCGATAAGATTAAGAACATTACCGATAGCGCCGGAGGCGATACCCGCATCCAGGCCGGTCCGCATTACCGCCCCGGTTACGGCGGAATCGGCGGTTGCCATTGTCATCTGGCCCAGCTTTTCCGTCAGGGTCATGGCGGCGATGAGAGAATCGATGCGGCTCAAGGCATGTCTCCTTTTCCGGCACCATAGCGGGACAGGCTGTTTTTTCTATCCCGTTTCGCCTGTCATAATGGCAAGGTCGCATGATGTATCTGGACCAACCGCCGGACGATTCGGATGAAAGGGCGGCCGGGCTGCTGGCGCAGCTCGGCATGATGATCCGCGCCCTGTTCGCTTCGTCGGTGCGCAACACGCTTTTCCTGCTGGGCGGCCTGATTTTCATGGTCATCGTCGCCACTGCCTATGGCCAGATCCGGCTCAATCGCTGGAACCAGCCATTCTACGATGCCCTGGCCCGGCATGATTTCCGCGGCTTCATGATGCAGCTGGGTGTATTTTGCATCATCGCGGGCGGACTGCTGGTTCTGAATGTGCTCCAGCGCTGGCTGGCGGAAATGCTCAAACTCAAGCTGCGCGAAGGCCTGGTCCAGGATCTGGTGGGCGAGTGGCTGAAGCCCCACCGCGCCTTCCGCCTGGCCAAGGTGGGGCCAGTGGGCGTCAACCCCGACCAGCGCATGCACGAGGACGCGCGCCATCTGACCGAATTGTCGTCCGATCTGGGCGTGCAACTGCTGCAATCCTCGATCCTGCTTGTTACCTTCACCAACATTCTCTGGAATATATCGGGCAGTTTCGATTTTCACATCAGCGGCCGGAATTATGCCATTGCCGGCTACATGGTGTGGGCGGCAATCATCTATGCCGGCTCCGGCTCCATGCTGAGCTATTGGGTGGGGCGCGGACTGATCCGCCGCAATGCCAACCGCTATCAGCGCGAATCCGAATTGCGGACCTCGCTCAACCGGGTCAACGAGCATATCGATCAGATCGAGCGGCAAGGGGGCGAGCGGGAAGCCTTTGCCCGCATCAGCCTCGATCTCAAAAATGTGCTCGGCACGATGCGCAGCCTGGTGACCGGGCTGACGGAACTGACCTGGGTGACAGCGGGATATGGCTGGTTGACCCTGGTCGCCCCGATCCTGGTGGCGGCGCCGGCCTATTTTTCGGGAACGCTCAGTTTCGGAGGATTGATGATGGCGGCGGGCGCCTTCACCCAGATGCAATCATCGCTGCGCTGGTTCGTGGACAATTTTTCCACCATCGCGGATTGGCGGGCGACCCTGCTCAGGGTGGCCGATTTCCGCCGCGCGGTGATCGAATGTGATGCGATCGCGCCGGCCGCTGTGCCCAAGCCGCGGCTCGATGCATGACGGCCTCTCCTGCCGAGCTGTTAAAGCTGAATGACGAGGCGCTGCTGGAAGCAGTGGCGCGGCAGACTTTTCGTTTCTTCTGGGAAGGCGCCGAGCCCGCCAGCCTGATGGCGCGCGACCGGACCACGACCGACAAGGACCCGCCCGATGACCTGGTCGCGGTCGGCGGCACCGGATTTGGCGTCATGGCGCTGGTGGTGGCGGTGGAACGGGGCTGGGTGACGCGTGCCGAGGCCCTGTCCCGGCTCGACCATATGCTTGGAGTTCTGGAAGGGGCCGAACGGCATCATGGCGCGTTCCCCCATTTCCTGCATGGCCGCACCGGAAAGACTGTTCCGTTCAGCCCCAAGGACGATGGCGGCGATCTAGTGGAAACGGCGCTTCTGATGATGGGACTTCTGGCGGCGCGTCGGTATTTCGCGCAAGACGGGAGCATTGCCGAGCGCATCACTGCGCTTTTCGATGCCGTGGAATGGGATTTCTACCGAAAGGGCGAGAATGTCCTTTACTGGCATTGGAGCCCTCAGCACGGCTGGGCGATGAACCATTCCATTCGCGGCTGGAACGAGACTTTGATCGTCTATGTCCTGGCGGCCGGCGCCCGGCGGCACGGTATCGATGCCACGGTTTACGAGCAGGGTTTCTGCGAAAGTGCCGATTACTGGAACGGCAAACAATACAGCGGCATCACTTTGCCATTGGGGCCGGACGGGGGCGGGCCGCTCTTCTTCGCGCATTATTCCTTTTGCGGCCTCGATCCGCATGGCCTCGTGGATTCTCATGCCGATTACTGGCAACAGAATGTGGCCCAGGTCGCCGCCAACCGGGCGCATTGCATCGCCAATCCGGGCGGGTTCAAGGGCTATGGACCGGATTGCTGGGGCTTGACCGCCAGCGACGATCCGTCCGGCTATGATGCGCACGCGCCAAACAATGACAATGGCACCATCTCTCCCACAGCAGCGTTGGCGAGCTTTCCCTATGCGCCGGAGGCATCGATGGCGGCGTTGCGCCATTTCCTGTTCGCGTATGGCGACAGGATCTGGGGCCGGTTCGGCTTCACCGATGCCTTCAACGAAACGCGGGACTGGTGGGCGAAAACATTCCTGGCCATCGACCAGGGGCCCATCGTGGTGATGATGGAGAATTATCGCACCGGTCTGTTGTGGAAGCTTTTCATGGCGGCGCCGGAAGTGCAGGCGGGGCTTAAGAAACTGGGCTTTGCGGGGCCGGGCGTGTGAGCAGTCTCGAGCAGTGGATCGCCCGCGAATGGGACCATGCGGCTGAAATGATGCTGAAAAGCATTTCACCGGTCGATATCGTCAAGGCGCGGCCACATTTCGGGCAGACGATTGCGCCCCGACCCGGTTCGGTGGTGGCCTCACCTGTACTCGCCGGATACGACCCGGATCCCGATTATTTTTTCCATTGGTATCGCGACAGCGCGGCGGTGATCGATGCGCTATATTTGCTGCGCGCCGACTTGCCGCAAGCCGACGCCCTGTTCCAGGATTTCGTGCGCTTCAGTCTGGACCTGGAGATGCTGGACGGACGGAGCACCGCGCCCAATTGGCGCGATGCCGCGGCCCCGGACTTTGCGCGCTTCCTGCGCAAGGATCTGGATGCCGCGCATGGCACGGCGATTGCGGCGGAGACCCGGGTCAATCCGGACGGCACACTAGACATAACGGACTGGCCGAGGCCCCAGCATGACGGCCCGGCGTTGCGCGCCTTGACTGTGATGCGTTGGGGCGCAGACGGCGATGCGGCGGCATTGGTGCGTCACGATCTCGCTTTTGTGCTGACTCATGCCCGCAGGCCCTGCTTCGATATCTGGGAAGAAGAGTTTGGCTTGCACGCCTATACATTGCGTGTCTCGGCGGCCGCGCTGAAGCAGGGCGCGGCGTGGTTTGCCGCGCGCGGCGCGCATGCGGATGCGGAACGCTGCGGTGCCGAGGCGGCTGCGATCGAAACCATCTTGGACGATTTTTGGATGGACGAGCAGGCCCATATCCGCTCGCGCAAAGTCGAAGGCGGGGCACCGGAAAAGCTGCTGGACTGCGCCGTCATCCTGGCCGCCAACCATGCCGGCATGACGGGCGAACGTTACACCGCGACGTTGGCGCGGCTGGAAGCGTTGTTCGACGCCAGCTATGCGATCAACCGAAGCCGTCCGGCTGGCCGTGCACCGGCGTTGGGGCGCTATGCGGGCGACAAATATTATTCCGGCGGTGCTTATTATTTTTCGACTCTGGGCGCGGCGGAATTCTGCTACCGCAGCGGCGACCGTGCCCGCGGCGATGCCTATCTGGAAACGGTCAGGGCGTTCACGCCGCCCAGCGGCGATCTGTCGGAACAATTCGATCAGACCACCGGCGCGCAGACTTCCGCAAAACATCTGGCGTGGAGCTATGCAGCGTTTCTGACCGCCGTTGCGGCGCGCTGGTAACGATTGCGTCCAATTTGTGGCTGTTCTGATTGGGCGATGTCCTGATTAGGTACTGCCTTAATTGCGCCACGGCCCGTCAGCCCAATGCCCTTGCCACGTTCCTGCCGCGGGGTCGTGCTCTCTTCCGGGGCGCTTTTCTGGAATGGTAATGAATAAGGGAGACAGTCCGGCCTTGGAGAATCGTGGCGAAACGCCAATGCTTCAGGACGGCCAGAAACTGTTCAGCGGCGGTCCCGGGCCGAACAGGCGGCGCGGCCGCCCGCTCGCCTGGGCTGTCAGCGTGGCTGCGCATGTGCTGGTATTCACCGCATTGCTCTGGCCCCGGGCCGAGCGGCCCAATGCGCACGAGGTGCCTTCGGCCCTGTCCATCACCTTCATAAACATCGCCAAGCCGGAGCCGCCCGGGCCGCCCGATGATGCAAAGCTCAAGGCCGGCGATCCCGAGCCCAGCACGCAGCCGGTGCTGCTGCAGCCGACTGCACCCGCGCCGGTGCGATCCGTCACCGTGACGACCGTGCCGGACACATCGGACCTTCTGAGTGCGTCTCAGATCGCGGGTGCGACCGGCGTCGAAGATGACGGGGCAGGTGGCGGTGGCGGCGGCGGCGAATGTGACACGGCCCGGCTGGTGCAGCGGGCGCTTCGGCGCGACCCTCTGGTGCGCGCGGCGGTGATTGGCGCCAACCGGCTGGGCAAGTCGGTGATGCTGTGGAACGGCGACTGGGTGCGGTCGGGCGAGGAAGAGGGCAAGGGCCTGTCGGCCGTGCGCGAGGCGATTATCTGGGATCTGGCCTTCGCGCCGGAAGCCTGTCGCCATAAGCGCGAGCACGGATTGATCTTGCTGTCGCTGGCGGATGGAACCACGCGCTTCGCCATTGGCACGAGCGATTGGCGCTGGTCGGATCTGTTGGGATTGGATACGGCCCGCGCGGGCCGCTGAGGAAGGCAAATGGGCCGCGCCCGCCGGGCGCGGCCCATCCGTATCAGGACATCACGATCAAAACGACGCGGCGATTCTGAGCCCGGTTGGCGCGGTTCTTGTTATCGGTCACCGGATCTTTTTTGCCATAAGAGATGGTCGACATCCGGTTCAGCGGTACGCCATGCTGATTCATGAACAGGCGCACGGCTTCGGCGCGCTGCTCACCCAGCTTCTGGTTGACCGCGTCGGATCCACGTGAATCCGTGTGACCCTGGATTTCCAGATAGACGTTGCGGTTGTCGGTCTTCAATTTCTCTGCGAAGTCGGTCAGACGCTGCTGGGCTTCGGGTGAAAGCTTGGCGCTGTCGACCGGGAATTTCACCGAATCGTCGGACAGGACCATGGAGTAGAGGAATTTGCCTTCGGCCAGCTTGCCGGCGGCGGTGGCGCGATCGAGCGCCTCTTTGGTCGCCTGGTCGAGCTGAGTCAGATGGGCTTCGTGCCTGTCGACCTGGCCCTGGGTGGCCTGCACTTTGGCGTCCACGGTGGCCACATGTTCGTTCACATAATCTTTGGTTGCGCAGCCGCCAAGGCTGAACGCGCTGACGGCGATGGCGGTAAAAATAGCGGGTTTCATTATTTGCATTGGTAGTCCCTCTTGTCAGCCCTGCGGCATGGATATTCGCCGTGCGGCATGGAGGTTAAGCCTGGGCATACAGTGTGGCGGAAATGGGATGTTTTTTTGGGGCAATTGGGGTGTTTGTTGCACCGGTGTGGCATCGATGCCTTGTTACGGATGAGTCGCAGCATGTTGTCGGCCAATGAGCCTTCAGAGCATTTGCGCAGTGCAACAATCGTGACTGGGTCACCCGTATTCGCCTGACAACACATCGTTGTAGTTGCAGACCGGGGGCCGGAACGCGCCCGTGCGTGACGATGACGGGGTATAAATGTCCCGGTTTCATCCGCGGGAATTTTCGTTATCTTGCCATGATGCAGGGGCGGCAATTTTCCAACGACAATGAGATCGCGCGCGCGGGCCGTAAATTCCTAGACCTTTCGCTGCCGAAGCCGGAATGGACTCATGCCGCCCATTTCGCGGTAACCCTTTGGCTGATGCGTCACCGTTCGGACCTTGATCTTGAAACGCAGATGCCGGGCCTGATCCGTGCCTTCAACGAAGCCACCGGCACGCCGAACACCGATACGGGCGGCTATCACGAGACCATAACCCAGGCCTCATTGGGCGTGGCGCGGGTTGCTCTGGAATCGGCGCCGGGTCAGCCGCTTCATGAAATTCTGGACAGGTTGCTGATTTCGCCCCTGGGTGATTCCAGGTGGCTGCTGACCTATTGGAGCCGGGAGCGGCTGTTCTCGGCCGAAGCGCGACGGGGCTGGCTGGCGCCGGATCTGAAGCCGTTGGTTTATGAGCAGATCGCACTGACGTGAAATGTGCGTTTTGGCAGTCGGCCTGCCGCGGCGATTTTCACGCCTTCCTATATAAGCTCTCACCAGGAAGGCTCCATGCTGCATTACAATCTCGCACACTGGTCGGAATTTTTTAGCGCCGCCCTGTTGCTCAATCTGGCGCCCGGCCCGGACCTGGCTTTCATCCTCGGAAACACCGCGCGCGGCGGAATGCGCCACGGCCTGGCGGCAATGCTGGGCGTCTGGGCGGGCGTGCTTTGTCACATCACATTCGCGGTGGTGGGACTTTCCGCGCTGATCGCCGCATCGGCCGAGGCTTTCGCCATCGTCAAATGGATCGGTGTTGGGTATCTCCTCTGGCTGGGCGTTCAGGCCTTGCGCTCCAAGGGTGGCCTTCTGGCCGATACCGGGCCGCATTCGCCCGTTAGTCGGCGGCGGGTTTTCGGGCAGGGCATGCTGATCAATCTCCTCAATCCCAAAGTCGCGATCTTTTTCCTGGCCTTTCTGCCGCAATTCCTTGTGGCCGGTGCGGGCCCGGTTTGGTTGCAGCTTCTGCTTCATGGCGTCCTTGTGATCGCTGTCGCGGGGCTGATCGAACCGCCCTTGGTGTTTTTCGGCGACCGCGTCACAGCCAAGCTTCGGGCCAGCGACCGTCTGTCCCGGTGGTTGGATCGCGCGCTGGGCACCATGCTGATCGGACTGGGACTGAAACTGGCCGCGATGCGGCGGTAACTCACCAACCGCGGAAGCGCGGCCAGGTTGCGGACACCGAATTGTCCGGCTCGATCAGGTGATATTGGTCATGCTGCGCGGCCGTGGCGCAGGCATGGTTCGGCAGGATGCGAATCCGATCGCCGACCTTGAGCTCGGGGACATTGGCGCCCGAGCCGGGCCGGGCGGCAAGAATGCCATGCTCCTGATTGGCCTTGAGTACGACCAGATCCCGGTAAGGTTGGCCATCCGTATCGCAAACCAGCCCATAATATTGATCGACCGCTTGTCCCGCCGTCCCCCGGTCCGCGGACAGCGCCATCCAGCCCGCATCGGTGATGATCCAATTCTTGTCGCGTTGATGGCCGATCACCGTGGCAAGGACGCTGAGCGCGATATCCTGGATCCCGCAAACGCCGATACCCACCTGAACCAGGTCGAAGAACATATAGACGCCGGCGCGCACTTCGGTGATGCCGTCATAGGATCTGGCGCTGAGTGCGGTGGGCGTGGAGCCGACGCTGACGACCGGGCAGGCGAGCCCCGCGGCGCGCAAGGTGCCGGCCGCTTCCAGAATACGAACCCGTTCCAGTTCGGCTGCCGCCGCGAGTGCGTCGGCATCATGCAGATTGTAGCTTTCGCCGGAGTGGCACATCACGCCGTGCAGGACAGCGCCGCCCTTTGCCAGCAGATTCCCGATCCGGACCAGCGTCTCACGATTGTCCCAGCGCACCCCGGAGCGGTGGTCATCGACATCGATTTCGATCAGTACGGGCATCGCGTCGCCCGATTGCGCGACATGCGCCGAGACGGACTCCGCGGCTTCCGCGGAGTCCAGGATGATCTTCAGGTCGATGCCCCGCCGGCGCAGTGCCGTGACCCGGGGGAGCTTTTGCGGACTGATGCAGACGGCGTAGATGAGATCGGTAATGCCGGCGGCGCCGAACATCTCCGCTTCCTTCAGGGTCGAGACCGTGGCCGGTCCTGGCGGCGAACCCAGCACGAAAGCCGCCGCGTCCAGAGATTTCGCGGTCTTAAGATGCGGACGGATGGGCACGCCAAGAGCGGCGGTCTGGGCGCGCATCCGTGCTGCGTTGCGCGCCAGCCGCGCGCGATCGAGCAACAGGGAAGGGGTGGGAAGCGAGCCGATCTCAGTTTGCGCGGTCATGCGGTTTGCACCCCGTTATCCGCCGCCAGGTTATTTGCCATCGCGGCTGGAATAAAGTCTATTTCCGGCCGTCAAGACGGGGGATGCGACCAATGAAAATCCGCGGCACCATTTTGGTCGTCCTGGCTGTTGGCTTTCCCTTGTCCGCGGCGATGACGTCCGCGGCGACGGCACAAAGTCCCTCCGTCCCGGCGCGTCCATCGCATCCCATTCTTCTTCACGCCGCGCGCCTGCTCGATGTCGCGGGTGGCCATATCGTCAGCCCCGGTGAAATCCTGGTGGAGGGTGATCGCATCACAGCCGTCGGCAGCAAGCTTGGGCATCCCGCAAACGCCGAAGTGATCGATCTGGGCGACACCACCTTGATGCCGGGCCTGATCGACGCGCATGTGCATCTGTTCCTGCATCCGGGCGCCGAAGATCTGCAAACGGTGCAGGAATCAGAATCGCAACGCACAATTCTCGCCACCCTGGCCGCCAGGGACGATCTGATGGCCGGGTTCACCGCCGAACGCGACATGGGCAGCGAAGGCGCAGGAGCCGCCGATACGTCGGTGCGCAACGCCATCGACAAGGGCCTTATCCCGGGGCCCCGGATGCGCGTCAGCGGCAACGCCATCAGCATTCTGGGCGGTCATGAAGATGCGATTCGCTACAATCCCGCCCAGCATGTGCTGTCCAATGCGGATTACGCCAACAACGCGGACCAGTTGGTCACTGTCATCCGCCAGCAGCACAAGGATGGATCCGACTTCGTCAAGATCTATGAAACCGGCGCGGATTCGATGCGCAGCGGGGAGTTCCATACGCCCTATCAATATACCGAAGCCGAACTGAAGGCCGCGATCGGCGAAGCGGCGCGGCTGGAAACCAATGTCGGGGTGCATGCCCAGGGTGAGCCGGGCACTTTGTATGCCGCGCAAGCGGGCGTGGCCTCGATCGACCACGCCACGCAGCTCAGCGACCAGACCATGCAGCTGATGAAGCAGAAGCATATTCCGGCGGTGCCGACCTTCGTGATCTTCGAGTATTTCGCCGACCATGCTGCAACACCGGAAGCAGCCGCCCGCGAGCATGCGATGCTCGACTACAAGATCCGCGAATTCAAACGCCAGATCGCCGCCGGAATTCCCTTCGCAGTGGGCTCCGATGTCGGTCCGTTTCCCCACGGCACCCAGGCCCGGGAATTCGAGCTGATGGTGAAATACGGCATGACGCCGCTGGCCGTCCTGCAGGCGGATTATCTGAACGGGGCGCAGATCCTGCGTTGGCAGGGCCAGATCGGCGAACTCAAGCCCGGTTATTTGGCGGATATCGTCGCGGTGCCCGGCAATCCCTTGGATGACATCACGGCTGTAGAGCACGTCTCCTTCGTGATGAAGGGCGGCGTGGTCTATCGCAAATAGCGATCAGCCGATCAGTTTGCCGACGGCGCCGCCGATCAATCCGGTGACCGCCGACGCGGCCGTGCCCATGGCCAGGATCATCGGCGGTACATCGCCCAAAGCCGTCGAAACAGCGATGCCCAGGATGGCGCAGAGACCGCCCGCCAAGGCGCCGCCGCCCAGCGCGCCGCCCCAGCCCGTCTGGGCCATGCGGGCATAGAGAAGCCCGGCCACCAGCGAAAAGAACATGCCGCCCACGGCAAACCCTTTTTCGCGGATCGCAGGAACGTAATGGCCGACCACGACCATGGCCAATTGCAGCAACAGGCCGATGGCGGTGGCGATGATGAGACTATCTTTGTTCATGGCATGCCCCCCGACACGATGACGGCAAAATCGTGCGCCCCGGCTGACCGTCTGTCAACGGCTGCCGTTACAGCACCATCAAGTCCCGCCCGACCACCAGCTCGCCCTGGAAATGCGGGCGCACGGCGTCGTACCAGACTTGGTCGGGGATGATGGGCGGGCCGCCCGGCACCAGATGCGACAGGACCAAGGTTTTCACCCCGGCCTCGGTGGCGATGCGGCCGACATCGGCGGTGCCGGTGTGGCTGGCGAGCAGATGGGCGCGCAAGGTTGTGGCGTTTGGCTCGCGTGCGATCAGTTGTTCAAGCGCCGGCAGATACATCACTTCATGCACCAGCATGTCGGCACCTTTGGCCAGGCGGACCAGATTTTCAGATGGTCGTGTGTCACCGGAAATCACAATGGAGCGATCAGGGCAGTCGAAGCGATAGGCGAAGGCAGGTTTGACGAGGGGATGCTCCACCAGGGCGGCCGTGACTTTTACATTTTTGTCCTGCATCACCGGCCCGTCGCCGTTGATCTCGTGAACGGCAATCAAGTCCTTTAAGGGCGGGCGGCCTTCATCCGCCATGCGGGTCTTGATGTCGTAATCGTTCATCTCCAGAAAAAGCCTCGTCATCTCCTTCAGCGGCGGCGGCCCATAGGTGCCGACTTTCGTCGCCAGGGTTGTGGCCCAGCTCAACCAGATCAGATTGCCATAATCGGCATTGTGGTCGGAATGCTGGTGGGTGATGAAGATATTGCGCAGCGATGAAACCGGAACACCCGCCAGCACCATCTGCCGGACGACGCCATTGCCGCAATCGATCACATAGGCATCGCCATTGATGACGATCACCTGCGATGGCTGCGCCCGGTTCGGTTTGGGCGTGGGGCCGCCGCCGGTTCCCAGCAGGATCAGGCGCGACCGGTTTTCCGATTGCGCATCAGCCGCCAGGGCAGGGCGCGAAGCCAGCAGCGCCGCGCCCATGCCCAGAAATTTGCGGCGTGTCGCGGTCACCGCCGGCTGCGTCCTTCCAGCTCAGCCGCCAAAGTCTGGTCGCCATAGACATTCTTCAATGCTTCGGTGATGGCGGCGGTCGAAACCGAGACCGTGCGGTTGACGCGGCCGTCGAACCCGAACGCCCCACCCAGGCTTTCGATATTACCGTCGAAGGCGGCGCCGACCACTTCGCCTTTGGCGGTAACCACGGGCGACCCGGAATTGCCGCCGATGATGTCATTAGTGCTGACAAAGTTCATCACGGTATTTGGGTTTACCTTGGCCTGCGCGGTCTGCCAGCGCGGCGCCAGATCGAACGGGAATTGTCCCGTGGCGCGTTCCCACAGGCCCTTATAATAAGTGAAGGAGGGGACGGTGACGCCATTGTCCGTCCAGCCCTGCACTTTGCCGTAGGACAGTCGCAAGGTGAAGGTCGCATCCGGATAGACATTGGTGCCATAGATCGCAAAGCGGGCGCGGGCGATCTTTTGAGCGGCGCGATCGGTGGGGCCGGATACGCGTTCCTCATATTGCTTGCGGATCGCACGGCTGGCGTCATCGGTGGCCAGCACAAACTTGATCATGGGATCGTCCGATGCCTGAACGGCCGCCATGCCACCGTCCCATAAGGCCTTGCGCACCGCCGGATCGCCCAACTTGGATTGGGCGAGGCGTTTGGACAGTGTTTCCGGCGAATCCTTGCCCAGGAAAGTCTTGGTGCCGGGCGCGTCGGCGGTGAGATTTTCCCGCAGCTTCGACAGCCAATATTCCAACACTACCTGTTCCAGTTCCGGATAGACCGGCTGGGGGTCCAGCAAGGTCTTGCTGAGAAGCGCCAGCCGGCTGTCGGTATAGGCGGGCAGGCGCTCGCCGTTCGGCTTGGTTTTTTCCGCTGCGGCGCGCACCAGGGTGCGGGCGAAGCGGTAAAGATCCGAACCGATGCCGGCGCGCGTGTCCATCATCGCGTTGGACAAATAAAGCGCGCGATAGTCCGCTTGCGCTTTGGCGATATCGGCCCAGGGATCGCCGATCTCGGCCGCGAGTGCCGAATTGGCTGCGATCTTGGCTTTCAGATCATTGTCCGCGGCGCGTTTGGTGGCGATCAAGGACGGATCGACCAAGGCTTTTTCCTCGCCGTGAAAAACCTTGAAGCTGTTCTCGATGCCAAACAACAATTCGTTGGCGATCCGGGCATGCTCCTCGTTTTCGGATGAGAAGCGGATCAGCCGGCCCCTCAGTTCCGAAAACTGGATCAGGGTTTCGGGCAAAGCCAGATCGCGCAAGCTCTCCAGTTGGTCGGCGGTCAGAAGCCGCTGGGTGGAGCCGGGGTTGCCGGACACGAACACCGGTTCGCCCTCTTTAGGTGCGGCGGTGCTCCAGACCAAATGGTCCGGCGTCTTCACCGGCTTGCCGTCTTCGTAGAGGCGCACGAAGGAGCAGTCGAGGTCATAACGTGGGAAATTGAAATTGTCAGGATCGCCGCCAAAGAAAGCGGTCATGCCTTCTGGGGCGAACACCAGCCGGACATCGGTGTATTTGCGATAGGTGTAAAGCTTGTACTGGCCGCCCTGATAGAGGGTGACAACCTGGCATTGGAATTTGTCTTCCTTGCCGGCGCAGCCGGATTTTTCGATCGCGGCGATCTCCGCATCGCGCGCCCGGACGAAATCCTGCCCGCTTTTGCCGGCGGCCGCTTTGGTGACGCGGTCGGTGACGTCGCTGATGCCGGACAGGACATCGGCCTGCATGCCCGAGCAGAGTTTCTCATCCTCGCGCTTGGCGACCTGGAAACCGTCCTTCACATAATCGGTGGTGGCGCTGGACAGTTGCTGGGCGCAATCGCGGACGCAGTGATGGTTGGTGAGCACCAGGCCATCGGGTGTGACGATCGAAGCGGAGCAGCCGGTGGACAGGCGCACCGACGCATTGCGCACACGGTCGAGCCATTTCTGGTCGATAGTCAGATTGTATTTCTGGTTGACCGCGGCGACCGGGAAATTGTCGAAGGTCCACATGCCTTCATCGGCGAAGGCGCCTGTTGCGGACAGGCAGATGAGAAGAGCGGAAGCCGGAAATATCAGGCGGTGCATGGGCGGTCTCGCATTGAGAAGCGCCCATAGTGGAACTCAAGCCTTGGCCGTTTTCAATCCCTGCAGCCATCGGATCGGGGGATGAAAGCGCGCGCCGGATACGCCTTAAAGGCCGGCGGCGCGCGCTTTCAAATCAGACAAGGTGCTTGGCAACATGGATCGCCATGCCGAAGGCGGGGATCGCGAATGCGAGTGCCAGGGTCGCGTGCAGGAAATTGCTGATCACTTCGTCGATGTTGAAGAATGTCACTGGGGTTTTCCTTCTTGCCGGATGATCGGATCAGATCAGGTGCGAAACGATGCGGAC
>Ga0105240_10005737_pt1 | contig 18417 bp, 24 predicted proteins | sample KBSC54metaG_FD_80426 | JGI IMG/M metagenome (GOLD analysis project Ga0105240, IMG submission 80426) | Corn rhizosphere microbial communities from Kellogg Biological Station, Michigan, USA - KBS C5-4 metaG | ecosystem: Host-associated > Plants > Roots > Rhizosphere > Soil | place: Michigan, USA...
CACCACGCCGCGTAAATGGCGCGAAGTCCTTCCAAGTCCGCACTCGGCGGCTCCGGCAATCCCAGGCGTTCGAGGATTCGTTCAACGAGATGTTCTTCCAGCATGAAGGTGAGATATAACTTGATCAACCATCAGTCGAGAGGGTGCAGTGGCGGGGAATAAAAGCGCGGTCGACCTTCTCATAATTGGCGGCGGACCGTGTGGCCTCGCCGCGGCAATTTCCGCGCAGCGTGCCGGGTTGAGCGTTGTCGTGGTGGAAGCCGAGGTCATTGTCAGCACCATCGCTCACTATCCGACATATGTCAGGTTCTTCTCGACCGCGGAAAAACTTTCGCTCGGCGACGTGCCCTTCGTCGTCGCCACCGAGAAGCCGTCGCGCCGGGACGCATTGGCCTATTACCGGGCGGTTGTGCGTCATTTCCAGATTCCGGTCCGCCAGTACGAGCGCGTGACGGAGATCGAACCCGTAACCGATGGCTTCGTCGTCCGTTCGACAAAGCGCGATGGCGAGACGCGTGAAACGCGCGCGAAAGCGGTTGTTGTGGCCACCGGTTACTTTGGCTCCCCGAATTACCTCGGAGTTCCCGGCGAGGATCTTCCGCACGTGTCGCATGTGTACCGCGAAGGACATGAAGCGTTCGACCAGGACGTTGTTGTCGTCGGCGGAGGGAACTCGGCCGCCGAAGCGGCGCTTGACCTGTGGCGCTCGGGCGCGCGGGTGACGTTCGTGCATTTCGGGCCGACGTTCGACAAGCGCATCAAGCCGTGGGTGTTACCCGACTTCACGAATCGAATGAAGGAAGGCAGTATCGCGGTACGCTGGAACAGTCGCGTGAGCCGTATCGAGAGGGACTCGGTCGTGATAACAGGCGACGCGGGAGAGGAGCGCCTGCCGGCGACTTTCGTTTACGTGATGACCGGCTTTGCGCCTCAGCTCGATCTCCTGCGCCAGGTGAACGTTCCGATCGATGCGCAGACCGGCGTTCCGTCGCACGATCCGGCGACACTCGAGACGCCCGTGCCGGGACTCTTCATCGCGGGCGTTGTCGTTGCCGGCTATGACGCCAACAAGGTATTCATCGAGAACGGCCGCTATCACGGTGACAAGATCATCGCGCGGCTGCTGGGGAAGAGCGCTCCCAGCGAGCCGAAGCTGAGCGCCGAGCTGGACACGTAAGAGATGACGACACGGTATGCGACCGCTGCCGACATTCCAGAGATCGTTCGGGTGATCAACGCCGCGTTTCGGGTCGAGGATTTTTTCATCCACGGCAACCGCACGAACGAAGCGGACGTTGCCGCTCGAATGGCGGAGCCTCATGCCTGCATTCTTGTCGCGGAAGATGGAGCCGGCACGCTCACGGGGGCGGTCGTGGTAGATGTGCATGAGTCTCGCGGGCATTTCGCCATGCTCTCGGTGGATCCGCCCGCCCAGGGGCGAGGCGTTTCCCGTCTTTTGCTGAACGCGGTTGAGGAGCATTGCCGCTCAGCTGACTGCAGTGCTCTCGATATCGAGATCGTGAACCTGCGCGAGGAGCTTCCGGCGTTCTACAAAATGATGGGGTTCGTACTCGCAGACACGGCGCCATTTCCGGATACGTCCAAGCTGAAGCGCGACGCCCACATGGTGCGAATGACGAAGAAACTGAAGACACACGCTGGATGAGTCGTGAAATTCTACTGAGAGGACCACGGGTCCCCGGTGCCAGCAACTCAAGGCGTCAGGCGGCAGGATCAGGTGCCTGGACCCTGAGCCCGACGCCTGGTGAGCTGAATTTCCTGGGACCCTGGGACCCGTGCTTCTCATGGTTGACCTTCCGATTCCTTCACGCTCCAAGCCTTCGCACCACTCGGTGCATCCCTTACATTAGAGCAATGACAGGGGTGCCACCCTCCCGCGAAATCCGCGACGGGACGTGAGCTGAGAAAGTCCCTAATAACCTGATCCGGTTAGTACCGGCGTAGGGAGTCAACAATGGAAGCACGCACGCAAATGCATTACGCGCGTCGGGGCGAGATCACCGACGCAATGCGATTCGTCGCCGAACGTGAAGAGCTGACACCAGAGCTCGTCCGCGACGAGATCGCCATCGGCCGGCTTATCATCCCGGCCAACATCCACCACCTCGAGGGCGCGCTCGAGCCGATGGCAATCGGCAAGGTCGCCCGCGTGAAGATCAACGCCAACATCGGCAACTCCGCCGTCTCGTCAGACATAGACGGCGAGATCGAGAAGCTTCGCACCGCGGTGAAGTACGGCGCCGACACGGTAATGGACCTCTCCACCGGCGGCAACATCGACAACATCCGCAAAGGAATCATCGCGGCGTCGGAAGTGCCCATCGGAACAGTGCCCATCTACCAGGCAGTGCAGGGCGGCCCCGACGGAAAGTGGGACAAGGAGCTCGAGGAGCTCACCGCGCAGGATCTGCTCGACATGATCGAGCACCAGGCAAAACAGGGCGTGGATTACATGACTCTCCACGCCGGAATCCTCATCGAGCACCTGCCGCTCGTGCACGGGCGGATCACAGGCATAGTCAGCCGCGGTGGCTCTCTCCACGCGGTCTGGATGATGGCGCACCGCAAGCAGAATCCATTGTACGAGCACTTCGACGAAGTGCTTGAGATCCTCCGCTACTACGACGTCACGGTCTCGCTCGGCGACTCACTCCGCCCGGGCTGCATCGCCGACGCGAGCGATCGCGCGCAATTCGCCGAGCTCGACACGCTGGGCGAGCTCACGACGAGAGCGTGGGAGCGCGACGTGCAGGTGATGGTCGAAGGGCCCGGACACATTCCGATGGACCAGATCGAGATGAACGTGCGCCGGATGAAGGAAGTCTGTCACGAGGCGCCGTTCTACACGCTCGGGCCGCTCGTGACGGACATCTCGCCCGGATACGATCACATCTCGAGCGCCATCGGCGCTGCTATGATCGGCTGGTTCGGGTCCGACATGCTCTGCTACGTGACGCCGAAGGAGCATCTCGGACTTCCAAATGCCGCCGATGTTCGCGAAGGCGTGATCGCTTACAAGATTGCGGCGCATTCAGCCGATGTCGCCCGCGGCAGGAAGGGCGCGCGCGACCGCGACGACGCACTTTCGCGGGCGCGTTACAAGTTCGACTGGAAAGAGCAGTTCCGCCTCTCGCTCGACCCTGAGCGGGCGCAGGAATATCACGACGAAACGCTGCCGGCAGAGTACTTCAAGAGCGCGGAGTTCTGCGGGATGTGCGGGCCGAAGTTCTGCTCGATGCACAACTCGAGAACGATCGAGGAGGGCATCGCTGCCCTGGCTCGCGAAGCGGCGGAAAGAGAAAACCTCGTACCAGCCTAGGCTGATCGAAATCTTTTGGGCAAGGGAACCACAGAGCACACAGAGCTCACAGAGCTTTTTATTGGAACTGCACGCGCGGCTCAGGAACTGGAGCCGCGCGTTGAGTAAGCCTTCAAAAAAGGCCACGCGAAAGTGGCTTCGTTGGCGCAGGGTGCCGCTCTGTGTACTCCGTGTGCTCTGTGGTTGCGTTGCCTCGATGCCGCTAGTGGCCTGTTCGCGTCCCGGAGTCACAGTTGAACCGGCACCGGCTCCGGCGCCCATCGCGCTCACGGATGCGGACGTCGAGTACTTCAGCGCGCATCCACTGATGGTGCCGGTGGATGGAGTTACACCGGACCGCGTGCCCGATACGTTCAATGAGGCGCGCAGCGACGGCAGAACTCATCGCGCCACCGACATTCTCGCCCCGCGCGAAACGCCAGTCGTTGCGGCAATCGCCGGAGAAGTCGTCCGGATGAGCCAGAACGCCGCCGGGGGCATCACTGCGTATCTCGTGGATGACGAGCGGCGGTACGTCTACTATTACGCTCATCTCGCCTACTATTCCGTGAAAATCACCAACGGGCTGAAGGTGCCGCAGGGATTCGTGATCGGGTACGTTGGAACGAGCGGAAACGCGCCGCCCGATACGCCTCATCTGCACTTTCAGGCGATGCGGCTCAACCCGGCGCAGCACGACTGGTGGAACGGAACGCCGGTCGACGTGCGGCGATTCATGACGATCAAAGGAAAGGCGGCGGAATGAAAGGACGCGAGCGCGCAGAGCTGAGGGCCGAAGCGCATCACCTGAACCCTAAGGTGCACGTCGGAAAGGAGGGATTGTCGCCGGCTCTCATAAAGTCGCTCGACGACACCTTGCGCACGCACGAGCTGGTGAAGGTCAAGCTCGTGAAGAACGCCGATGTGAAATCAAAGGACGCCGCGGCAGAGCTCGCGCTGGCGACGAAATCCGAAGTGATCCAGGTAATCGGGCGAACGGCGACGTTCTATCGCGAAAATCCGGACATCCCGAAAAAGAAGGGAGAGCTTCCGGCCTGGAAAAAATGAATCGGCGGCGTCAGGCCCCGTAGTAGTGCGCGACCCGGCGGCCGGCGTATATGCCGAGGCCCGTCCCGACCATGCTCACAATGAACGCGGTTGTAAAGCCGATCGGCGCGCCAAGCGCCCAGCCGGCGTAGCTGCCGACTGTGGCGCCAATGAATGAATAGAGCTTCAGCATGTCGAATCAGTGACGAGCGAGAAGGCTCCCGTGGCACACGAGGGCATTCCGCGCCATGCCATATTACGGCTGCAGTTACCCGATGCCGTGATGCGAAATGAATTCGCCTGGCGACTCAGACGGGGCGCAATTCGGACGTGCAATTCGGGCAGCGCGTTGCGGCCAACGGAATGGTGGTGGCGCAGAAAGTACATGATTTCGTCGTGGCCGCGGCAGCAGGCGCTTCCTTCTGGTATTTCTTCGCCACGCGTGCAACCATGAAAATAGCGAGGGCGACGATAAGGAAGATGACGATGTCATTGATGAACGTGCCGTAGTTCAATGTTACCGCACCTGCAGTTTTTGCATCAGCCAGGGACGCGTAGGGTGGCGCTCCCTTCGTGCCGTCCTTCAGGATCACGAAAAGGTTCGAAAAGTCCACGTGGCCCAGCAACAGGCCGATGGGCGGCATCAGGATGTCGTCAACCAGGGACTTCACGACGACGCCAAACGCCGCTCCGATGACCACCGCGGTGGCCAGATCGAGAACGTTTCCCTTCATTATGAAGGCTTTGAAATCATTCCACATGGTGCACCCGTAAGTTGGAGAGAACCCGATGTTCGGCTTGTGGACAAGAGTAACCTTTGCCTGCATTTGTTGCACCCACCGGCCGCAGCTCGCATTATCAAGTCACTCGGGGGCGAGTGATTCCAATGCCGGAAATTCTCCATCAGCTGGTTATCGACGTGCCGCCAGGTGCCGTGTTCGACGCGATCACCCAGCAGAAGGGCCTGTCGAAATGGTGGACCACGGACGTGCGGGCCGAACCGAAGGTTGGAAGCATTGCGGAGTTCGGATTCAACTCGCGGGCGGCAGTCTTCGAGATGCGTGTCGTGGCGCTCGACAGGCCGAACTTTGTCCGCTGGCACTGCCTCGTGGGCCATCCCGAATGGTCGAATACCGACATCACGTTCGCACTTTCCGGCCGTGGAGGCGGGACGGTGCTCCGCTTCGCGCACCGGGGATGGGAATCGAGCGAAGGAATTCTCGCGCAATGCAGTTATGATTGGGCACGTTATCTGGCGAGCCTCAAATCATATCTGGAGACCGGATCCGGCTCACCGCACAAGGGAGAGAAATGAGCGCACCCGCTATCGCGGCGGTCATCAGACGCAAGGAACGCGAGGTCGTGGACGATTTCCGGCGAACCGGCGCGACATCGCCGACAACCGCGAAGTCCCTTCAGGACATCGGTCTGAGCGACAGCTGGCCGGTGAGACGCCTGCAGCGGCGGGCGGTCATCCGCGAGCCGGAGCCGGGAATCATGTATCTCGACGAGGAGGTGTGGGCCGCCGTCCGCCGAACACGGCGTCGCGCGCTCTCTGTCGTGGTGGCGATTGTGGCACTCCTCGCGATTGGAGTCGCACTCGGCGTCATCACCCTGAAGTAGGACGCAAACCTGCGCGGTTGATATTCAACCCGCCGGGTCTATTTTTCGCATACGACCGACTTAAAGTCCTTAAGGACAACAACTAAATGCCTTACGTCATCACCGAAGCGTGCGCCAATACGAAGGACCGAGCGTGTGTGGATGTCTGCCCCGTCGACTGCATCTACGAGGGGCCGGATCAGCTGTACATCCACCCCGATGAGTGCATTGACTGCGGCGCGTGCGAGCCGGAGTGCCCGGTGACGGCGATCTTTCCCGAAGAAGACGTCCCGGCGAACATGAAACAGTTCGTCCAGATCAATCGGGACGTATTCAAGAGCGAGACTCCTCCCGGCAGGCCGAACCGCTAGAGCCTGCGGCGCCGCACGTCAGTGCGTGAGGCGGTCCTTCACCACAAAAGCAATTATCAGCACCAGATATTGAAGGAAGGTGCTGATCTCGCTGCGCCATGCCTCACGCCAGTCGAGCTCGCCTTTTACGGGCTCATGGGGTCGTGACGGAACCCACCGCGGCGTACACGACTTGTATTCGAGGTATTCCCGGCCGAACGTCGACTCGAGCACACCCTCCTCGTATCTGACGATCAGGCTGTACTCGGCCGCGAACAAAAACATCGCGATAGGAAGAAACCAGAGCACGCCGGAAATCACCACAAATCCCATCCATACAAGGAAGTTTCCGTTGTAGAGGGGATTTCTGCTCCATGCGAACGCACCGTGAGTGACGAGGTTCTTCACGTTGCGCGAGCGGCGGCGAGTGGTGGTGCCGGCGGCAGCGACGCCTGCAAGACGAAACGCCTCGCCGGCAACTATCAGGAGGCCGCCAATCACCCAGCGATTCGGCGACGTCGTTCCCGGCAGCACGAGCGGCAGGCCAAGGAAGAGCAGCGGCAGCCAGCCGCGATTTCGAAACAGCACCGCCCCGATGCGGGCGGCCAGAGTCAGCTCAGCTTCGCTGACTACCTCCAGCGCAGGTTCAGGGTCATTGGAGGTCAGGTCCACGAGGAGAATATAGTCCGCCAGTGCCCCGGAACCGGAACCGGCTTTCCATCGGGGCTGATCGTCACGTACACGATTTCTGCCTCGCAGATGAGCGTCCCTCGCTGATTGTGCGCTGTCTGCTTGACGGTGAGACTGGTCGAGCCGATCGAGAGAAGTCCGGTTCGAATGATGAAGTCGTCGCCGGCTCGCGCGGGAACCGTGTATGAAGCCTCGATGTGGCGGACGACCGCCATCATGGCGCGCTTGAGATACTCCTCGTACGTCATGTGCTTCTCGAGTGCGGCCCAGCGGCCTCGCTCGAGCAGCGCCAGCATGTACGTGTGGTTCACGTGGCCGGCGCTGTCGCAGTCGCTTGGGTAGATGTGGATCGTGAGCTCGTCAGCCATCGGGAGTCGAAGGTCAGCCAGAAGAGTGTCGGTCCATCCAGGGCACACGCGTATTCGAGAGCGACTGCAAACGCCTTGGCACTGTACGTCGCGTCAAGAAGGATACTCGAACTACTCGCCAATCTTGATGCCGCCAGGGTCCCGGCCGCTATAGGGCGACCATATGCACCCCCATACATTTGATGCGCAATTTCGAAGTTTTCGGAGCGTATTCGGGGTGGTTTTTCCCCCGTGATTCCGGCAATCAGCCGCGCCGTGTCTCGCGCGAGGCGAAACACCCTGGCCCGATTCGAGAAAACCCGCGGTGCGACACGCGCGCCTATGACGCGGATATCGAGCCCGGCACATGCCAGTCCCAGTGCCAGACCCGCCGCGGTTCCGCCGCTGCCAAGAGGAAGCACGATCCTCCGCGGAAGAGGAAGATCACCGGCACGGATCTGCGCGGCGATCTCGAGCCCGGCGTTCACATGTCCCAGCGCACCCAGCGGCGTCGCACCGCCGATCGGAATGAAGTGCACGTCTTGCGTCAGACGCAGATAACCAGAATGCACCAGGGCACTCACAGCCATGCGCGATATCCGCCTGCTGCCAAGCTCATCGCCTATCCGCTCCGAAACCGCGTCGGCGATCGTGTTCATGTCGTGACGCCACCGCACCGCAATTGTATTCGCACCGAGCCGGCGCGCATGAAGTGCCGTTGCGAGAACATGAGTCGATCCTGCTCCGCCGAGCGTCAGCACCGTGTCTCCCGGAGCAACCTTGCCGAGGAGGAACTCGAGCGTCCGCGCCTTGTTGCCACCGAATAGCGGCGCGTTCAGATCATCGCGTTTCACCCACAGCTCAGCCGCGCCGGGAATTCCCGTGAACTCCTCGACCGGCGACGGCGTGTCACACAGCTGAGCGCGCGGAATTTCCCGCAGACGAGGAAACCGTTCGTAGAGATGGATCATGGGCTCGCGCCCGATTGGTTTGTGTGCACGCTTCTAATGCTATTCGCTAGATTGGCTTGATGAAGGCGTCCGATTCCGAAATCCTGTTGTATCTCGACACTGCCGAGCAGGTCGAGCTGTTTCTCGACGACATCTCCGGCGTGCGCGAGATCGCGATAGACACCGAGGGCGCGAGCTTTCACCGGTTCATCGATCGCATCTACCTTCTTCAGATCACAACCCGGGATCGCAGCGCCGTCATCGATCCACTTCCCATCGGCGCACCGGCACGACTCGGCGCCATTCTCGAGGATCCCGCAGTCGAGGTGGTTTTCCACGACGCCGACTACGATTTGCGGCTGCTCCACCAGGATTACGGCTGGCACGTCAACAACATCTTCGATACCCGGATTGCGGCGCAGCTGCTCGGCATCAAATCGTTTGGTCTTGCTGCGCTGCTGGGGCAGTTCTTCGACATAAAGGTCGACAAGAAGCATCAGCGGGCCGACTGGTCACTGCGGCCACTGACTCAGGGGATGCTCGACTACGCCGCGCAGGACACGCGGTATCTGCTGGACCTCCGTGACGAGCTGCGCTCACGCCTCGAGAAGCTCGGGCGGCTCGAGTGGGCGAGGGAGGAATTCGACCGGCTCGAGGGAACGAAGTGGGATCCGGACGACGGGTCTCAGGCATTCCTGAGGATCAAGGGCGCGCGAGACCTCACGCGACGCGAGCTCGCCTTGCTGCGCGAGTTGGTTCCGTGGAGAGACAGTGTCGCGCGAGATCTGGATCGCGCGACGTTCCGGGTGATGGGCAACGAAGTGCTGCTCGAGATTGCGCGAACTGCTCCGCGAAACGTCCAGCAGCTCGCGGGTCTCAAGGGAATGCCGAGGGGCATTCTGGACAGGGGCGGCGCGGCGATTCTTTCGGCGGTGCAGCGCGGACTCGAGATCGCGGAAGAGCATTTGCCGCGTTTTCCGCGGGCGACGAAGTGGGATCGTGAGGAGGACTTCGAGGAAAGGGTGTCGAAGCTGAAAACCGTGCGGGACGCCGCGGCGACAAGACTGTCGCTCGACCCCGGCGTGCTCTGCTCGCGTGAGCGACTGGAAGCAATCGTGCGAAGGCGGCCGGCGAAGGTGAGCGACCTCGAAGATGTGCCAGGGCTCAGGCGGTGGCAGATTTCAGAGATGGGTGACGAGTTTGTTGAAGCGCTAAACCGCAAGTCCGCCTGATTTCCGGCGATGACGGTGACCGAGGCCCAGCCCAGCGTCGAGCGCTGGGGCGACTGGCTCGGGACGCGGGGCTTGCTGCCTCTGTAAGGGAGGACCGGAATGTCACGCCCCTCCAACACCCCGAGACACACAAGTTGCATCTATAGAAGGGCTTCCAGTGAGACGTAGGGCCTATGGCGTGTCTTAAGACAGACACTATATTCGCGAAAATTATCCATCTGTTTCACAGGCTCTCCAAGCATGAAAGCGAAACTCCTCCCTCACAAACGGAGCTCAATCCTTGTACCTCGGCCACCGTAATGCCGGTGCAGCTCGGCTTTGCCGCGGTCTCGCTCGGCATCGGGTACATGTATGACTACAAAGCAGCTACGCGACCCCAGCATTTCTGCCGCCGAAATCCTGCAACATGAAGTTGAGACGCGCCGCGCAACTGGTGATCACGCGTTAACTCCAGGAGGCGATCGTGGACTACCTGATAGCCGGCCTGATCATAATCGGAACCCTCGGACTAACCTACATCTTCGTTTTCCGGATCGCTTTTGCCGGCGGCGATCAATACCCGCCCAAGGCCCGGACACCAGCGATCATTGCCGCCATCGGAACACTCGGCGCCGGAGTTATTGAGGGAATGCAGGTGGCCGGGATGCTCGATCCGACGGTATATGTGACTGCCCTTGCAGTGGCTCTGGCGATCGCCCTGGGGGGTATGGGCTTGCTTGCTGCCCGGCTTTGAGCCTCGGTTTGCGCTGCCGGATTGACAAGGCATGGCCCTCTACCTATAAAGGCATTAAATAGGAGTAACTCCGTCTTTTCTATGGACGGTGCTGAGGCAACTGCACATGCTACGTTCCTCGCAAGTCATTGTTCAGGGTCGGCGCATGAGTCACACGCGTATCTCACGGCGGGGAGCAGCTGCCGTCGAGCTCGCTCTGCTGTTGCCCGTGCTTGCGTTCCTCTTCGTGGCAATAGTCGATTTCGGGCGCGTTTTCTATTACTCACAGACTGTCGAGAACGCGGCGCGCGCCGGCGCTCTCTACCTCAGCGATGACGACGCGGTAGCGACTTCACCGTACGCCACAGTCACTGACGCGGCTCTCGCTGACGCCAGCAATCTCAATCCGCAACCCACGGTAGCTTCTTCGAGCGGAACGGACGCCTCGGGAAATCCCTACGTTCGCGTCACGGTAACCTGGACGTTCCATCTGCTGGTCAACTATCCGGGCATACCTGGAACCGTCACTCTCGCGAGGACGGTCCAGATGCGAAAAGTTCAATAGCCATGAAAATCCTGAGCTTGAAGCTGACCCCGCGAAGGGGAAATACATTCGTCGAATTCGCCGTCGTCGCGCCTCTCGTGTTCTTCATGGTCTTCAGCGTTCTTGTCGGCGGCCTCGGAGTTTCCCGCTACCAGGAAGTTGCGTATCTGGCGCGCGAGGCGTCGCGGTATGCCTCGGTTCATGGGGCGGAATATGCCACGGAAACGGGCCAGCCAGCGGCTGACTCCGCGGCCATCTACAACCAGGTCATCGTTCCAAAGGCCGTTGGTCTCGACCTGAGCCGACTCACGTGGTCGGTCAGATGGAACACCGACAACGGTCAGTTTCACACCGTGGTGGTCGGTGGCAACAACGTCCAGCGAGCCAACACGGTCACGGTAGCCATGTCTTACGTATGGATTCCAGAATTATTTCTGAGCCAGAAAACCATGCGAAGCACTTCCGTATCGATCATGTCGTTTTGATGAAAGGGGCGAAGCCAATGAAACACATCTCGAGAACCAGACGCGGGGCCGTTGCCGTGCTGATCGCTGTCTCACTGACGGGCATGCTGGCCGTGATGGCGTTCGCGCTGGATGGCGGGTTGCTTCAGGACAAGAGACGCGCCGTTCAGGCGGCTGCAGACGCAGCAGCCCTCGCCGCATCCGATGATATGTGGGCCCATTATGGGACAAACAATGGCACCGACCCCGACGGCACTGCATTGGCCAGTGCGCTGGCTACCGCGTCTGCGGATGGATACAACAACGACAGCACCACGAACAGGATCACGGTCAACATCCCGCCGGCCAGCGGGAACTTCGCGGGAAAGGCCGGCTATGCCGAAGTGATCATCCAATACAACGAGCCGAGGTTTTTCAGCGGTATTTTCGGATCGGGCACGATGGCCGTGAAAGCCCGGTCTGTTTCCGGCGGCCAGCCAGGCAACGTCGGCATTCTCATGCTGGATCCCCATCTCACGATCGTCGCCCAGATCGGAGACAACGTCAACATTCTCAATGGCGGCGGGATTTTCATCAATTCGGATGCGACGGTGAAGGGCGATATCAACGAAGGGCCGTACGCCATTTATCTCGAGAGCACCGCACACATCACAACGGGCGGGATCTATACAGTAGGTCCGCTCGGCCGGGAAGCCGGCAGCACGATAACGTACACGAATGGCGGAAGCCTGCACACCGGCGTCACGCCGTTGTCTGATCCACTGGCCAGTGTACCGGAGCCCGTGGTTCCCGCAGGGACAAAGCAAAATCCGACTTACGCCCCGCCGAAGAATGGCACGCAGACTTTTCACATGTCGCCCGGAATCTATGGAAATGTCACTGTCAAATCCGGCGCAACTGTCATCATGGACCCGGGCATCTATTACGTCCATGGGGGTCAGATGAATGTGGCTGCGGGCGCGACGGTCAGCGGCGATGGAGTGATGTTCTATGACATGCCGAACAACTACTTCACTCTGCCCGCCGGCGCGAGCGTCACTCTCAGCCCCCCGGTCGATGGCGTCTACCGGGGAATCAGCGTTTTTGAGCCTCGCGACATTACCAACGAGATTCACATAATCACAGACGGGAATATCACAATGTCGGGAGCTCTCTATGCACAGGCGGGAGAGTTCGATATTCGTCCAACGCTCGCTTCGACGGTCTACAACTTTGGGGGCTACATCTGCGATCAGGCAGAATGGGGCCCGCCGGGCAATGTGCTCGGGACCATCAACCTCAATCCCTCGACGTCAGCGCCGACCAAGCGTCCCCTTCTCGTGGAATGAGGGCTTAACTGACCGGCGAAAAGCTTCGGGGGTCTAGAAACCCAGGTACGCCCTCACCCGGGGCTCCATTTTCTCCGGGGTCCAGAAAGGCGCCCACACGAGGTTCATTTCCGCCTTTTCGACGCCGGGCAGCGTCATTATCTCGCGCTCCGCGTCGCCCATGATCTCCGGCCCCGATGGGCAACCAGGCGAGGTCAGCGTCATGTCCACCGTGACCTTGGCGCCATCCACGTGGATGCCATAGACAAGTCCGAGATCCATGATGTTGAGCTGCAGGTCGGGATCCTTCACACGGCGCAGCGCCAGCTTTACCTGGTCCTCGCTTACAACGCCCGTGGATTGCGGCTCGGCTGCTGGCAGCTCGGCCTGGGGTTCATCGGTCATGTCCTAAATCTACCTACGCTTCGACTTCGCGGACCGGGTGCGAACGTGTTTCGACGCGCTCGAGGTGGAGTGATGTCTGGTGGAGGTCTTCGACTTCGCGGTGGAATGTTTCGACCGGCGGCTGGCGAGCGAGCAGCTCACCCGCGCGCGGCTTCTCTTGCTGCGGACCGTCTTGCCATGGCGCGACTTCGCGGCAGTGCAGCGAACAGGCTGAATCTGCGTGTTCCACCCGATCTCGCGATCGGCACGGAACGCTTCCGGCATCGCCAGCGTCGGCGTCGGACCGTCGACCACCGCCAGCACCGCGGCATCCGAAAGATCTGCCCGTACGTCGGCGATGACCTTGCCGGGATGCTGCGCCCGCGAGGCGTGAACGCGATTCGTGAGCAGCACGACGAACATCTCGCGGTCGGGATCGATCCAGATCGATGTGCCGGTGTAGCCGGTGTGACCGTAGGCGCGCTCGGTGAGATAATTCCCGGAGCCATAGTCGCCGTCGGCAGTGTCCCAGCCGAGCGCGCGATGGCCGGCAGTGCGCCGGGTGAACAGTGCGACAGTGGAGTCGGAAATGATGTGGACTCCATCGTACGTTCCGCCATTCAACATCATCTGCGCGAAAATCGACAGATCCGCCGCGGTGCTGAACAGTCCAGCATGGCCGGCGATTCCGCCGAGAGCATACGCATTCTCATCGTGCACTTCGCCCTGGAGCGGATAGCCGCGTGGGGGGAACACTTCTGTCGGAGCGATTCGATATTTGAGCGAATCCGCCGGCCGATAGAACGTGTCGTGCATTCCGAGCGGACCAAAAACGCGGCGCTCGAGAAACCGGTCGAGCCGCTCGCCGGTTACGGACTCAACGATCATCCCCAGCACGTCGGCGCCGAGGTCGGAGTAGACGTAGGCCTGATCCGGCGCGTACTCGAGGGGCGTGGACAAAACCATTTCACGCGCTTCCATCGGACTGTGCGCGACGCGCCACAGATCGCGCCCGGCGGGAAGTCCCGAGCGATGCGTGAGCAGCTCGCGGACGGTGACCTGATCCTTCAGGCCTCCCGAAAACGCCGGCAGATAGCGAAAGACAGGCGCGTCGAGATCGACTTTCTTCTCGTCGTACAACACCATGATGGCCGTGGTCGTGCCGACGACCTTGCTCAGGGATGCGATGTCGTAGATGGTCTTGTCGGCGTCGACATCCGGGCTCGCCGGCGACCATGAGAGCTTTCCAAAGCCTTTTTCCCAGACCGCGGCGCCCTTTCGTCCCACGACTACGGACGCACCCGGGTAACCTCCAGCGCTAATGCCGCGCTGGACTACGCGGTCGATGGCTTCGAGACGGGAGGATGACATCCCCACCGCATCCGGCGCCTTTGCCGGAAGACCGTCGTTACCATGAGCGAGCGTAAGGACGGTCAGAATGACTCTCAGCACTACTGCTCCTTGCTACCATGTACTTACTGCAAAGCACCTTGCAAAGTTCCACTGAACTCCGCAGAGGCTGCCATATCGGCGCACCAATCGTTCATTAGAGTGGACGACCAGTAGCTGGCCGCGTCACCCTGGGCGCCATAGTAATAAATAAACGCACTTTTCGCGCCCCTTTTTTTCGCGAACAGACGGTAGCAACCACTCGAGCCATGGCCGGTGACTAAGATTCCAGACGGGATGCAAACCGACCAGTTGGAGCTCCAGCGCGCCATGAAAGGCGATGAGCTGGCCATGCGGCAGCTTTGGGTGCGTCACTCACCGCACATCGACGCCGTCGTGCGCCGGTTATGTGGCGATCACGACATCGCCGCGGACATCGCACAGGAAGTGTGGATTCAGATCTTTCGAGCACTGCCTGGCTATCGCGGCGAGTCTCAGTTCGGAACGTGGGCGCACAGAATCGCGGTGAACCGCACACTGAACGCGCTGAGAAAGGTGAAGCGCCTCGCGAGAATCGAAACGGACATCGAGGATGACAGCGGAGTTGTCGAAGGCGACAGCGACCGGACGTTCCTCGCCGAGTCGATCGAGAAAGCGATGACGTACCTCTCGCCCGGCGCACGGACGGTTTTCATTCTGCACGACATCGAAGGCTATACGCACGACGAGATCGGCAAGGAGCTCGGGATCACGTCGGGCGGCTCGAAATCACAGCTATTCAAGGCGCGCGCAAAGCTTCGCCGGCTGCTTGCGCACCTCGTTGACGAATCAACTCCCGGCGTAGGAAGGACTCATGTTGCCCCTATCTGAAAGCGAACTGGACGACCTCGTCGCGCGCGAGCGTGAGCGCGGCACTCTTCCACTCACTGACTGGAGCACCCTTGCCGCGCAGCTGCGCGCTGAGGGACTCATCCGGACGCCGGCAGGCGGAAGCAGGTTTGCCGGGCGTCACTTGATGCAGGCCGCGGCCGCGATAATGCTCGTAGCGGGCGGAGCAGCCATCGGTCGATACACGTCGCCGTCTTCCGCTGCTTCTCCCGCCAGCTCACAGGTGGCCGCCGTCTCCAGCGGCAATGATCAGGGGAGCAATGCCACGCCGGTCAGCGAATCACAATCAACGGGAAGCGCTACCAACGCTTCCGCAACGAATGCCGAGTTCCATTCGCCCGAGGAAGCATGGGCAACTCTGAACCGCGCCGGCGAAGAGTACCAGCGCGCTTCCGCATATCTGTCGGCAGGCAACACCCAGGTTCCGATGCCGACCAATCCCGGAACCTACCGCACGCGTCTGGCCGCACTCGACAACGTGATGAGCGACATGAGAGCCGCGCTGCAGGAATCTCCGCATGATCCCGTGATCAATCAGTACTACCTCGCGACAGTCGGCGCTCGCGAGGCCACACTGCGACAGCTCGGTACAACACTACCGGCCGGCGCGAGGCTGAACCGCTTCTAATGACGAGCGTGCTCACTACCCGGTCGATCGCGCTCGGGGCGCTGCTGGTTTCACTCGTGCCGGCGGCGGCGAGCGCGCAGCGTGAAGAATTGAAGGGATGGGTCGGCGTCGCCTACACAACGAGCGGCGAGACCGATCGCGGCGGACGATTGGCGTTCGACTATCCCGTGATTGAATCCATCGAGCCGAGCTCGCCTGCCGAGAAAGCTGGGCTCGCCGCCGGTGATACGATTCTGGCGATGAACTCGCAGGATCTCCGCAGGAGCCCAATGCCGAGCCCCTCGATGATTCAGCCCGGCCAGAAGATCGTGTTTCGCTTCAAGCGAAACGATTCCATCCGTGAGGTAACCCTGACTGTCGCGCCTCGACCAAGAGGTACGTCAGGGTCAGTCACTCTGACGATGATCGAGCAAGGGGCGGCAGCAGCCTCGGAGAGGGGTGAAGGAACGACGCCTGTCGCCGCGCGCACGCCATTGCCGCCGGGCGAACGAGAAGGACGGATGATACGGAGGAGAATTCCAGGGCCACCCACGGTCACCATTGCGCCGCTCGTCTTTGGGTTTGGCCCGAGGACACTCGGTGTCGCTGGCGCCGAGCTCACCGAGCTGAATGGCGACCTTGCATCGGCGATCGGCGTCCGCACTCACGGAATCTTCGTGGTGAACGTTGCGCTCGGCACGCCGGCGCGAGAGTCGGGACTGCGATCAGGCGACGTCATCACCAAGGCCGACAGCTCAGCGGTCGGCGATCCTGGTGAGCTGATCCGCGTGATGCGCGCTGCGAGCGACAACTCGATCAAGCTGCGCATCGTCCGAAGCAAGAAGGAGCAGACGTTAACGCTGCGCTGGCGATAACGCTGCGCTTGTAGCGATCAGTCCAGCCGTCGCTCCTCGGGAACGAGCGAGTGATGAATCGCAAGAGCGGCCACGGCGCCTTCGGCAGCGGCAGTGATCGCGAGCTGCGTCCCGGGAATAATGTCGCCGGCCGCGTAGACGTTCTTCACAGACGTGTGATTGTGCTCGTCTACGACAATGAATCCCGTTTCATCGCGCTTGCAGCCCAGCTGCGCGCCGATGTCGTCCGCCGGAACCTGCCCGATCGCAAAGTAGAGCCGCTCACAATCGAGAGACATTCCCTTCTCGAGCTCGACGCATTTTATCTCGCCGTCCTTTGACTTGACGCAGGTGACCGACTGCTCGAGCACCGGGATGTTGAGGTCCCCAAGCTTTTTCAACGGCTCGGCGCTCATTCCGGCCGGCTTGCCGTTGGTGCAGATGACGATCTTGTCGGTCCAGGTCGTGAGGGCGAGCGCCATTCCAATGGCTTTCCGGCCTGTTCCGATGACAACCGTCTTGCAGTCGCGAGTCTCGTAGCCGTCGCAGTCGGGGCAGACGTGAACAGTCTCGCCATAACAGGCTTCCAGACCGGGAATGCGCGGCCAGATGTCCTTGATGCCGATGCACAGGAGAACACGGCGCGCTTCGACCGGCATCGCCCCGGTGAGCTTCAATCGAAAGCAATCGTCCTCGATTTCTTCCGCTGTCTCGACTGTAGTATCGATGAGCTTCGCGCCGAATTGCTCGGCGTCTTTTCTTCCGCGCGCGCGAAGCTCCGGCGACCTGATCGCATGGGCGCCGAGGAATCCGTTGATGCCACGGGTTTCCCAGTTGCGGGGGTCACCGGAGTCGATGAGCACAACCGAATGGAGGTACCGTGCGAGCCACAGCGTCGCGGAGAGCCCGGCCGGCCCGCCGCCGATGACGGCCACATCGAAAAGGGAAGTGTTAGTGTCGGCGTCAGTCATATCGGCCCAAGTTGGTGATCGCCTGCTCAGTTTTCACGTGTGGAGTTTTCAGTATTTCAGTGAGGCGTTTCGAGTAGCATGGCCGTGGTGACGCATCACGCCTCTTGCCGATGTTACCGTCATCGACAAACTCCACCACCACACAAAAGGCGCTCCAATCAGATACGTCGTCACGGCAATGCTACTCGAAACGCCGGACTGACAAACTGAAAACTCCGGACGCGCAAACTGTGGCATTAGGTTCTCCACAGTCCTGCAGTTCCAAAGAAAATGGGGTTTTCTGTGTTTCTGTGTTGGCAGTTTGGAAGCTCAGGGTGCGGCGGGTTTTGGGGGACGTCTGAGCACAACATTGATCAGTGCGATGATCACCGCCGCCGCGATTGCGATCCACGACAGGCGTGACGACGCATACCAGTCGAGCCCGGTGAAGTAGTCGAGCGAGTAATCCCCGAAGCCGGTGAATGCGAGAATCAGCGCGCCCATCGAGTAGAGCATCGGCATCTCCCATCCGTTCTTCGTCTGGAGGAATCCGTTGTGGATGTGAACGGTGAGAGCCGCGACGAGCATCACAAGGATTATCAGCGCCGGACCGATCGGTCCGAGAAATCCAAGCGCGACGAGTATTCCGCCGCCGAACTCACCCAGGCCGGCACCGGTGGCGAAGAAGCGTCCCTGGTTCCACCCGAGCTTGACGAAGAACTCTCCGGTCTTGTTGACGCCTCCGCCTCCGAACCACCCGAAGAGCTTCTGCGCGCCGTGG
>Ga0105240_10005738_pt1 | contig 18417 bp, 23 predicted proteins | sample KBSC54metaG_FD_80426 | JGI IMG/M metagenome (GOLD analysis project Ga0105240, IMG submission 80426) | Corn rhizosphere microbial communities from Kellogg Biological Station, Michigan, USA - KBS C5-4 metaG | ecosystem: Host-associated > Plants > Roots > Rhizosphere > Soil | place: Michigan, USA...
CAACAGATGCAACGTTGTCGTTAGCATTTGTGTTGTTGACCCGATAAGGGCGGTATCATGCCCGGCAAAAGCTGTGCCTTTATTACGCGTGTCGAAGCCTAATTCGGCCCCACAACAAAAACCCGTGCTTGCTTCCGAGTTTTTGGTGGTGGAGCCGCCGGGTTCTGCCCCCGGGTCCACAACGCCTATTCCGCAGGCCATTTATCACCATAGCTGATTGCTCAGCGCTTTTAATATACATGAAAACAACGGAAATAGCAAATTTTGTTAAAGTCCTAACCTCTGTACTTCCTCAGGTTTCGCGGTGGTTGTTCCCGTAATTGCCGGTTGTTCGGTCCTAGTAGGCATTCCTGGCCTAGGCCATGTAGACATTTGAATGAATCTGTTATGTTTATTATGAAGACTGGAGGTTTTCATGAGCAAGCATCAAGGATTGCGGGATGATCAATGGGATCGGATTAGGGATAGCCTTCCCGGCAAGGAAGGGGATCGGGGTAGGACGGCGGAGGATACACGCCTGTTTATTGAGGGTGTGATGTGGCTTGGCCGGAATGGGGCGCGGTGGCGCGCTTTGCCAGAGCGTTACGGCAAATGGTATAGTGTGGCGAAACGGTTTCTACGCTGGTCGCGTGCGGGTGTCTGGCAAATGATTTTTAATACGCTGGCAGCAAATGCTGATACGGAATGGCTCATGATTGACAGTACGATTGTTCGTGCGCATCAGCCCGCCGCGGGCGCCCGTCGGCTTGTGCCGGACCAATCGTCCGGCAGAGCCGGTAAAAAAGGGGCTGCGGGGACGAATCGCCCAACGAAGCAATTGGCAGGAGCAAAGGCGGCTTAACCACAAAGATTCATGCGCTGTGTGATGCTCTTGGCAATCCGATCAAGTTTATTCTGACGGGCGGACAGGCTTCGGATTATACGCAGGCACTGAATATCTCTTGCGTGGCCAAACCACCACAGCATTGCTGGCGGATAAAGGTTATGACGCGGATTACCTTCTTGCTGCTGCAAGGAAGATGGGCGCCATTGCTGTCATCCCACCCAAATCAAATCGTAAAATCAAACGGGATTATGACAAGGCTTTATATAAAGAGCGTAATCTCATCGAGCGCATGTTCAATAAACTCAAGCAGTTCCGCCGGGTGGCAACGCGATATGACAAACGTGCCATCTGCTACCTCTCATTTATCCACATTGCTGCCATAACCCTATGGCTTAATTAAATGCCTACACGGCCTAATCCGCCCACTCCCACTCAATATTTTCCGTAATATCCGGATGCAGCGACAGGTGCACAGGGCAGGCTTGCGCTGCATGTTTCAGTTTTTCCACCGCCGGATGGTCCGCCGCAATTGGCATTTTCAGCTGGATGTTCAGGCTATCAATGCGGCGCGGCGGGCTGGTGCGCATGATTTTTTCAATCTTGCCGCTCATGCCATCCAGCTTGATGCCGCCTCGCTCCGCCACTATGGCCATGGTGGTCATAATACAGGTCAGTAAGCCGGTGGCGACCAAATCTGTCGGTGAAAAGGTCGTGCCACTGCCGCCCACATCGGCGGGCGCATCCGTCAACATTTCTACGCCGGACGGGCCATGTTTAGCGCGGCATTTTAATCCGCCTAGGTATTCTGCTGTGAAGTGAACCATGGCGAGATCATAAGAGGCAAGAAACAAGAAGCAAGATGGGTTTTCTTGCATCTTGTCTCTTGCGTCCTACGTCTGGCTTCTTTTAAGTGGTGTTATGACACTCAAACTTACACCCGAACAGCGCGCCGATATTGATGAGGCGCGCGCGCAATTTCACTCAACCCGCCGCGCCACCGTGCCCGCGCTGGAGGAAATTTTATACGAACCCCTGCCGGTGCTGGATCACGGTTTCGTTCGCGTCGTGGATTACATGGGCGACGATGCGGCGGTCGTGCAGGCCGCGCGCGTGAGTTACGGTAAGGGCACAAAAAAGATTTCTACCGATGCGGGGCTGATTAAATATCTGCTGCGCCATTGGCATTCCACGCCCTTTGAAATGTGCGAGATTAAATATCACATCAAGTTACCGATCTTTATCGCGCGGCAATGGATCCGCCATCGCACCGCCAATGTGAATGAATATTCCGCGCGTTATTCCGTGATGGACCGCGAGTTTTATATTCCGGCTGCCGAACATCTGGCCGCACAAAGCGAAAGCAACCGCCAGGGCCGCGGTGAAACGCTGTCGGGCGACCGCGCCAAAGAAGTTTTGAAAATCCTTACCGACGATGCCCAGCACTGTTATGATAATTATGAAAATATGCTGAACGTACGGGAAGACGGCACCGTGGTTGACGAAAACAAAGATGGTTTGGCGCGCGAACTAGCGCGCATGAATCTAACGCTCAATACCTATACGCAATGGTATTGGAAAACCGATCTGCATAACCTGATGCACTTCTTGCGCCTGCGCGCTGATGCCCACGCGCAATATGAAATCCGCGCCTATGCCGATGTGATGATTGATACGCTGAAACGCTGGGTGCCGCTAACCTATGATGCCTTTCTGGATTACCGCCAGGGCGCTGCGCATATTTCTGCAAAGGGCCTAGCCGCGGTCAAACGTATGATCGCGGGCGAACAAGTGACGGAAGAAAATTCCGGCCTGTCTGCGCGCGAATATCGGGAGTTGCTGGAAACTTTGGGTTAACCGGCGCTGGCGTATTTTTGAAACGCCGCTACCAACTGCTCATACAAATCCCGTTTGAATGCCACAATTAAGTCAGGTGTATCCACCAGATTTTTCCATTCAGCGCGGACGAATTCCGGCGCATGGTGGGCATGTAAATTAATATCGGCATCCGTCCCTAAAAAACGCACGGCGAACCATTTTTGTTTTTGTCCCACATGACGGCCATAGATGGGATGGCCCTTAATCCCCTCGGGAAAATCGTAACTCAGCCATTCATCTGTTTCGGCCAGCAGGGCAATTTTGTCCGCCGGAATGCCAACCTCTTCATACAATTCGCGCTGTGCGGCGGTCCAGGGGTCTTCGTTCGCATCAATGCCGCCCTGAGGGAATTGCCAAGCGCCGGGGAAATCTTGCCGTTCACCCATCAAGACGCGTCCGGCCGCGCCGAAGACGACAATGCCAGTGCCTAGGCGGTATGGTAGAGGGGAAGGTGATGAGGCGGTCATCATACAGCTATAGAAGGGGTGAGGAAAATGATCCAGCGGGATAGCCGTGTGGCCTGGCACAACCGTTGCAGCTATGGCGGGACGCATCGCCCAGGATGACAGTCTGTCTGGAAGAAAAAACGGGCGCAACCCTGTTATAGGACTGCACCCGTTAAAACCCAGGTTGGGACTATTGCTTCTTAATTTCCTTACTGCGGACCGCCAGATGTGTCGGTCACGGGCGGCAGGCTTTCACCCGCAGCAGTGTTCCCTGCTTCTGGCGCTGGTTTGCTTACAGCCGAAGTTTTAGCCTTCTTGCTGTGCTTGCCTTTTTTCTGGCTTTTTTTGCCGGACTTTTTAACGTGCTTTTTTACCGCTGCCTGAACGATATGGCTGTTACCATGCGCTTGCGGTGCGCTTGGCACAGCGGCAAAGGCAGGAGCGGCGCAGAGCGCCAGGGCGGCGCCTAAAAGTAAAAGTTTTCTCATGATATCCTCCGTTGGAATTAAGGGTTAGTTGGTGGGGAAGTTGTTGCGGGCGCCGTCGGGGAAACTGGTGAAGTGCCAGTCGTCACGCCCACACCTTTATTCGCTTGCCATTTGGCCTTGTTGGTCTGGCGTTGCGCTTGCATTTGTTCGCGGCTGGCTTGCCATTGTGCGCGTTGCTGCTGCATTTGGGCTTGGGCTTGGGCTTTCTCGCGTGCTGGGCCACGTTCTTCGCGGATGTCATCGCGCTTGGCCTGAACCTCTTCGCGGCGTTTGGCCCGGTCCTCTTTACGCTCTTCATGCATCGCGCGACGTTCGTCTTTTATCTCTTTGCGCTCGGCACGTTCGGCACCCTTAACGTTGTCATTCTTTTCGTCCTGGGTGGCAATGCGGTCTTCACGTTTTGCGGCGCGTTCATCATGCAGGGCTTTTTCTTTATCCCATTGAGCATGCTTTGCATCCGGGCTGCTGGGTGCGGTAGGGGCGGTCGGCGCAACAGGCGCAACTGGTGGTGTTGTCTGGGCAAAGGCGGCCGGTGCGAAAGTAACGGCGGCCGCGAGAATAAGCGAACGAAGTTTCATGGAGGAATCTCCCGGGTGAGTGGCGCACATGATGTGCATATTTTTATTTTACCGCAAGGGGTGCATTGGAACACATGAATAAGCGTTCATGTGACGATTGTGGATAAGAATTAATTCAACAATTTTAGATATTAAGTTTTACGGATTGATGGGCGTGGCCGTGGGCGGCGTAGGCTTAGCGGGATCCAAAACATTCGGCACGCCGCCGTCCGGCGTTTTGGGATTTAACAGATTCATCGAACCGCTGGGTACCGCGCTATTATCATCTGCAGGTGGTAGTGCTTCGGACGGCGGTTGCATCACGCCTGGGGCAGATGGCGGCACAGCGGCAGATGGATTGGCGGCTGGTGCAGCAGCGGCTTGAACCGAACCAATGGTAACGACCGCGGAAATGGGGGCCAATGCCACAAGGCTTTGTCGCTCCAGGCGGTGAGTCCAGGCGGAAATAACAGAACGCGTCAGCGGTGATGCGCTAGCCACTACTACGGCGCGGCCATTTTGTTTGGCGGCTTCAATCGCCTTGGCCATTGCGGCGTCCATAGTGTCTTGCGACAGGGTGGCATCAATCGTGAAAAGCGAGCGCGCCCAGGGCGATTTCAACTGTTCTGCAATCAACGGCGACAGGGTTTCATTTTGCTGGGTGTCGTCCACCATCAACAGGCCGCGCGTGAGCATATTTTGCATCAAGGGACGCAGCATATTTTCATTATTCACCAATTGCTGGCCGCCATCCGTAATCACACCAACGCAGCCGATCATATGCGACAACAGTTTGACAAAATTATCCTGGTTCACTGACGAGGTTTGTGCGCTGCTGATCGTCAGCGTGCCATTATCCATTGTACTGCCCGGCGGCACCTCCAATGGCAATTCCAGCATGGTCTCATGGCCGGCATCACGGGCGGACTGCATGGATTTCGCCAAGTCATCCGCATAGGGCGAAAAAGCGAACGTCACCGTGCCAGGCAAAGTTGCCAAACTATCCTTCACGCCCGCAGCGGATAACCCCATGTCTTTGATAATGATTGCCAGGCGCGGGCGTTTATCATCTTCTGGAAATGGCCGCGAATAATATTGCCAGGGTGCACGGCCGTCGGGGGCCACGCGCGGCAATGGCCCATGATCGCCTTCCTCCTGTAAATCCGGGTTCAGCGATTTAATGGTCACGCCGTCACTGGTGATTTGCGGTGCGGCTATAAAACTTGGCACTTCGGCTTTGGATGGCGGCGGCGTGGCAGGTGAATTTGCCGCATCATTCAGCGTAGGTTTTTGGTTTGCGGTTCCATCGGTTGGATTAAAAACCTGCGTTGAGCCCAGTTTGATATCCGCGGCATCGACCTGCCAGTACCGCGGATCCGCCACGCGCGGCGCCACCAACAGCCAAATAATAAATGGCAAGCCTATCAGCCAGATCAGCGCAAAGGGCGCATACCGCAGCATGCGCGATTAATCCTTGGCCCCATCGTTATTATCATTGGCGGCAGGTGCAGCAGAGGTTTTGCCCGCGCTCTTACCTTCGTCATGATAAATCGACATGCCGTGCAGCATTTCCAGTGCGCGCTGCAACTGCACATCTTTTTTCTCATCGCCAAAGATATCGTTGCTGACAGACTCGTCGTGCGATTTGTCGCGCTCGCTATCAATCGGTTTGATAGGTTCATCCGGTGCATGGTCTTTCACCACAGCACCATCCGTCTCGCCCAAGTCGCGGTTGTGCAAAGCCTTGTGGCCATTCGGATTATTCAATGCGCCTTTCAGATCGGCTTCATGATAAACGAAACCGACATCCTTTTCATTTTTCTGGCGCACTTCAATATTGGGTTTAATGCCTGTCGCTTGAATGGAACGGCCGGACGGCGTGAAATAATAAGCCGTGGTGAGGCGGATGGCACCATAGCCCGGCACCGGCATGACCGTTTGCACGGAACCTTTACCAAAGCTTTGCGTACCGATCAGCACCGCGCGTTTGTGATCCTGGATCGCGCCCGCCACGATTTCCGCCGCGCTGGCCGAACCGGAATTGATCAAGACCACGATCGGTAAATCCTTTTTCACAATCGGATCGCTTTCTGTGGCATAGCTTTCGTTATCTTCAGGATGGCGGCCTTTGGTGGAAACGACTTCATCGCCCTTGTCTAAAAATAAACCGGCAACAGAAATGGATTGGTCCAACAGCCCGCCTGGATTGTTACGTAAATCCAGCACCAGGCCCTTCATTTTATCGCCTTGTTCAGTGGTGAATTTTTGCAAGGCTTCGCGCGCGCTATCCGTTGTTTGTTCACTGAACTGATTAATGCGCAGGTAACCAATATCGCCCTTCATCGCACTTTTGACGGATTTGATGCGGATGATGTCCCGGGTTAGCGTCACATCAAACGGTTCCTGGCGGTTACGCACGACGGCCAGCGTCACGCGCGATTGCGGTTTACCGCGCAGTTTATCCACCGCTTCATTCAGCGTCAAACCCATCACCGGCGCATCATCAATGCCGACGATTAAATCATTCGGTTTAATGCCGGCTTTGGCCGCAGGTGTATCATCAATCGGCGAGACGACTTTGATCACGCCGTTATCCATCGTCACTTCGATGCCCAAACCGCCGAATTCGCCGCGCGTTTGCACCTGCATATTTTTAAATTCATCCGCGTTCATATAGGAAGAATGCGGGTCCAGGTTGGTGAGCATGCCATTGACGGCCGCTTCAACCAATTGTTTATCCGTCACAGGTTTCACATAATCACGGCGGACGCGCTCAAACACTTCAGAAAATAAATTCAACTGGCGATAGGTATCCGCCGTCACATCTGTCGGTGCCGTGCCTTTTTCACTCGTAATTTGCTCAGGCGGGGCCTTGTCCTGTACCGCGGCTTTGTCTTGTACCTTGTCTGGATTGGTTGCCGTTTTCGCAAACAACGGCTGTGCCAATGAACCCAAACCAATCGCAGCGGCGATCATAATCGCCAGATAGGTAAAACGGAATTTCTTGTTCTTAACTTCTTGCGGCATGGGTTCTCTCTTAGGTTGCTGTGCGGCGTATTTGAATCTTGGTTGATTGTGTCAGACCAAAGGCATTGGGGTCAACTGGTTCGCCGTCTTTTCGCGTTTCTAAATACAGCGCGCTGGCCTCGTCCGGCATGTGGCCCACCGGCTCACCCGCGCTGACATTTTCACCTTCGCTGACGTTAATGGAACCTAACCCGGTTAATAAGATATGTTGTCCTTCGGCAATTTCAATGATCACGACCTGGCCATAGGAACGAAAGGCGCCTGCAAAAACGATTTGTCCGCCGCGGGGCGCATTCACCACGGCACGGGCAGGCGTGAAAATTGTGATGCCGCGCGCATGATTGCCCGCGCTGTCTTCGCTGCCATAGGCGCGCGTAACGGCACCCGCGACCGGCAGGCGCGCGGAACCCGCGGCGACGAGTGCCATATTGGCGGGCGGCGTTTTATGTTTGCCTTTGCGCGCGCGCAGTTGTTGAATCAATTCGCGCAAGTCCGATGCACGTGCGGCCAGGGTTTTGGCTTCCTGGTCCGCGGCAGCGCGCTGTGCCTCGGTTTGTTTGCGTACGCCTTCGCGTTTTTTTAACAGGCCGTCCAATTCGGCCTGATCGGCGGTGATTTTATCCTTTTGCGCAGAAATGGCTTCCTGTTGCGCGCGCAGTTTTTCCCGTACGGCGGCCAGATCGCCCAATTGTTGACGCGCCAGCGCCACGCGCCGGTTCAATTCCGCCATCACCGTTTGCATGCCCAGCGTGGTATAAATGGTTTGCTGCGGCGGCGTGGGCATGAACACCATCGCCTCAGGTGGCAGGCGCGACAGGCGCAAGACGATGGCCAGCACCTCCGATAAATCTTTCTGGTTGGCGTTGCGTTCGGCGGATAATTTGCTTTCCTGCTGCTGGATATTGACCAGTTCCGCTTCGAGGCCCTCCAGTTTTTCTTCGTGTTCGGACAGGCGCGTGGAAACTGCCACCAATTTGGTTTTCAATCCGGCAACTTCGGTTTGAAGTTTTGCACTAGTCGCGGCGAGTTTTTTCGATTCCGCTTCTTTGGCGCGCTGCGCCCGCTCAACTTTTTTTAATTCCGCCGTTTCATTGGCGGCGCGGGCCGCCAGCGGCAGTATCAGTAATAGGAATGCCAGGATAAAACGCATGCGTTATAAATAATAATATTGCGTGGGTATGCCAGCCGCAAATTCAACGATCAAGGGTTCGCCATTGGGGATTTCAAAACTATTAATGTTATCCCGCGTGTAAAAATCCAGCACTACCATCAGCGCGCGCAAACTATTGCCGTGCGCGGCGATCAAAACAGTTTTTCCCGCCGCCAATTCGAGCGCAATATGTTTTTCGTAGTATGGTTTTACGCGCGCGACAACATCCGCAAGGCTTTCACCGCCGGGTGGTGGCATGTCATAACTGCGTCGCCAGATATGCACCTGCCCTTCGCCAAATTCTTTGGCCGCTTCGGCCTTATTCAGGCCGGACAAATTCCCGTAATCACGTTCGCGCAGATCATCCGACTTTATCAGAGGTAAATTTAAACCTGCGCCCACCAAAACCAGTTCCGCCGTGCGCCAGGCGCGCTCGAGCGTTGAGGTAAAAACCATATCCGGTATTAGGCCGGATGCTTTTATTTTTTTGCCGCCCGTGTGCGCCTCTCTCTCGCCCTGGGCGGTCAGTGGCACATCGCGAAAACCCGTAAAACGGTTTTCCAAATTCCAGGTAGATTGTCCGTGGCGGATCAGGATTAATTTACTCACGTTAATGGCTCTTTTCCCAAATTTCCTCGATGCGGTAATAGCTCCGCACTTCGGGCCGCAGGATATGGACAATGATATCGCCCGTATCGACGATGACCCAATCATTGCTGCCTTCGCCTTCGCGGTGCAAAATTTTGTGGCCCGCAGCTTTTAATATCTTAGAAATATTTTCTGCGAGCGATGCCACCTGGCGCGTCGAGCGGCCAGAAGCGATAATCAGATAATCTGCCAGGGATGAACGTTCGCGCACATCAAAATCCAGAATGTCTTCAGCCTTGCCGTCATCCAGGGATTTTAAAATCAGATAACGTTGTTCGATGATGCGTTTGTTGATCTGGTTTTCCGGCGTGCCAGTTTTTTTAATTTTCGCGCCGATGATTTTAGCGGTTTTTGTTGCAACTTTGGCCGCTGATTTTTTAACCGGTTCTTTTTTGACGGCCGCTTTTTTTGCGGTTGGTTTGGGTGCCGCGGCTTTCTGGGCCTCAGGTTTCGTTTTTGCTTTAGGGTTCAATTTTTTTGACGGCATGTTGGTTTCTAATCTCCGTGGCGGAAATGGGGTTTAAGGGCATCATCACATAACGCCATCCAGCTTCGCTAAAGCTTCGCTGGATAGGTCCGCTATGGTTATTCCAGCGCGACTTTCGCAGAGTTTTGGCCGCAAAGCCAGATAGCGCGCGTGTTTGCTGCGGCGGGCGGGCGAAAACGGCGATGGGCACCCGGCGCGCAATATCGCGCCATTTTTCCCAGTGGTGAAAGGTGCGCAAGCTGTCCGCGCCCATCATCCAGGTAAATTTGGTATAGGGAAAATGTTTTTTAATTTCGCGGATGGTATCAGCGGTATATTGCGTGCCCAGTTGTGTTTCTAGGTTCGTCACCACCATGTGCGGGCCGGTGATTTGTTTCTGGGCCGATGCCATGCGGTCCGCCAAGGGCGCCATGTCATGCGTAGATTTCAGGGGATTCTGCGGCGAGACCAGCCACCAGATGACATCCAGTTTTAAAACTTCCAAGGCGCGGCGGGCGAGCTGCCTATGCGCCTCATGAGCGGGATTAAATGAGCCGCCAAACAAGCCGACGCGCAAATCACGGTAAGCAGCGGCGTTGGATAAAGTCGGTTGAGGGTAAAGCGAACGGTTCACCCGGACAGCTTTAGCGCAAATTGCTTTTCACGGCACCAATGGCTTTTTGCACCAGGGCTTCTTGCTGATTGTCGTTCAGGTTGACGCGCAGGGCGGAGCGGCTGGCTTCCATGGTTAACGTCACGGTTGCATCGCGGATTTCCGCCACGGCAGCAGCTTCGGCCTGGCTGATGCGGTCTAGGACATGTTGCTGGCGCGTCGCCAGGGCGTGTTCCAATTCATCAGCGGCACGGCGGCGAATATGATCCGCTTCGGCCTCAGCCTTGGTGATAATGCGGCGCGCGTCCGCTTCGGCGCTTGCCAATTGGCCGGTGTAGCGCGCCAGCAATTCTTTGGCTTCGCTTAATAATTTTTCGGCTTCGGTAATTTCATCCTGAATCTTTTTCGTGCGCGCATCCAGGGTTTTAGCCAGGATCGCACCCACGGGTTTCCAGGCCACCGCGATCACGGCAACAGAGGCCAAAGCAAACCAGAATTCCGGATTTTGCAAAGAAAATAAAGCCGGTTCGACTTCGGTCATGCGACGCCCCGTGTCTGCGTGTGACCATTATCGTTACTGCCGCGCGCGGCTGCGAGGGCGGCGCTGATCTGGTTGTCAGACAAACGCAGGCTGGATAATTTTTGCACGATTACGGGCAGCAACAATTGCGCTGCATCATAAACCGATTGCACACCATTCGCGCGGGCGATGGCGATTTTTTCTTCTGATGCGCGTTGTTTGGTTTGCAGCACGGCTTCCAATTCATGATTGCGGCGGTTGGCGGCTTCTTGCGCATCCATCGCCGCCTTATTCAACACGCTGTGCGCCTGTTGATAAGCGGCATCCACGGCACTACTCATATCATTTTTATGCTGTTCGGCTTCGTCGCGCAGACGGCGCGCATCGGCCAGCAGGTTGTGAATGTGGGATGCGCGCGCAGTAATCCCTTGCTCAATCCGTGGCAGGGCAGCGCCTGACAACAGCAAATAAAGTGTGCCAAAAGAAATCACCAGCCAGAATAGCTGGCTGGGGAAAGTTTCCACGGCGAACTGCGGCGGGCCCCCGGCTTTCACCGGAGCAGACTCATTTTTCGCGGGCTCCGACATTGTTACCGTTGCGGCGTTATGTTCGATTTTTTCCGCTTTGGAAACAACGCTATTTGCAGCGGAAACTGAATTTCCGCTGCAAAGCATTAAACCTATTAAAAAAACCGCAAAATAACGCAGCATCAATTGGCCTGATTAACCGAACAAAATCGCCATGGCCGCACCAAAGGTGAAAAGGCCGATGGCTTCCGTAAAGGCGGTCAAAAGAATACCGGCCTGGGTGATTTTATCGCTGGCGCCGGGGTTGCGGCTGATGGCTTGGGTCAGGCTAGAGCCAATCATCCCCAGGCCGATGCCTACGCCCGCCATCGGCAAAAGCGCGAGTGCCGTTGCCAAAAGTCGCATTGCTTGTACGTCCATTTTTTGTCCTTTGTGGTTGGTTAATGGTGTTCGTCGTGTCCGTGCAGATAAATCGCATCGCGCAAATAAATGCAAGAGAAGATTGTAAAAATATAGGCCTGGAGCAGGGCGACAAAAAACTCAAATCCGGTCACGGCGAATTTAACGGCGAAGGGGATGATGCTGGTCGCGCTGAGGACGCCGCCCAAACCCACTAGCATGATGCAAAAACCGGCGAAGATTTTCAATACCATGTGACCCGCCATCATGTTTAAAAACAGACGCATGGCTAGGCTGAAGGGGCGGGCAAGGAAGGAAATAATTTCAACCGGCACCAGAATGGGCAGCACCATCCACGGCACACCGGCCGGGCAAAACAGAGTAAAAAACTTGAAGCCATGACGTGAAATGCCCACGATAATCACCGTGGTAATCACCATCAGCGCCAACGCCAGTGTCACAATAATATGGCTGGTAAAGGTAAAGGCGAAGGGCATCATGCCCAAAAAATTCCCCATGAAAACAAAGAGAAACAGGGAGAAAATCAACGGAAAATATTTCATCCCTTCGGGGCCGGTATTATCGCGGATCAGGCCAGCAATGAATTCATAGACCATCTCTGCAAAGCCTTGCAGGCGGCCAGGGACCAGGGCGGCGCGGCGGCCCGCGAACATTAAAAATCCGGCTGATAAAACCACCGCCAATACCATCATCATGGATGAATTGGTGAACATCACATTCATTCCGCCCAAATGCAGTGACGCGATGGGTTCAATCGTAAATTGCTTGAGCGGACTGGCCAAGGATTTTTAGTCTTTCTTGCTGGTCGGGCGGAGTAAATTGCCCGCAAAGACATAGAAATTTCTGAAGCCCGCTACAACCCCCAAAATCAGGAAAATCAGCAAAAACCATGGTTTTGTGCCCAGCCAGCGGTCCGCAAAATAGCCAACTGCGCCGCCGATTGCCACCGCCGCGACCAGGTCAATCGCCAGGCGCATGGCGTCGCTGGTCATATTGCTGTTGCCCGGCACGGCGGATTCGGTTGCATGCGCGATATCCACGAGGTCCGCTTCGTGATCTGCGGCATCCAGTTTGGTTTTCAGGCTATTTAGATCATCCATTCAAGGTCTCCCATTGCGCCAGTGTCACAGGTGGCGCGCCATCCGCACACGCATCGCGCGGGCGGCGAATATAAAAGCGAGCGCTACTTTTCCAATTGAAAAGAGTGACGGGAGCCGAATCTACCTCATATTCATCAGGAAATAAAGCGTTTAGGCACAACATATTTTTAATCATGCCCACAGTTATACCCTCAAATGCTTTGGCAGAATCTGCAGCCCCCTCATCGCCCGCTCTTTATTGCCATAGCACATTCTCATAAATTAGGTTTACCGTCCAGACTACACTTTGGAATTCTTAGCGATTTAGTTTTTTTAAAATGTCCGTATCAGATCAGCCTATCATATATACTTGCCGCCTTTTACTACCCCAAGCTCTAATTCTTTTGGCGTCCAAATTCCATCACATGCCCCTAAATTAAAAATAAATTTTACATCCGGACTTCCTGGGACGTCCTCGGACTCTTGAGCGCGGTGTGCTGATCTTGTCAGTTTTAGAAAAGCATCGGACAATTTCCATCAGCAATATCCAGTTTGTAGCGGGCAGGATGTGCGCGGTTGGCCAACTTACGTTGGCAACCTCGCTTTCCTTATTCGCTTCGCTCAACGGTTTGCTGCGCAGCGGACGGCTGCGCCTGAGTAGGTTGTAGCAACAAGATCGGAGGGGTGATGGACAATCAGATCATTACGCGGAAGCACAGTCCGATGATTAAGGTATGCTGCCTGCCCAAAGAGAAAGTTGCGATTGAGACCAATGCGGCTAATTGCGCCCTGAGTGCTTCTGCCTACCTGCGGAATCTGGGTATGCATTACCAGCCCAAATCGGTGCTGGACTATAGGGCCGTTATGGAACTCTCCAAGGTTAATGCCGACCAGGGCCGCCTGGGCGGGCTGCTGAAAATGTGGCTATCCAATGACGAGAGCTTCCGGCTAGACCATGCGTATAACCCGAATGACATTTACCGCTTGCTGCATGACATCATAGCGCATCAGAAACTTTTGCTGGAAACGGCGAAACGCGTATGATTCCCAAACGCATCCCGATGAAAAAGGTTAATTTGAGCAGCTTTGCCAAGCTGACGGATTATATCACCCATGCTCAGGGTAAGAATGAACGGGTCGGCAAAATCACTATTACCAACTGCAATAACACCGATGACCCCTGGTGGGCAGCACAGGAGATTGAGGGCATCCAGCGCCAGAACATCCGCACCAAGCTGGACAAGACCTATCACCTGCTGATCTCATTCCGCCTGGGAGAAAACCCAGCCCCTGAAATCCTCCAGAAAATAGAGGAACGCTTTGCAAGAGAGCTTGGCTACGGCGAGCATCAGCGCATCAGCGCTGTCCATCATGATACTGATCACCTCCATATCCACATAGCGATTAATAAAATCCATCCCACCAAACTGATTGCCATTGAGCCTTACTACGACAAACGCAAGCTGGGCGACTTGGCCGCCAAAATGGAAGTTGAATATGGCCTTGAGCCAGATAATCACGTCCCACGTATGACGCGGGGAGAAGCCAAGGCGCAGGACATGGAAAAATCAGCCGGGATTGAATCTTTGATCGGTTGGGTGAAGCGCGGCTGCCTGAATGATTTGCTGGCAGCGGATTCCTGGGAGGCATTGCATGCCGCGCTGGCCGATAATGGTTTGCAGATTATCCCGCGCGGCAATGGACTGATTATCACCAACGGCACCATCGGTGCCAAGGCCAGTTCCATCGACCGAAAACTCTCCAAAAAGACATTGGAGGATAAACTTGGCATGTTCCAAGCCTCGACGATTGCGAAGGGCAAATCTCAGGGCGGCGATGGTTACAAAATCCGGCCCATGGCATCGAAGGTGGATACCCGTGCCCTGTGGCAGCAGTATCAACAGGAACGCATGCAGCGCGGGCAAGGACAGTCCTTGCAGGTGGAAAAGGCCAAGGAACGTAGGGATCGGCGGATCAAAGCCGTTAAAGAGGGTGCTCGCATCAAACGCATGGCGATTAAACTGCTGCAAGGCGGCATCGCCAAAAGGATATTGTATCACCAGGTCTCCCAAGGTCTGCTCAAGGATATCAAGCAGATCAACCAAGCCTATCAGAATGAACGGGCCTCTTATGCTCAAGAGAGAGGCAATCGCCTCATCTGGCATGACTGGCTCAAAGCCAAAGCTCAGGCAGGGAATACACAAGCTCTGGAGGTATTGCGTGCGCGTTACGAGCGCGAGTTCAGATACGGGAATGTCATTGCCCGCATCACACCCGGCAATGACAACATGGCGATTAAAGCAACTGACAAGATTGATACCGTCACCAAGCGCGGCACGGTTCATATTAAAGTTGTCGATGGCATCGTGCGCGATGACGGCAGGCAACTGCGCATGTCCGACAATCTGAGCGATGCTGCGCTCAAGGCTGCCTTGCAACTGGCCGTCAAACGCTACGGGACATTATTGCAAGTTCAGGGTACGGATAAGTTTTACCAGGCATTGTCCAAGATTGCCGCCACTGCACCCATCAGTATTACGCTGTCCAAGATGGATGCGGAGAAAGCTGCTCAGCAAGCAGCGAAGGTCAGGAAACCGTTTGCTACGAATAAATCCAGAATTGAGGAGCCCGGGCAAATAGATTCTTCTCCGCGGGCGTGGAAACGTGCGGATGATTATATCGCGATGCGTAATGAAAGCCGCCAAAAAGGCTACCTGGTCATAGAGCACCGGCGGTATAACACGGAGAAGGATGCTGGCACCCATGGCTTTGGCGGCATTCGTCAGGCGGGCACTAGCAAACTCATGTTGCTCAAAACAAGCTCCGAGGTACTCGTCCTGCCCATTGAGGATAAAATGGCTTACCAAGTTTGGACCCTCAAACTCGGCAGTCCGATTGAAATCTCATCAGCTGGCATCATCCAGCCCCGCGTTCCCACCCAAGCCCTATACCTGGGGCGCGTGCGAGAGCTAACCCTAACCAGGGGCGGTAGATGGTAGTTTTGGCATTAGATTTTCTTTCCATGAAGGTACACCTCTAGCTCTGCTGTAGGGTTGACGAGGTCCGCTGTAAACGGTTTAACTTCAATAACGATTGGGAGTTTTCAATGGATGAGGACAAGCCAGCAGTCAGCAATGAGGCATCTGACAAATCTAAATTAGAAACCAGACGTAAAATAATACTGCATCTTAAACTCCTTACAATTGTGGCGTGGTTCGGCTCAATCCTGCTTGTCGTTTTCGGTTTTCATATACAACAAGATTATAAGCAAATATTATCTTATAAGACGATAACACAAGGCTTGGTTGTTAGTGACAAATACTACTCCTTGTTTTTTTTGCCTGTGGTTGAGTTTACCAATCCGATTGACCATCAAGTTTATCATTTTGATGCTTGGGATAATGTTCAAGGTTGCGGTCACGGATGTTCTGATCTTAGTGAACTTCACGACAAGATTGACAATAAAATACCCCAAGCAGTTGCTTTTGACCCTGCTAACCCAAGTCATGCCGTCCTTGTTGACAACAGAAATCCTGGCTATATCACGCCTTTTATATGGGCCTTTGCATCGTTTATTACGCCGATAATCATTATAGCAGGCGTAATGGCGAGAAAAGACAAACCCCTTAGATTTCCTCTAAAATAATCCAACTGTCTAAAAATTGCGAATATAATTAATTAAGCGTTATACCGGCGCTCACAAAACGTTGCCGGATTCGTTGTTCCATCGCGGGCAACATTTTCTCCGATTCCGAAATGCCAATGGCTATAGCCTGTTGTGTAATTTTGGGCATCAGCTCGATTGTTTTTTGCCCTGCAGGTGTAGCATAAAATTCATTAATAGCATGCAATTCTTCCGCCGTAAAATTTTGCGCATAAATCATAATCATGCGTTGCTTCAGTTCCGGAATTGTTGCATTGATCGCATTCGCCATTTCTTCCTTTATAATTTGTTGTGTAGCCTGAAGTTTTTGCGGTGGCCATGAACCAGCCCCAATTTTGGGCAGCATTGCTGTTGTCATAGCACCTGCCAGCTGTTGCCCCATTGCTATGGCATGCGTTGCTTCAATCAACTTTTCCGCTTCAGCAATGACCGCCGGTGTTGGCTTTATTGGAGTCATTGCAGCTAAGGTTTGTGCAAGTGAATGGCTGTTTGTCGGAGGAGCAGTTGCTGGAGTTTCCGCGAAAACAGCGTGGATAAAAATCACAAACGACAGAAACATCATTAGAATAAAGCGAACTAGCATATGCGTTTCCTTGCAAGGAATGGAATGGTTTTTGACCTTTAATACAATAACCCAATATTAACAAGTTACCCAAACCTCCCTGTGATAACTTTGCCGTTTTGAACGCCATAAACATAATCCGCCCAGGTTTGCATCATTTTATGGCGTTCGGGCAGATGTGCCGTGCGGTTATAGGCCCGGCCATTGGGGTCACGTACGGTATGGGCAAGCTGATGTTCAATATAATCTGGCCGGATGTGCAGCGTTTCATCCAATACCGTGCGCGCCAATGCCCGGAAGCCATGGCCCGTCATGCGGCCCCTGTATCCCATACGTTTAATGCCCATTAAAATCGTATTGTTAGATATCGCCTTACGAGGATTTAAAACACTGGGAAAGACCCAACCATCTTCATGCCGGGCCATCGCCTTCAATTCTTGCAAAATGCCGATGGCCTGGCGTGACAGGGGAACCACATGCGGACGACGCATCTTCATGCGCTCAGCCGGGATATGCCACTCCTTGATCTGTAAATCGATTTCGGGCCATTTGGCGTAAATCATCTCACTGGTACGCACAAAAGTTAGCAGCATGAAACGAATGGCTAAGAGGGTTTGCGGGAATAGGCGGGCTTTATTCTGGGCCAGCAAGCTCATGAATTCGGGCAAGTCCTTGGCCTCCAGGGCTGATAAATGCTTCACTGGCCTGGTTTTGAGCACTCCTTTAAGGGACAAGGCGGGATTATTCGGGCAAATTTCTGTCCGCACTGCATAAAAGAATATTTCACTGCAGGTTTGCAATAACCGTTTGCTAAGATCATAAGCACCTCGGGCTTCTACCTTACGCAAAGCCGCCAGCAGGATTTTGGGGGTAATATTTTTTATGGCAAGTTTGCCAATCTGTGGAAATATATCGCGCTCGAGACGGGTAATTTTATCTTTACCAGTCCTTGCCGACCACTTTTCCTTCCCCTGTTCCAGCCATTCCCGGGCTACCGTCTCAAAAGTGTTATCATGATCCAGTTTTGCCTGTTGCTTGAGCTGATGTTTGGCAAGCGAGGGGTCAATGTGGTCTTTCAGCATCTCTTTGGCTTTGTCCCGCGCTTTGCGGGCATCAACCAACGATACGGAAGGATAGCGTCCTATCGAATAAGTCTTCTCTTTACCGAGAAAGCGATAACGTAATCGCCAATACTTTTCGCCTGTCGGCGCGATAAACAAGTTCAAACCGCCACCATCCACCAATTTCCAAGGTTTAGCTTGGGGTTTCGCGCCTTTACATTGCAAATCCGTCAGTGCCATGTGCGGGTATGATTTTTAGAGGGTTGGAACTATGCCCACATTTTTGCCCGCATTTATCCGGGATGTCAAGGGACCTCCCGGGATCTCCCCGGACTTAAAAACCCAACAAAAAAGCCGCTTTTCAGCGGATTTTTGGACCTTCTGGTACTTCTTGGGACTCCAAGCTGGCGCGAGTGACGGGACTCGAACCCGCGACCTCCTGCGTGACAGGCAGGCGCTCTAACCGGCTGAGCTACACCCGCTTGGAA
>Ga0105240_10005739_pt1 | contig 18414 bp, 16 predicted proteins | sample KBSC54metaG_FD_80426 | JGI IMG/M metagenome (GOLD analysis project Ga0105240, IMG submission 80426) | Corn rhizosphere microbial communities from Kellogg Biological Station, Michigan, USA - KBS C5-4 metaG | ecosystem: Host-associated > Plants > Roots > Rhizosphere > Soil | place: Michigan, USA...
CCAGCGCCAAGAACGCCTCAGCAATCGGCGTAGCCCGTATCCCCACACAAGGATCATGCCGCCCAGTCGTCTCGATCGTCGTGGGATTCCCCTCGATGTCGATCGTCTTCCTGGGCAGCCGAATGCTTGAAGTCGGCTTCACGGCAATCGACACCACAATGTCCTGACCGGTAGAAATCCCGCCGAGAATCCCGCCGGCGTTGTTCGAGAGAAAACCGTCAGGCGTCATCTCGTCCGAGTGCTCGGTCCCGAGCTGCTCGACCGAACGAAACCCCGCCCCGATCTCCACGCCCTTCACCGCGTTGATGCCCATCATCGCCTGGGCGATGTCCGCGTCGAGGCGCCCGTACAACGGCTCGCCCCACCCGGGAGGCACGCCGGAAGCGACGACGGTGAGCCGAGCGCCCACGGACTCGCCCGACTTGCGCAGCTTGTCCATGTACGCCTCGAGCTCGGCCACGCGCGACGCATCGGCGACGAAGAAGGGATTGCCCTCCGCGCCCACGTCGTCCCACGACTTGAAGTCCACGCGATTGGGCCCGAGCTGCGAGAGATAGCCGCGCACCTGGACGCCGTACTTCTCGCGCAGCCACTTCTTCGCGACGGCCCCCGCGGCGACGGCCGGTGCGGTGAGGCGCGCCGACGATCGCCCGCCGCCGCGCGGATCGCGGATGCCGTACTTGCGCAGGTATGTGTAGTCGGCGTGCCCGGGGCGGAACGACTTCGCGATCTTGTCGTAGTCCTTCGAGCGCTGGTCGACGTTGCGGATCAGGAGCGCGATCGGCGTGCCGGTGGTCTTGCCCTCGTAGACGCCCGAGAGGATCTCGACCAGGTCGTCCTCTTTGCGCTGCGTCACGTGCCGCGAGGTGCCGGGCTTGCGCCGGTCGAGGTCGGGCTGGATGTCGCCTTCAGTGAGCGCCATGCCGGGCGGGCAGCCGTCGATCACGCAGCCGATCGCGGGCCCGTGGGATTCCCCGAAGGTCGTGACGGTGAAGAGGGTGCCGAGGGTGTTGCCGGACATAACGCGAGTTTACTGCATCCTCACTTCGGGCTAAAGATCAATGACTTGGGATCTTGAGCTCGAAAAATGAAGGCCGACGATTCCCGCCTACCTCGTAAAGAGGGCCCTTAGCTCGGCAACCGCGGGAAGCTCTCGCACGTGCAGACGGACGAGTGGTAGTTTTGCGCTTGCGAATATGGAGTCGCGCCGCGCATCCTTCCCGCGCTTGTGCGATCCGTCGTCAAGTTCCACCGCGGCGATGATCGTGAAGTCAGGAAGGCAAACGAGGAAATCCACTGATTTTTGCGCGATCCTGTTGAAGAGGGACCGCTGTCCCTTCCCCCGAGGGCTGTACGCTTCGAGGAAGCGCGAGAAGGAGACCTGGCAAAGAACGATGCACTCGGGCATCGCCTCTCGCAACCGCCAATACAAGGCTTGCTCCATCGATAACGCCATCCTCGCCGAGTTTCGCGCGCGTGCCGAGAAGGCGGGTATCGGCTACCAGACCATGATGAACGATGCGCTCCGGAAGTACCTTTCCCAGGCCAGCCGGCCGCTCACGGAGCAGGTCCTGCGCAATGTCCTGCGGGAGGAGATCCCGGAGTATCTGGCGCGGGCACGGTCACGCCCGCGGACAAAAGCGAAATGAGGTAGCGGCCGAGGCCGAATCTTCAATCACCCGGCTCATCCCATGAGCCTCGGGTGGCTCACGATTCCGAGAACCCGGTCGGATCTCGCCTTTGGCTCTCCGATGACCGCGATGGCCAATGTCCCCACTCGCGGTGTATATTATGGTGATATACGGAAGACGGTTCGTCCTGCCGACGGAATTCCCGTCGGTAATCGATTTCGAGTGGGATCCGGGAAACTCGATGAAGAACGAGAAGCACTCGGTGACCGACGCGGAGGCGGAGCAGGTCTTCTTCAACGAGCCGCTGCTCGTCCTGGAGGATCCCGTCCACAGCGCTTCGGAATCGCGCTGGCACGCCCTCGGACGCACCAACGAGCATCGCATGCTGCAGGTTGCGTTCACGTTGCGGGCCGGCGGCACCCGGGTGCGGATCATCTCCGCGCGCCCGATGCACCGCAAGGAAAGGAAGATCTATGAGCAAGCCGCGCAAGGAAATCCCTGAATTCCGCTCGGAGGAGGAAGCGCGCGCGTTCTGGGGTGCGAAGGGCCGCGACTCGACGGAGTACCTGGACTGGAGCAAGGCGCGCCTCGCGCGCTTCCCCAACCTCAAGCCCTCGACTCGGGCGATATCCCTGCGCCTGCCGGTCGCGCTCCTCGAGCGCATCAAGCTCGAGGCGAACAAGCGCGACGTCCCCTACCAGTCGCTTATCAAAGTCTGGCTGGCGGAGCGGGCCGGGATAAGGTGACCCCGTGCCGGCGCCCCGCCCCATGAACCCGCCGTCACAAAAGCCCCCGCCCGCTCCCTCTCTCGGCCCATGGGCCGGCGTAGCCCCCGGCAACCTCCCGGGCGTCCAATGGCCCTCGAGCGATGTCGAAATGCGCTCTCCCGGTTCGACTAGGTAGTGTCGGGGCCGCCGGGCCCCCAATCGAATGGAGCCGCAAATGGCGAGGGTCATGGCAGCGATCGCGGGATGGCGGGGCGTCGGGAGCGGGATCGCACCCTATGTCCTGCTGGCGGTGCTCGTGCCGGGCGGGATAGCGATCGCCCCCCTCCTCTACTGGCGTAACCGCAAGCGCCCCTGATCGCGCGCCCGCTCGTAGGCGACCGCGGCGCTCGCCACGTCCTCGATCGCAAGGCCGGTCGAATCGAAGATCGTGATCTCGGCCTCGTTCGTGCGACCGGATTTGCGGCCCGCGACGATGTCCGCCAGCTCGGCATGGATAGACTCGCGCGTGGCCTTTCCCGCCTCGATCGCATGGTGCAGGTCGCCCATCGCGGCCGCCTGCTCGAGGCTGTCCGCCACGACCTTTGTCCCTTCGAAGAGATCCGCGTCGAGCTCGCTCTTGTGCGGGTTGTCGGCGCCCACCGCGGCGATGAACGTTCCGGGGCGCACCAGGGCGCGGGCGAGGAACGGCTTGGCGGAGCTCGTGGCGGTCACGAGGATGCCGGCTTCGCGGGTGGCGTCCGGTAACGACACCGCGTCGACCGCAATCCCGAGCGATTCCGACATCTCGTGCGCGAACTGCCGCGCCTTCGCGGCGTCGGCGTCCCACGCGAAGGCCTGCGCGATCGGGCCCACGCGCGCGATGGCGGCCAGCTGCGCGCGGCCCAGCGCGACGGACGCGCCCTTCGCGTGGAAGCCGCCGCCCTCCACCGCGATGTGGAGCGGCATGGGCTGCGAGGTGCGGCCCTCGGCGTGCGCCCGGAACGCGCCTCGACCGCGTCCAGGTAGTCGTCGAGGCCCATGAGCGCGCGCAGGCGCTCGCGATCGATCTGCAGCGGGGGATGAACGGTGTCCAAGGCGGCTCCTTTCCAGGCGCTTGGGCCCGAGGGGGAGCAGAGCTTGGACGCGCGAGGCGCCTGAAGCGGGGAGTCTGCCGGCGGTCCCCGGTGGAGCGAGGCCATGCTAGCGCATCCGGCCGCGAGTCGACAATGCGCCGGATTTTTTCGTCCTGGGCGGGTGGGGTGCCGGGCGATTTGCGTTCGCCTGATCCAGTGGATCAGGGGATGCGGGAGGGGTGATCCGGTGGATCAGGCGAATGCAAAACGCGGTTTGGGGTACCAGGCCACGGTGTTTGCAACATGGATCCCAAGCTGGGCTCACGCAGTGAGCCCACCGCCATGGATGCTGGCGCTGGGTGGGGAGCAAAAGGTATTCACGCTTGACGCTATTAACGCATCACGTTACTATCCACATGTCGATCAGGTCCTTCAAGTGCACGGACACGGAAGCCCTCTTCCACATGCGCCGCGTCCCGCGTTTCGCGCCCCGCCCGGTAACCGCCTCGAATCCCTGGCGGGCGATCGCAAGGGCCAGTGGAGCATCCGCGTCAACGATCGATACCGAATCTGCTTTCTCTGGATGGACGGCAATGCGCAAGAAGTCGAAATCGTCGACTACCACTGATGCGGCGCGGATCGCCCCCGTATCGCCCGGCGAGATGCTGGCCGCCGAGTTCCTGAAGCCGCATGGGATGAGCAACTATCGCCTCGCGAAGGAGATCGGCGTCCCGCCGCAGCGCATCGGCGAGATCATCGCGGGCCGAAGGGCGATCACCGCCGATACCGATTTGCGCCTGTGCCGCTTCTTCGGGCTCTCGGACGGCTGGTGGCTGCGGCTTCAAGCGGACCACGACACGCGCAAAGCGAAGGTAGCCCTCGCCGGCCAGCTCGCGAAGATCAAGCCGCTCAAGGAAGGGCGATAGCCCGCCAGCGGCCCTCTCGCCGAGGGAGAGGGCGCAGTTTCAGCGCATCTGCCTGGAAAGCCGCCAGGCCATGAACCCGAGCACCGCCACGGCGGCGAGCAGGATCGCCCACAGTGTCAGCTTCCGCGGTCCCAGCTCCGCCGCCCACCCGGGCCAGTTCGAGCCCCGCACCGCGCCGCTTTCCACCGGACCCAGCTTCGCCTCGGCGATCTTCATCTCGTCGCCGCGCTTGTAGCCCGGCACGAGGGTCGAGACCGCGGTCCAGCCGCACCGAGGAAGCCGCGCGCTTCGAGTCGACGATGACCCCCGCGAGCCACCCGATGAATCCCAGGATCACCGCGCCCGGCAGGTTCCAGAGCACGGCGCCCACGACGATTCCCAATGCGCGTCCGGCCCACATCATGGTTCGCCTCCCTTGGCTACTTCCATTCTCCGCGCATCGCGGCGACCTCGCCCTGCAGGCGCTCGCGCGTGGCCTCCGCCGGCACGACCGCCGGCCCCGCCTGCAACGCGATGGGCGCCAGCACGCCGCGCTGGAAGGGGTTTCGCATCGCCTTCCCGCCGAAGCGGCTGAAGAAGCTCCCCCACAGTCCCTTCAACGCGAGCGGGATCACCGGCACGGGTGTGCGCTCGACGATCTTCTCGATGCCGCTCCGGAAGGGATAGAGCTCGCCCGTATCGGTGATGCGGCCCTCGGGGAAGATCGCCACGAGCTCGCCGTGCGCGAGGGCGTCGGCCACCTTGTCGTAGGCCGCATCCAGGAGCTTCGGGTCGACCTTCGCCGGCGCGATCGGGATCGCCTTCCCCGTGCGGAAGACGAACGAGAGGATGGGGATCGAGAAGATCTTGTGGTCCATCACGAAGCGGATCGGCCGTGGGCTCGCGGCGAGGATCACGAGCGGGTCGACGAAGCTCACGTGGTTGCAGACGAGCACCGCGGGGCCGTGCTCCGGGATGTTCGCGAGCCCCTGCTTCTCCAGCCGGTAGACGGTGTGGATGAGGAGCCAGCAGAGGAAGCGCATCAGAAACTCGGGCACGAGCAGGTACACGTACGCCGCGACCGCCGCGTTCATGAGGCCCACCACGAGGAAGAGCTCCGGGATCGAAAGGCCCGCCCGCAGGAGCGCCATGGCCATCAACGACGCCACGATCATGAAGAGCGCGTTGAGGATATTGTTCGCGGCGATGATCCGCGCGCGGTGGCTGGGTTCGGCCCGGCTCTGGATCAACGCGTAGAGCGGCACGGAATAGAACCCGCCGAAGAGCGCCAGGAGGAAAAGATCCGCCATCACGCGCCAATGGGCCGGCGAGCGCAGGAACTCGGAGACCGGCGCGTCGCTCCCGCCGCCCAACCCCCGGCTCGCGAGCCACAGGTCCACGGCGAAGACCGTCATGCCGATCGAGCCGAAGGGGACGAGGCCGATCTCCACCTTGCGCCCCGAAAGCCGCTCGCAGGCGAGCGACCCCAGCCCGATCCCCAGCGAGAACGTCGTGAGGAGGAGCGTCACCACGTTCTCGTCCCCGCCCAGCACCTCGCGCGCGAAGGGCGCGAACGACGTGAGGAGGATCGAGCCGAAGAACCACAGCCACGAGATACCGAGGAGCGAGTTGAAGACCGCGCGGTGCTGGGCTGCCAGCCGGAGGTTCCGCCACGTCTCCGAGAACGGGTTCCAGTTGATCGCGAGGCCGGCGGCCGAAGGCGGAGATGCGGGAATGAGCTGGGCTGTGACGCGCCCGAGGACCGCCATCGCGAGGCACGCCACCGCCGCGGGCGCCGCGCCGTGGGCCGACACCTTCGCGAGGATGCCGCCCGCGACGGTGCCCGCGAGGATCGCGACGAAGGTGCCCATCTCGACCATGCCGTTCCCGCCCGTGAGCTCGTCCTCGCGCAGGTGCTGCGGCAGGTACGCGTACTTGACCGGGCCGAAGAGCGTCGAATGCAGGCCCATGAGGAACACGGCTGCATAGAGGAGGAGCGCCGCATGCGTGAGGAAGCCCGCGGCCGCCACCGCCATGATCCCGATCTCGAGCGTCTTCACGAGGCGCATCACGCGCGCCTTGTCGTACTTGTCCGCGACCTGGCCGGAGGTGGCCGAGAAGAGGAGGTACGGCGCGATGAAGAGCGCGCCGATCACGAAGCCCACGGTGGAGGCGTTGGCGCCGCCCCACTCCGCCGCGTGATAGCTCGCGAGAAGCGTGAAGGAGAACTTGAAGAGGTTGTCGTTCGCCGCACCCAGGAACTGCGTCCAGAAGAACGGCGCGAAGCGGCGCTCGCGCAGGAGCGCGAATTGCCCGCTCACGCCTTCCTCCGGATGTACTCGAGGACGGACCCCAGCGCCTCCTCGAGGAACGCCTTGTCGATCCAGTAGTACACCTCCTTGCCGGACTTGGCCGAGGCGAGGACGCCCGCCTCGCGCAGGAGCTTCAGGTGGTGCGAGACGGCGGAGCGCGAGAGTGTCGAGACCTCCACGATCTGGCCCACGTTCAGGCGCTCGCCCCGCTCGAAGGTGAGGAGGATCCGCTGGCGGTGCTCGTCGCCCAGCGCCGTGAAGGCCCGGGAGATGGCCCGCCACTCGCGCGGGATGGCCCGCAGGTAGTTCCTGTTCATGTCGATATTCTTGGTTATGTCGTTACGTACCGTCAAGCGGCGCCCGCTTCCGGCGGGCAGCGAAAGGGCGTCCGTGGTAAGATGTGGGTCGCGAAATTCGTTATCGGTCAAACAGTTAGCGACGAAATGCACGACGACCTCCAGAAGAACGCCCTCGACTACCATCGGCTGCCCGTGGCCGGGAAGATCGAGGTGACCGCGACCAAATCGCTCCTCACCCAGCGCGACCTGGCCCTCGCGTACACGCCGGGGGTGGCCGCGGCCTGCGAGGCGATCGTGGCCAACCCCGCCTCCGTCCGGGACCTGACCGTCCGCGCGAACCTGGTCGCGGTCGTCACCAACGGCACCGCGGTCCTCGGCCTGGGCGCCATCGGCCCCCTCGCGGCCAAGCCCGTGATGGAAGGCAAGGCCGTCCTCTTCAAGAAGTTCGCCGGGATCAACGTCTTCGACATCGAGCTCTCCGAGCTGGACCCGGACAAGCTGGTCGAGATCATCGCGGCACTCGAGCCCACCTTCGGCGGCATCAACCTCGAGGACATCAAGGCGCCCGAGTGCTTCTACGTGGAGCGAAAGCTCCGCGAGCGCATGAAGATCCCCGTCTTCCACGACGACCAGCACGGCACCGCGATCATCGTGGGAGCCGCGATCGTGAATGGGCTGCGCGTGGTGGGGAAGGACATCGCGAAGGTGAAGCTCGTGGCCTCCGGCGCGGGCGCCGCGGCGCTCGCCTGCCTCGACATGCTGGTGGCGCTCGGCATGCGGATGGAGAACATCTGGGTGACCGACATCCAGGGTGTCGTCTACGCCGGCCGCAAGGAGGAGATGGACGACAACAAGGCGCGCTACGCGCGGACGACCGAGGCGCGGAAGCTTGGCGACGTGATCGCGGACGCGGACGTGTTCCTGGGGCTTTCGGCGGGCGGGGTCCTCAAGCCCCAGATGGTGAAGAAGATGGCGGCGAAGCCGCTCATCCTCGCGCTCGCGAACCCGGTACCCGAGATCCTCCCGGAGGAAGTGAAGGCGGTCCGCAGCGACGCCGTGATCGCGACCGGCCGCTCGGACTACCCGAACCAGGTGAACAACGTCCTCTGCTTCCCGTTCATCTTCCGCGGCGCCCTCGACGTGGGTGCCACGACGATCAACGAGCCGATGAAGCTCGCGGCCGTCCACGCGATCGCGGATCTCGCCCACGCCGAGCAGTCGGACGTCGTCGCCCAGGCTTACGGCTCGGACCACGTGAGCTTCGGCCCGGATTACCTGATCCCCTACCCCTTCGATCCGCGCCTCATCGTGAAGATCGCGCCCGCGGTGGCGAAGGCCGCGATGGAGAGCGGTGTCGCGACGGACCCGATCCGGGACTTCCCGGCGTACATCCAGAAGCTGGACGAGTTCGTCTACCACTCGGGCTTCATCATGCGGCCGGTTTTCGCCGCGGCGAAGGAGCACCTGAAGCGGATCGTCTTCACGGAGGGCGAGGACGAGCGCGTCCTCCGCGCGGTGCAGGTGATCGCGGACGAACGGCTCGCGAAGCCCATCGTGGTCGGGCGCCCGGCGGTCCTCGAGCGGCGGATCGAGCGCTTCGGGCTGCGCATCCGGCCCGGCGTCGATTTCGAGCTCGTGAACCCGGAGGGCGACCCGCGCTTCCGCGACTACTGGACGGAGTACTACCGCCTCATGCAGCGCCGCGGCGTGACGATCCCGTACGCGAAGCTGGAGATGCGCCGGCGCCTGTCCCTCATCGGCACGATGATGATCCACAAGGGCGAGGCGGACGGCATGATCTGCGGCATGATCGGCACCTTCAAGGGCCACCTGCCGTTCATCGACCACGTGATCGGCCGGCGGCCGGGCGTGAAGAACTACTACGCGATGAACCTGCTGATGCTCCCGCGGCGCACGGTCTTCATCTGCGACACCTACGTGAACCTCGATCCCGCGCCGGAGCAGCTCCTCGAGATGACGACGCTCGCGACGGAGGAGATCCGCCGCTTCGGCCTCACGCCCAAGGTGGCGCTGGTCTCGCACTCGAGCTTCGGCACGAGCAACGCGCCCTCGGCCGCGAAGATGCGCGAGGCGCTGGCGCTGATCGAGGCGAGGCATCCGGACCTCGAGATCGAGGGGGAGATGCAGGCGGACGCGGCGCTCTCGGAGGACGTCCGGCACACGGCCTTCCCCGCTTCGCGCCTGAAGGGCGAGGCGAACCTCCTCGTGATGCCCACGCTCGACGCCGCGAACATCGCCTTCAACCTGCTGAAGACCGTGGGCGGCTACGGCATCACCGTGGGCCCGATCCTCCTGGGCGCCGCGAAGCCGGTCCACATCCTCACCCCCTCGGCCACCGTCCGGCGCATCATCAACATGACCGCGTTGGCCGCGGTCGATGCGCAGGACGTGCGCCGCAACTGACGAGGCCCGCCATGATCGATCGCTTCCACCACGTGTTCATCGCCCCCTCGGACTTCGAGGCGTCGGTGGGCTTCTATCGCGACATCCTGGGCTGGAAGGTCACGCGGACGTGGGGCGGCAACGGCTCCGGCCGCGGCATCGTCCTCTCCGGCGGCGGGATCGAGCTGGCGCTCGCGGAGGGCGACGACAACGCCGACCCGCGGCCCACGATCCACCTGGACATCCACGACATCGACGCGCGCTTCAAGTCGCTGCCCTCGGGGACGCACGTGGTGAGGAAGCCCGAGGCGACCCACTGGGGCACGCGCTGGTTCGTGGTGCGCGACCCGGACGGGAACCTGATCGCGTTCGAGGAGATCCGCCCGCGTGGCGGCTAACCTGCAAGGACGCACCGGGGCTCCGGCGCTGCGCGAGCACGGCGCGCGGCGGCCGCGGGCGCTCCGGGAGCCCGCCACGATCGGCATCTGCGCGCCTTCCGGCAAGGTCGACGACGCGGCGCTGGGCGCGGGCGTGGCATACCTGGGCGAGCTGGGCCACCGCGTGATCGTCCCGGACGAGACGCTCCACGCCTGGCGCTACTTCGCGGGGAGCGACGAGGAGCGCGTGCGGGGCCTGCACGCCCTCATCGACAATCCGGACGTCGACCTCATCATCGCGGCGCGCGGGGGGTACGGACTCACGCGCCTCCTTCCGCGCATCGACTGGAGCCGGGTCGCGGCCTCGGGGAAGGCCTTCGTGGGCTTCAGCGACTTCACCGCCTTCAACATGGCCGCGTACGCGTGCGCGAACCTGGTCACCTTCCACGGCCCGATGCTCGCCGTGGACTTCGGCCGCCCGGAGCTGGACACCTTCACGGAGCAGCATTTCTGGATGGCGTTGAGCCGGCCCACGCACCGCATCGACGAGATCGCGTGCGAGCACGGCTACGATGCGCGGCGCGTCGACGGGACGCTCTGGGGCGGGAACCTCTCGCTCCTCGCGCACCTCGCGGGCACGCCCTACTTCCCCGCGATCGAGGGCGGGATCCTGTACGTGGAGGAGATCGCCGAGGAGCCGTACGCGGTCGAGCGGCTCTTCATGCAGCTCTACCACGCGGGCGTGCTGGGCCGGCAGCAGGCGCTCGTGCTGGGGGATTTCTCGGATTGCGTCCCGACCAACCCCGTGCGCTACCCGTACGCGATGGAAGAGGTGGTGGAGACGCTCCGCCAGCTGCTCCCCTTCCCGGTCCTCACGGACCTCCCGTTCGGCCACATCGCGCGGAAGGTGACCCTCCCCTTCGGCGCGCCCGGCACGCTCTCCATCCACGAGCGCGGCTACTCCCTGCGCTTCTCCGACCACCTCCAGCGCTGACGAAAAAGGGGTCAGATACCTTTTCCGGCGGAAAAGGTATCTGACCCCTTTTTCGGTTTAGGCGGCGGCGCGGATGGGGATGCGGGTGCGGCGGGGCGCCTCGTCCGGGGCGGCGCGCCATTCGGCGAGGAGCTCGGCCTCGCGCGCGCGGGCGGCGGCGAGGTGGCGCATCTTCACCGGCCCGAAGCCGCGGATGAGCTCCGGGATCGCGGCGATCTCGGCGGCGAGCGGCACGCGGCCGGCGAGGGACCCCAGCAGCTCCTCGACCACGGCGCGGTAGTCGTCCACCAGCTTCCGCTCCGTTCGGCGCTCTTCCGAGTACCCGAACGGATCGAGCGGCGTGCCGCGCAGGCCCTTCAGCTTCGCGAGCATCCGCATGGCGCCCAGCATCCACGGGCCGTAGGTGCGCTTCCGCGGCTCGCCGGTCGCGGGATCCTTCTTCACCCAGAGCGGCGGCGCGAGATGGAGCTTCACCTCGAAGTCGCCCTCGAACTGCGCCTTCACGCGGTCCACGAAATCCGTCGCGGTGTAGAGGCGTGCCACCTCGTACTCGTCTTTGTACGCCATGAGCTTGAAGAGGTAGCGGGCGACGGCCGTGGTGAGCGCGGTCGACCCGGGCGCCTTCTGCGCCTCGGCGGCACGGACCCGCGCGACGAAATCGGCGTACCGGCGCGCGTAGGCCTCGTCCTGGTAGCCCACGAGGAAGGCGCTGCGGCGGGCGATCGCCTCGTCCAGCGTCTGCGAGAGGACGTGGCTCTCCGGCATGGCGCTCGGCGGCGTGGCCGCGCGCTGCACGGCGGCGAGGTCCACCGCGGCCCGGCGGCCCCACTCGAACGCGGCCTTGTTCGCCTCCACCGCCGCGGCGTTCAGCTCGATCGCCTGCAAGATCGACGCCTCGTGGAGCGGGATGAATCCCTTCTGCCACGCATAGCCCATCATGAAGAGGTTGGTCGCGATGGAATCGCCCATGAGGGCCGTCGCGAGCTCGGACGCGTCGACGAAGTCGACCGCTTCCGGGCCGCACGCCTCGCGGATCGAGTCCGCCATGTCGCCCGTGGGCATCTGGAGATCCGGGTCCCGGGTGAACCCGCCCGTGGTCGCCACGTCGCCGTTGATCACCGCGCGCGTGACGCCGGACTGCATCTTCGCGATCGCCTCGTCGGAGGCCGCGACGATCATGTCGCAGCCCAGCACGGCCCGTGCCTCGCCCGCGGCGATCCGGACCGCGTGGATGTCCGCCGGATCCTTCGCGATGCGGATGTGCGAGTAGACCGAGCCGCCCTTCTGCGCGAGCCCCGTCATGTCGAGGACCGCCACACCCAGGCCCTCTATGTGCGCCGCCATGCCGAGGAGCGCGCCGATCGTGACGACGCCCGTCCCGCCCACGCCCGTCACGAGGATCCCGTACGGCGTGTCCACCGAGGGAAGCGTGGGCATCGGCAGCCCCGCCCCGGAGGCCTCGCGCGCCGCGGGCTTGCGCTTGCGAAGCTGCCCGCCTTCCACGGTGACGAAGCTGGGGCAGAAGCCCTTCACGCACGAGTAGTCCTTGTTGCACGTGCTCTGGTCGATCGCGCGCTTGCGGCCGAACTCCGTCTCCACGGGCACAACCGAGAGGCAATTCGATTTCGTTCCGCAGTCGCCGCAGCCCTCGCAGACGAGGTCGTTGATGACGACGCGCTTCTGCGGGTCCGGGAACTTGCCGCGCTTCCGGCGCCGGCGCTTCTCCGCGGCGCACGTCTGGTCGTACACCAGCACCGTCACGCCCGGCGTCTCGCGAAGCTCGCGCTGGACCGCGTCGAGGTCGTCCCGGTGGCGCACCGTCACGCCCGGCGCGAAGTCCGCGTCCTTCGGGTACTTCTCCGGCTCGTCCGTCACCACGACGATCTTCCCCACGCCTTCGGACGCGACCTGCCGCGTGATCATCGGCACGGTGAGGGGGCCGTCGACCGGCTGGCCGCCCGTCATCGCGACCGCGTCGTTGTAGAGGATCTTGTACGTCATGTGCGCCCTGGCCCCCACCGCCGCGCGCACCGAGAGCAATCCCGAGTGGTAGTACGTGCCGTCGCCCATGTTCGCGAAGATGTGGTCCATCTCCGTGAAGGGCTGGATGCCGATCCAGGGCGCGCCTTCCCCGCCCATCTGCGTGAAGGTCATCGTCTGGTCGGGGCGGATCCAGATCGACATGTAGTGGCAGCCGATGCCCGCGAGCGATTGCGAGCCCTCCGGCACGCGGGTCGAGGTGTTGTGCGGGCAGCCCGAGCAGAAGAACGGGATCCGCGCGACCTTCGCCCGGGGACGCGCGAGCGCCGCTTCCTTCGCCTCCAGGAACTTGAGCCGCGCCTCGATGATGCTCGACGTATAGAACTTCCCGATCCGCCGGGCGATCACGCGGGCGATCATGGCCGGCGTGAGCTCGCCCGCCGCCGGCAGCAGCCATTCGCTGCGGTGCGCTTCCCACTCGCCGTGCTCGTCGTACTTCCCGATCACGCGCGGGCGGACGTCGTCGCGCCAGTTGTAGAGCTGCTCCTTCATCTGGTACTCGATCAGCTGGCGCTTCTCCTCGACCACGAGGATCTCGTCCAGGCCCTTCGCGAACGCGCGCACGCCCTCCGGCTCCAGGGGCCAGGGCATCCCGACCTTGCACAGGCGTATGCCCACCTCGGCCGCGTGCCGCTCGTCGATGCCCAGGTCCTCGAGCGCCTGCAGCACGTCGAGGTAGCTCTTCCCCGAGGCGATGATGCCCAGGCGCGGATGGGGCGAATCGATGGTGATGCGGTTCAAGCGATTCACGCGCGCGTACGCGAGCGCCGCGTAGATCTTGTCGTGCTGCAGGCGAAGCTCCTGCTCCATCGGGGCGTCCGGCCAGCGGATGTTGAGGCCGCCCTCCGGGAGCGCGAAGTCCTCCGGCAGCACGATCTTCGGCATCGACGGATCGACCGCGATGGAGGCGGAGGAATCGACCGTCTCCGAGATCGTCTTGAACGCGACGTAGCAGCCCGAGTAGCGCGACATCGCGAAGCCGTGCAGGCCCAGCTCGAAGATCTCCTGGACGCCCGTGGGATAGAGCACCGGGATCATCGCGGCATCGAACGCGTGCTCGCTCTGGTGCGGCAGGGTCGAGGACTTGCACGCGTGGTCGTCGCCCGCGACGAGGAGGACGCCGCCGTTCTTCGACGTGCCCGCGGCGTTCGCGTGCTTGAAGACGTCGCCGCAGCGGTCCACGCCGGGGCCCTTGCCGTACCACATCGCGAAGACGCCGTCGTACTTGGGGCCCTTGAAGAGGCCTACCTGCTGCGAGCCCCAGACGGCGGTGGCCGCGAGCTCCTCGTTCACGCCGGGGACGAAATGGATGTGGTGCTCGCGAAGGTGGTCCTGCGCCTTCCAGAGCGCCTGGTCGAGGCCGCCCAGGGGAGAGCCGCGGTAGCCCGAGATGAACCCGGCGGTGTTGAGGCCGGCCGCGAGGTCGCGCTCGCGCTGGATCATCGCCAGCCGGACAAGGGCCTGCGTGCCGTTCAGGAAGATGCGGCCGGAGGCGAGGGTGTACTTGTCCTCCAGCGAGACGGGCAGTGCGGACATGCGTGCTCCTCCAGAGCGGTGCTTTTTGGGCGCCTTGGACCGGCCTTGCCGGATTGTGTCCAGGGGCCGCGTATGGACGAATTATAACCGTTGGACCGCGGCGCGCCCCGACGTTCAGAACAGGCGCCCCTGGCCCTGAGGCGACGGCGGGCGGAAGAGCCCCGTCTCCAGCCGGAAATCGCGCTCGCGCCGGCCGTCGAACCCGTAGCGGGCGCAGGCGATCTCGAAGCGCTTCCGGAGGAGCTCCGCGAAGAGGCCCGTGCCGGTCATGCGCGAGCCGAAGTCCGGGTCGTTCTCGCGCCCTTCGCGCATCTCCCGCACCCGCGCCATCACGTGCGCCGCCTTCAACGGAAAGTGCTCCTCGAGCCACGCCTTGAAGATGTCCCTCACTTCCCAGGGCAGCCTCATCAAGTTGTAGCCCGCGCCCGTGGCGCCGGCCTTCGCCGCCGCCTCGAGGATCGGCTCCATCTCCGAATCGGTGAGGAAGGGCACGACCGGCGCCACGTTGACGCTCACCGGGATGCCGGCGGCGGCGAGGCGCTCGATCGCCTTCAGCCTGCGGGCGGGGGCGCTCGTGCGCGGTTCCATCCGCCGCGAGATCTCGTTGTCGAGCGTCGTGACGGAAAGCGTGACCGCGGCGAGCCGCTCCTTCGCCATCGCCGCGAGGATGTCGATGTCGCGCTCGACGAGCGCCGACTTCGTGATGAGGAAGACCGGCTGCTTCGCCTCGTGGACGACTTCCAGGATCGAGCGCGTGATCCGGTGCTCGCGCTCGATGGGCTGGTACGCATCCGTGTTCACGCCGATCGCGATCGGGCTGCAGCGGTAGGAGGGCTTCGCCAATTCCTCTTTCAGCAGCTCCGCCGCGTTCGTCTTCGCGAAGAGCCGCGTCTCGAAGTCCAGGCCGGGCGAAAGGCCCAGGTAGGCGTGGCTCGGGCGGGCGTAGCAGTTGTGGCTCACCACGCCGTTCGCGATGAAGTCTCCGGTCTCCGTGGTGATGTCGTAGAGCCGCATCGCCTTCCCCAGAGGCTCGATCGACACCACGCGCAGCTTGGCGTCGCTCCTGATCGCCTGGCCCTCGAGGTTGAGCTTCCGGGTGATGGCCGGGCGGACGGTGTGGAAGAAGCGCAAATGCTCACGTAACCCACCCACGAGTCGCACCACGCCCATCGGCTTGCGGTCTTCGAAAGGGAGATGCTCCACCACGAACTTGAATCCCAAGTCTCGCAGGCATCGCGTGACCCAGCCGATGATCTCGGGATCGGTGTTGGAGACTCTCAAGACCGTTTGGCCGAAGCTACCCTCCGCATCGAAGATTCCCGCGAGAAAACCGCCGATCCATTCCCTCGTCGGAGCGGTGGGCCATGCGATCAGCGATCGAATCGCCGCGAGCTTCCAGGCGGAGCTTGTGCGGATTGCGTTCATTTCCCGCCGTTTGCCGACCGCCGCTTGGAATTGGAACTCCTGCGTGGCGATGTCTTGGTCCAGGAGATAATCCTGCACACGGAGCAAGGCTTGTGTATCGCATAAGGCGAGGCGGAACTGCGAGACGACGCACGACGAACCATCCTCGCGTTTGCCGACATGCGCGGCAAGGTGGGCGTCGCCCCGAATGACCCCGCAAACGTACCCGCGCTGGTACTCCTCGGTCTCGGCCAGGCCTTCCGCGAAGGCGCCCGTGCCCATAAGCTTGTTGGAGATGGTCAGGTGCGGCCTGCGAAATCGGCCGCTTTCCATCCCCGTCACGTGTTTCCAGCCGCGCTCTGTCAGAAAACGATGGTCCCCACTCGTGACGAGATCAGTTCCGTCGTCGAGGGTAATCCGATACGCCGGCTTGATGGAGCTCCAATGGTCGAGCACGCGGGTCTTCACATAGCGGCGATACCAGCCGGACCGGCGTGTGCCGTAGATCTCGTCGCCGGGCTTCAGCTCGGCGATGGTTCGATGGCGCCCATCCGCCAGAAGAACCGGCGTATCTCCTCTGGCGCAATAGGAGCACCCGTGCTCGCATCCCCGATACGGGTTGATCGACTGCGTGAATCCCACGTCCGGCGAGTCGTTGTGCGAGATGATGCTTTTCGCGCGCTCGATCGCCACGATCGTCTTGGGCCGCGATTCGCTCTCCTCCGATTCCTGGAACCAGCCGTCGTCCGCGGCGTCCCGCGCCCACTTCTCGAAGCGGCCTTCCGGATTCGCGGGCGAGCCGCGGCCCTTGGCCGGCTCGCCGTGATTTCCCGCGGTGGTCTTGAGGGGCATCGCTCGAGTGTAACCGCGCGATCGGCCGTTTCGTGCTGGCACGCCAAATTGTGGATAACCCGGCAGGGCGCAGGAATATCGCCCTTCCCCGCGTGTTGACCGTGCGGAGCGTCCGGCGCCGCCTTCGACGCGCCCCGCCCCCCGTTTGCCTCCCCGGCAATGGCCCCGGCACCTCTCAAGGAGAAGTCACATGGTCAGGAAGACTTTGGCTTGCCTCGTGTTCGCTTCGTCCCTCTCTGCGCTCGCCGCCTCCGCGGACGATTCGCTCGTCAAGTTCCAGGGCGGCGTCGGCGTGATTCCCGTATCCTCCGCACCCGGTCCCGCCCCGACCGCCGCGACGGTGAACCGCAACATCGTGCGCGGCGTGCAGCCCCCCGGGCAGATCTGGAGGATCGAGGACCTGCGCGCGGATGTTTCCTCCACGGGGCGCATCACGGTCGACGGCCGCGGGCTGCTCCTCGCCGGCGGGAACGGCCTGGGCACGAACGCGAACGCCCATGTCTTCGCCACGCTCATCTGCGAGGCCGCGGCGCCCTTCGTGGAGCGCAGCACCGATCTCACGGGGGTGGCGCTCTCCCCGGCCGGCGATTTCCGCATCGACGATACGCTGGTCCCCGCGCCCGCCGATTGCGCGAGCCCCGTGCTCCTCATCCGCAACAGCGCCAACCAGGCGTGGTTCGCCGCGGCGATCGTGAAGCGCTGAGGCGCGTCCACCGCGATGACGAAAACGCCCGGGCTCGCGCGAGCTCGGGCGTTCTTTCCCGGGCGGCCGGTCAGTTGTGCTTCACGAACTCGCCGGATTTCCTGCCGCTCAAGTCGTCGTACAGCGTGTCGATGAACTTGTCGGTGGTGACGAACTTGCCCTCCCCGCCCCAGCTCTCGTAGCCCGCGAGCACCTTCTCGCGCTTGAGCTGCTCCGCCGTCTTTCCCGCCCGGATGCCCTTCTCGATCCGCGCCGCCGCGTCCTTCAGCATCGCGACGTAGGGCTTGAGGTCCGCCACGGTGCTCAAGCCGCCGTGGCCCGGGATCACCTTCACGTCGGCGGGAACCGTGGCGAGCACCTTCTCGCACGCCGCGATCATGCCGCGCACGCTCCCGCCGCTCTCCAGGTCGATGAACGGGAAGCCGTAGGTCACGAAATCGTCGCCCATGTGCACGACGTTGGAGCGCGGGAAGAATATGACGCTGTCGCCGTCCGTGTGCCCGTGCGGGAAGTGGATCGCGCGGATGTCCTCCCCGTTCGCGTGGACGGTCAACCGATCGTTGAACGTGATGATGGGAAGCTCCTGGGGCGGGACCGGCTTCATGTCCATCCCCAGGATCTTCCCTCCGGCGGCCAGGCGCTCGCGCACGTTGTCCTGCGCGATGATCGTGCCCTGCTTCCCGAAGTAGGCGTTCCCGCCCGTATGGTCGAAGTGCCAGTGCGTGTTGATCACGAAGCGCACGGGCTTGTCCGTGATCCCCTTCAGCGCCGCCTGGATCCGGTCCGCGAGCGGCGCGAACTGGTCGTCCACGATCACGATCCCGTCCTCGCCCACGGAGACGCCGATGTTCCCGCCCGCGCCTTCGAGCATGTAGACGGAGCCGGCGACCTTCGTCACCTTGATCTGGACCTTGCTGAAGTCCTGCTGCTGCGCGAAGGCGGCCGAAGCGGCCAGCAGGAAGAACCATGCCACGCGTCTCATCGTCGACCTCCCGGGTGGATTCGACGCGCATTGTAAGCGGTATTCTCAAACGCAAACGCCCAACCACGTGTGTGGTGGGGCGTCTGGTATAGGGCCCTGGCGACTGGGTACTTTGCCGGCCTGCTGCGCTTCGCTATCGGCCGGCAAGCAGGTCATCGCCGCGGTGGCCCAAACGCAAACGCCCCACCTCGTTCGA
>Ga0105240_10005742_pt1 | contig 18411 bp, 12 predicted proteins | sample KBSC54metaG_FD_80426 | JGI IMG/M metagenome (GOLD analysis project Ga0105240, IMG submission 80426) | Corn rhizosphere microbial communities from Kellogg Biological Station, Michigan, USA - KBS C5-4 metaG | ecosystem: Host-associated > Plants > Roots > Rhizosphere > Soil | place: Michigan, USA...
ATGGAGCGAGCGAAGGGATTCGAACCCTCGACACTCACGTTGGCAACGTGATGCTCTACCAGGCTGAGCTACGCTCGCTTCCTATAGACCCGGTCAAACTACGGGAATGGAACCAAATTGCAAGCAGAGTTTTTCCGCTGCGGGGCAGCACCTCGACAAGACCAAAACTTGGTGCGCCGTCGCTGAAAAGCGTTCAGCGGTGGCCGTTCAGAAAGTTCTATCCGCAAGAGATGGCGCGGTCTGGCGCGTGAGGTTCCACCGGGTATCGTGCGCCGGACGAACGCTGCCCGCGCCCGGCTACCGGAGGAGGATTCAGCCCATAGGGCTGTGGAATCTCTTATTTCCAATGGCCAGGAACCCAGACGTACCCGGGTCGGTGATGAGCCCAGTGGCCTGGATGCCAGACAGCTTTGGGTCGCGGCGCGGGGACCCACGCGCCCCGCACCCAAATCCAGTTTCCCTGCCACGCCCAATATCCTGGCACCCAGGCGTAGGCCGGACCAGGGGAGGGGCCCAGGACCTCCTGGGGCGGGGCCGGCGGGGCTTCCATGACCACCGTTGGGGCCGGCGGACTCGAGACTGTTCGAGTGGTAACGACGTGAGCCTTGTGATGTGAGCAACCGGCGAGGACGGAGATCACCGTGAGACCTACCAAGGTCAGGCGCGGAAACGAGATTGGCATATTCTACAGGTTTAGACTCCGTACGGGACGCCTCTGTTCAGTGGTTCAGGAGCGGTGGCCTATTTCGCGAGGCTGACGATGTCACGCGAACCGGCAGTATGCGGCGCGTCCAAATCGTCAAAGTCGTCGCCACCAGCGAGGTTCTCATCTGGCGCATGTTGCTTGGCGATCAGGACGTAAATGGCCGGGATGACCAATAACGTAAAGAGGGTGCCGAACGCCATCCCGGCGACAACGGTGATGCCGATGGAATTTCGCGCCGCCGCGCCTGCCCCCGTGACCATAGTTAAAGGGAAATGACCGCAGACGGTGGCTGCGCTCGTCATGAGCACGGGCCGGAGGCGCACCAGGGCGGCTTCCCGGGCCGCCTGGAGCTTGGTCAGGCCGCGCCGCTGCAAGGCGTTGGCGAATTCAACGATCAGAATTCCGTTTTTGGAGACCAGCCCAACCAGCGTTACGAGCCCAACCTGCGCGTAGATATTGAGAGAGGTGGTCCACCCGTTGGTCCAGAAGGGAACGCCCTGGCCAGGCATTTTAAGGAAGCTGAAAATCAGGGCGCCGAACATCGCCAGTGGAACCGACCCCAGGATGATGATGAACGGATCGCGGAAGCTGTTGAATTGAGCGGCCAGCACCAGGGTGATCAGGACCACGGAAAGAACGAACGCCGGCAAAAACTTGTTGCCTTCCACGCGCAACTGGCGGGACTCGCCGGTATAATCCATCTTATATCCCTTCGGCAGGATCTGGGCGGCCTCGGTTTCCAAGTACCGCAAGGCTTCGTCGATTGGCCGCGTGGGCACCCCGCTGATTTTGACGGCGTTGAATTGCTGGAAACGGTTCAAGGATCGGGGGCCGGTCTTTTTCTGCAATTTCGCGAAGGTGCTCAAAGGAACTAATTGGCCGTTCGGACCCTTGACGTAAGTCGATTCGAGTTGGTCCGGGTTAAGCCGCTCGACGCGTTTGATCTGCGGAATTACTTTGTAGCTTCGGCCAGCGAGGCTGAACCGGTTGACAAAGTTACCCCCAACGAGCGCTCCGAGGTCCGCGCCCACGGTGGACATGTTCAGACCCAAAGCGGCCACTTTGTCGCGGTCCATGACCAACTCGACTTCCGGTTGGTCAACCTTCGTATCGATGACGGGTGGGAAAGCGAACATGCCGCTCTGGGCAGCCTTCAATTGCAATTTTTGCGCGAAGCCCAGGATGGTTTCCGGGTCGGCAGTGGATCCGATTACAAATTCCACGGGGAACTGGCCGCCGCCAGGGAGGGCAGGGGGCGGGACGACCATGCCTCGTATGCCGGGAATTCGGCTGACTCTTTGTTGCACTTGCGGAGAAATCTCAAACACGGTGCGTTTTCGTTCGCCCCAAGGCTTCAACACGAGCCCGCCAAAACCATTGTCTGGAAATGTTATCTGGAAGGTTTGCAGGGCTTCGGGGACGCTCAGCAGCTCCCTGTTTACGGCCTCCGTATAGAAGGAAGTCTGATCGATGGTGGCGTCCGCGGGCGCCTCCACGACGGCGAGAAGGAAGCTCTGATCTTCTGCGGGTGCGAGTTCCTTGGTCTGCCAGGCCATGATGAACATGGGGACAGTCAGCAAAGTGAGGGCGAGCCAAACCGTATAGACGGCGGGTCGCGCGTTCAGGGTGACATCGAGCACGCGCCCGTACAACCGGCGCAAGCGATCGAATCCACGATTGATTCTCCCGGTCAGGCCGTGCTCCTCGCGCCCGGCGTCGAGGAGTTTTGAGGACATCAGGGGGGATAGCGTGAGCGCGACGACCCCGGAAATGCACACCGCACCGGCCAGGGTAAAGGCGAATTCCCGGAATAACGAGCCGGTCAGGCCTCCTTGCAAACCAATGGGCGCATACACCGCCGCGAGCGTGATCGTCATCGCGACCACCGGGCTCACCAACTCGCGCGCTCCGAGCAAGGCTGCGCGGCGTGGCGATTTTCCCTCGCGCACGTGACGTTCGACGTTCTCCACAATCACAATCGCATCATCGACCACCAGTCCGACGGAGAGCACGATGGCCAGGAGCGTGAGCAGGTTGATGGTGAAGCCGAAAACCTGCATCAGGAAAATGCCGCCAATCAGCGAGATGGGGATCGCCACGAGCGGCACCAGCACCGACCGAACTGAACCGAGGAAGAGGTAGATAACGACGGCGACAATTAAGAGGGTCTCGGTCAAGGTTTTCAGAACCTCGTGCACGGCATCCTCGATGTACTTGGTCCCGTCATACGCGATCTGCCCCCTGAGACCCGTGGGAAGTTCCTTTTGGATCTGCTCTATTTCCGATCGCACTCGCTTGATGACATCCAACGAGTTGGCGTTGGGTAGCGGCCAGACGCCCATGAACACTGCCCGCTGCCCTGAAAAGCGAACTTCCGAGTCGTAATCCTCCGCGCCCAGTACCACGTCGGCCAGGTCCCGCAGCCGAACCAGGTTATCGCCGGACCGGCGGACCACCAGGTTTCGAAACTCTTCGACGGACCGGAGGTCGGTATTGGCGGTGAGGTTCACCTGTACCAGCGAGCCTTTCGTATGACCCACAGCCGAGAGAAAGTTGTTAGCGGCCAGCGCCTCCCGGATCTGCGCCGGGTTGATATTCAAGGCGGTCATGCGGTCGGGTTTGAGCCAAATCCGCATCGCGAAGGTGCGCCCGCCCAGGAGGTCCGCGCGCTGGACTCCCTCCAATGCCGTGAGCCGCGGCTGCACGACCCGCACGAGGTAATCGGTAATTTGGTTGGCTTCGAGCAGGTCCGAAGAAAAGCTCAGGTAGGCCGAGGCGTATTGGGAGTCGGCGGCTACGATATTAATGGTGGGAACTTCGGCTTCGGGAGGCAAATCGTTGCGCACCTGGTTGACCTTCGAATTGATCTCGGCCAGCGCTTTGGTTGGGTCATAATTCAGCTTGAGCCGAATGGTAATCGTGGACAGGCCCAGCTTGCTGCTGGACTCGATGTAATCGATGCCGTCGGCCGCCGCGATGGCGCGTTCCAGGGGCACGGTGATGAAACCGCGCACCAGGTCGGCGCTGGCTCCGACATACACCGTGGTCACCGTGACGGCGGCATTATCGCTGCGCGGGTACTGCCGCACCGACAGGGTGCGGATGGCCTGAATCCCGGCAATCAGGATGACCAGGTTGACCACCACCGCCAGCACGGGCCGGCGGATAAAAAGATCAGTGAAGGATCGCATACGCTCGCTCGATGGTAGGCCTCGTCGGGTTCTTTAACTGTCCGGCGGGCGGGGAGCTTCCGCGGATTTGGGTGTCAGCTCATTGTTTTCCACAATCGCCATTTTGTTGCGCAGCTTGAACACTCCGGAGCTGGCAATCCGCGTGCCGGGCTTCAGGCCGGCCTCCACACTCAGGTAATCACCGCGCGCCGGGCCGGTGCGAATGAATTGCTGACGAACAGCAAGGCCGGCGGACCCGTTTGGCGGAGCGGCGTTGGTCTCGATCACATAGACTGAATCGCCGTACGGAGCGCTGAGAACTGAGGTGGTCGGGATCACCAGGACCTCCTTTTCCTCGGGCAACAGCACCTCGACGCGAGCGAACATCCCGGGATGCAACAGTTGCTCCGGGTTATCAAACGTGGCCTGCAGGCCGACGCTGCGGGTGGCTTGGTCGAGGTCGGGATTGATGACGCTGAGGGAGCCTTCAAAACGGTGATCGGGGAAGGCATCGGTGGACAGGCGCACACGCATCCCGGTCTTGAGCTTGGCCAGCTCCTGCTGGGGCAAAGAAAAATCCGCGAACACGGGCGAGAGAGATTGCAGTGAGGCGATGGGCTTGCCCGTGTCGAGGTACTGTCCCAGGTTGATGAGGCGGATACCCAACCGGCCCGCGAATGGAGCGCGGATGGTCTTCTTTCCGATGACCGTGCGAATATTGTCCGCGTTGGCCTGAGTTTGCTTCATGGTTGCCTCCGCAGCATCCAGGTCAGATTGTGACACCATGTTCTCGGTCCGGAGCTTGCGCTCGCGATCGAGATTCAGGCGAGCCAGTTCCAACTGCGCCTCGACGGCGCGCAACTGAGCCTCCTCGGAGGAGGTGTCCAGCCGCACCAGCAGGTCGCCCTGGGCTACGACCCCGCCGGCCTCAAAGAGGATTTCCCGCACCAGGCCCGGGACCTCGGTGGTGACATTGACCCCCTGTGCGGCGGTGACTGAGCCGATCGCCGAGAGGGTGCTCTGCCATTTCTCCTCGCGCGCGACAAATGAGGCAACCGACTCCGGGGGTGGGGCATAGGATTTGCCCATTTCTACGAGCTTGCGGACCTGCAGGGCTTTCACGCCCGCCAATCCACCCGCGACCAGCAGAACCAAAAAAACCGCCAGACCAATTTTCCGTGCCATAAATTCGTTTCAGTTGCCGTTATCAAGAGCCTTGACCGAGAAGCATTTTCCACCCGCCGCTCCGTTCACAAAGAGCCGGACCACTTGGCTGGCGGTCCTCCGATCCAACGGACAATCGGGCACCAGCAGGCGGATCATCACGTAGCTGTTCAACTGCCCATAGATACCCATCGTCAGTTCGTCCGGCGTGAAGCTCCGGTTCAACTCACCCGACTTTTGCCCCTGCTCAACCAGGTTCCGCAGGAACTCAAAATTGCGTTTACCCTTTTCCCGGCATTTCATTTGCCCGGGGGCCTCGCCCGAGGCGGCAAAGGCGGTGGCGAAGGCGAGTCGCATCAATTCCCGGTTACGCAGCGAGAATTCGAAAATCGCAGCGACAATCTCCTCCAGCTTTTCGGCCACGGTGGCCCCGCGGGTCGAGGCTTTCCGCATCAAGTCGTAGCGCTCGTCATGCGCCTGGTCGACCAATGCCTGGAACAGGCCGGCCTTGTCCTTGAAATAATAATAAAGCGCTGGTTTGGAGACCCGTGCTCCATCCACGATTTCCTGCACGGAGGTGGCGGCATAGCCCCGATCCGCAAAACTCTTGAGCGCCGCCTGCAAGAGATGCCGGCGGGTTGTCGAGTCGGAATGTTTGACGGTTTTGGCCACGACCTACCGAACGGTAGGTAGGCGCGGGCATTTCGTCAAATCCTTTGTGCGAAAACGAGTGGAACTTTTGGCCCAGTCGCTTTCATCGCCTCGAATTTTCTGCTAAACCAGGGTGCGCGAACGCCTGGAGATTTTCAGCTCCGGAGCCCGCTACCGGGGCTTCGGCGGGGAGGGTTCGGTCTTCGTTGCCAACTTACTCCTGCGGACCCCATAGCTGGCATAGACCACGATGCCAATGACGAACCAGACGATGAGTCGGAGCCACGTTGTCCAGGGCAGGGAATACATGAGGTACAGCGCCGACACCGCGCCCATCGGAGCGACGAACCAGACGAACGGGGTTTTGAATGTGCGCGGCAAATCCGGCTCCCGCACCCGCAACACGAGGATGCCTGCGGAAACTATGACGAAGGCCAGCAGGGTGCCAATGGAGCAAAGGCTCCCGGCTTCGCGCACCGTGAAAACGGCTGAGAAAATTGCCACCACGATTCCAGTCATGATGGAGGTAATCCAAGGGGTTCGGAAGCGCGGGTGGACCCGGTTGATAAAAGGAGGCAGCAATCCATCACGGGACATGCTGTAAAAGACGCGCGATTGTCCGAGGAGCATGACCAGAATGACCGAGGAGAGGCCGGCGATGGCCCCGAGTTTAATAAGCACCCCCATCCAGCCGAGGTGAGCATGGTCCGCGGCGACCGCGATGGGATCCGGCACGTCTAGTTGCGCAAAGGGCACGATCCCGGTAGCGATGCCAGCTACCAGGATGTAGAGGATGGTGCAGACCAGCAAAGATCCTATGATTCCAATCGGCATGTCCCGCTGCGGATTCCGTGCCTCCTGCGCGGCAGTGCTCACGGCATCAAACCCGATATAAGCGAAAAAGACCACCCCCGCCCCCGCCATCACTCCTGTCCAGCCGAAATGGTCTCTCATCCCGGTATTAGGCGGGATGAACGGGTGCCAATTCGCGGGGTTGACTGCGTGAATGGCGCCGCCGATGAACAGCAGGACGATCGCGACTTTGACAATGACAATCACGTTGTTGAAATTCGCAGATTCCTTAATGCCGACGACCAGGAGAGTTGTGACGATAGCAATAATCAACACGGCAGGGAGGTTGAAAATCGAAGTGACGTGGGGGAGCGTCGCCGCATCGATGCCTGTCTCCTGCAAATGCTGCACGAGTTGCGCTGTGACCGTCACCCAGCCCTGCTGCGGAATCTGGATTAGCTGCATTCCGGCCGCAGCCGACAGCTCGGGCGGAACGTTCAGGTTTAGGCCAATGCCGTGGGCGTTCAGGAACACGGTTGCGGTTTTTAAGAAAGAGACGACATATCCTGACCAACCAATCGCCACCGTAATCGCCCCCACCGCATACTCCAGGATCAGGTCCCAGCCGATAATCCAGGCGAACAATTCGCCGAGTGTGGCGTAGCCATATGTGTAGGCGCTGCCTGCCATGGGCACCAGGGAAGCGAATTCGCTGTAGCAGAGTGCCGCGAAGATTGACGCGACGCCCGCGATGATGAACGAAAGAATTACCGCCGGCCCTGCGTTCTGGGCGGCAACAGTTCCCGTAAGAACGAATATGCCGGTCCCGATAATAGCGCCCACGCCCAAGGCGGTTAGGTTGACCGGCCCAAGGACCCGGTGCAGGCTTTTGTCGGTGAGCGCTTCGGCCTGGAGGTCCGTGACACTTTTACGGCGAAATAAGTTCATGAATCGTGGGCTCTACGTTGCTTACGCCAGGTGATCAATTCCGGGTTGATGCCCCAGCGGGGTGCCAAAGTCAAGGAAATGACTTCCAAAACTGCCTCGTTTCTGCCTCCTTTCCGCCTGAAAAAGGGAGCGTGGATCCGGAATGCCCAGAATATGAAATCTTGGCCCCTTAAGGATGCTTTCCTAAGCCAGTCTAACCCGTCGTTCGGTTGGGTGGCCTCAATTCCTGCTGACCATAACCGGGACAACAGTGTAAAGTTTCTGGGCACCTTAGGACTGGGGACGGTTTAAAGTCGTGGGTATTGTGGTTGTATCAACAGCTCCGAGCCGGTTGGCATCCAGAACGCTACGTTCAGTCAGCGACCAACAGCCATGCATAAAGAACCTGTACATTTTAAGGCACTGGGTGAAAAACTGGCCGGCACCTTGGTGTTGCCGGACGCGGAGCGACCCAGTCCGGTCTTAATCGTATGCCATGGGGCCGGTGAGTTCAAAGAGAACTATGAGGAGCTGACGGAGCACTTGGCCGGTCGCGGGATTGCGAGTCTGGCCATCGACATGCACGGACACGGCGAGAGCGGAGGAGACCGCTTCTGTGTCGACATGGCTCAATGGGTGGCGGATATCCGGGCGGCCATAGATTTCCTGAGCTGCGATGGCAGGGTCAATGGGAGGCAGATCGGCGCCTTCGGCTTATCCTCGGGCGGCACGGCAATTCTCGAGGCGGGCGTGGTCGACTTGCGGCTAAGGTTCCTGGTGGCGTTGGACGCCACCGTGCGGGATTCCATGCCTGCGGCCATGAGTTGGATGCTTAAGGGGATGGTCTGTGCCGGACGCGTCAAGCGGGCGTTGACCGGCAAAACCTGGCGCGTGCCCCTGGCAAAACTTTCCGTCGGACCCAAGATGGCCGCGGACCCGGAGATCAATCGCCGGATTATGTCCAATCCGCGTTCTCTGGCAGCGTTTATGGAATTTCCACTTCCCGGTGCAGAGCAGGCATTCTTTGTAAACACCATTGAGCGGGTCGGTGAAATCCGCGCGGCGACGTTGGTCCTCTGGGGAGAGAACGACGAGTTGGACCCGCCGGAGACCGGGCGACTGCTGTTTCAGGCGCTGCGGTGCAAGAAGCAACTGCATATTATTCCGGGGAATGGACACGTGGGTCATATGGATCGGAACCGGGCGAAAGTATTTGAATTGACGGCGGCGTGGATATTAGAAAATGTAGGGCCGGGCTCAGAGACTGTTGGCCCTACATTGCCTAATCCGTGCGCACAAACAGCGTAACCGTCATCCAAGGGGACCAAGCTAGGAAGCTCAGCCGCGCGGAAAAGTGGGAATTACTGTCCCCTCATATCCGTCAGCACGGCCGGGCTTCGCTGGCTTACGCCACCCTTCAGGAGGGGATGGAGTACTTTGTCGACGAGACCGGGTATATCGCCTTCACCACGGTCCAGCACCGGGTGTTTTCCCCCAAACCCAAACGGATCACCCTTTCAGATCCGGTGTGTGCGCCGGAGAACCTCGAGAAGCTCGTCGGTCGCTTTCTAGCCGATAACCCACGCGCGGCATTTTGCGTCATCTCGGAACAGTTTGCCGGGGTAATGCGCGGGATGGGGTACAAAGTGAACTGCATCGGCTACGAGCCGGAGTTAGAAGTGCAGAGTTACAACAGCCAGGGCAATTGGAAGGAGTTGGACCTTATCAAGCGGGCGCGGAACGAAGCCCGGCGGGAAGGCATCGTCATTCGTGAAGAAGCCGGTGAGACGCTCAAAAAAGAGGACCTGGCCGCCATTTCGGGCAAGTGGATGCAGACCAAAAAGATTAATGATCGTGAGATTTGGATCTACGCGCGCCGGCCCGTGTTCGAGCACGAGGAAGATGTCCGCAAGTTCGTCGCCTACGATCGGGAGGGCGGGGTGGCGGGTTTTGTCTTTTACGATCCAATGTACCGCGACGGCAAAGTCTTTGGTTACTCGGCCAATATCGTCCGTTGTGACGAACATCGGTTCGGGCGGTTGGCCACCGCAGTGCACATGACAGCGCTGGAGAAATTCCGCGAGGAAGGCAAAGAGGTGCTGAACCTGTTGCTTGCGCCATTCGTCAAGCTGGATGCGGGCAAATACAATGATGATTTGGGAGCCAAACTCTTTTTCAAACTGAGCGCTCGCTTTGGCAACAGTATCTACAACTTCAAAGGTTTATCTTTCCACAAATCAAAGTATCGTGGGCTCGAGCGGTCCCTGTACTACGCTTCTAACAGCCTGATGCCCAGCAATGATATCTACCTGGCATTCCTTTCAGCGGACATTACCCGCAGCTACTTTGCCACGCTCGGACAGCTCATTTGGGGCATGATATCTGCTGGGAAGAACCGTAAGTCCGACCGGTAGAAACCAACTCTGGGGCTGGGCATCGGCTCAGCCACCGTCCGGACGCTATATGAACGATACATCGCGTTATTGGAACGTACTGGCATTGGGCCTGATCGCAGGTGCGGTCACGCTCGGCACGGCCCTTGGCGAAGACAATACTAACGCCCCCGAAGACTCGGCCTTTATCCGCTTCTGTAAGCAGGATTATCTGCTGGGGGACTGGGGCGGCCTGCGGACCAAGCTGAAGGATCACGGGGTGGATTTTGAATTCGTCTACTTTGGCGCAGTCCCTTCGAATGTGGGCGGCGGGCTCAAGGAAGGTTCCGTGTACGAGGGCGCTGCCTTGATGCTCATGGACCTGGATTCAGAAAAATTGGTGGGATACCCCGGCGGGCACTTCCATGTCGGCGGACTTTCGATTCATAACGGACCGGAATTTTCCGCCAATTACGTGGGGGATCTGAACAAAGTCAGTCTCCTGGATTTCCCGGATACTTTGAATCTCTGGGAGCTTTGGTACGAGCAGAAGTTCCTGGACGACAAAATATCGCTGAAATTCGGTCAGCTCGCGATCGACCGGGATTTCATCGTTTCGGATTATTACAATTCACTGGCCGGGATCACCTTTCTGAACCAAACGTTCTTTTTTCCGACCCTGGCGTTTAACGTTTACGATCAGCCGTATTTTCCGGCCGGCCAGCATGCGCTCGCCTCCACCCCTTACGGCACCCCTGGCGTCCGGTTGCGGATTGACCCCACCGAAAACGCATATTTTCAGGTCGGCGCCTACAGCGGCAACCCAGACCGCACTCGGGGCGGCACGGGTTTTCCATTGAGCGAAGCGTACGGGGCGCTGATCTACGCGGAGGCGGGACTGAAAATCAACCAGAGCAAAGATGCCGAGGGGCCTCCTGGAAACCTGAAGCTCGGTGGCTATTACCATACGGATGATTTTTATGACGAGTATCAGGGGGCTTTTGTCGCGCTGGATAATTTCCTGGTCGCGCACGGTCAATCCCCGCTTGGGATTTACACGACGGCGACGACGCACTCGGGGAATTACGGCGCCTATTTTCTTGCGGAGCAGGTCTTGTGGCGGGAGATCGGGAAAGAAGATCCCGCACAACAGGGGCTCACCGGGTTTTTTCGTGTGGAGGGTGCTCCGCCCGACCGCAATTTGGCTTCCTTCGGCGTTGACGGCGGCCTGGTTTACAAAGGCCTGATCCCGAAACGTGACTGGGATACTGTTGGCGTGGCGCTTTCTTACCTCCAGGTCAGCGATGACTTGCGGCGGGCCCAGCGCGATATCAACACGGTGCTCACGGGCTTCGGCGCGCCTCCGGCCTTTTCTACCCTGGCCGATTACGAAGGGGTGCTCGAATTGAATTACAAGGCGCAGTTGACGGCTTGGTGGACCCTGCAAACCAGTGTTCAGCGGGTTTTCCATCCCGGCGCTCGGATTCAACAAAATGTCCCAGATGCGTGGGCGGTGATTGTTCAAACCAGTTTCCGGCTGTGAGCCGGCGGGACGCGGAGCGCAAGGTTTGAAGGTGAGCGCTTCGGTAATTCATCTTGTGTGTGGGTAACAACCTGTTAGAAAAACTACTATGCGATCTGCGGGCCAACAGACAGCAGCTGGGGAAGCCGTGAGCGAAACCTCATGAGTGCCGAAAAATCTGAAAGTCAAGGCACCTTGGTGGCTTGCCAGAATAGTCAGGGGGTCGCCATCCGCGCCGGAGTGCTGCGCGTGAGCCGGCATTTTGCCGTTTTCGAGGTCTACAGCCCCGGTTTGGTCCTGCGGGCCTCCGAGGTTCTCAGCGAATTCCGCATTATGGCCGGCGAGCGAACGCTCTACTCGGGCCGGGCGGTGGTGCGCAGCCTCGTCAGTACGGGGCTCGTGACGGTCTGTGATGTTGGATTGGACGAGGGATCATGGCTCGACATCGAGTTCAATGCGGACATGCTCGGCAACGGGAAGCTGCGCGAGCAATTTGCCGCGTTTATCGCTGACTGGCAGCGCCTTTATCAGATCTCTACTGATTACAAGGTGATCGTCGCCGACATGCAGACCTATTTTACCCAGATGCGGCTGTGGCTCGACCAGGTGGAATTAGGGATTCGCTCAACGCCTTCGGGTGACCGGTCACGGTTAGAGGAGCAGGTGACGGAAGAACTGGCTAAGTCGATCATTCCTTGCGTTGACGTGCTCTTTGAGAAGTTCGAGACGGTGGCCAAGACGTTGGATGAAAACCTTTTACCTGCGCATCGCAGCTATATGAGGAGGCAGCTTCACCCGCTGGTGCTGTGTTCGCCCTTCGCTTACCGGACGTTTCAGAAGCCTCTCGGATACGCGGGAGATTACGAAATGGTGAACATGATTCTCCGCAATGGTTACGAGGGTGGCTCGCTCTTCGCCAAGGTGGTTAATACGTGGTTCTTGAGGCAACCGCCCGCGGCGGCCCATCGCAACCGCATCTCCCGGTTGGTAGACACCCTTCGCACCGAAGTTTTGCGAGTCCGCCGCCAAAGTCGCGAGACCCGAATTCTGAGTGTGGCTTGCGGACCCGCGCAGGAAATACAGCGATTTTTGAGTGTCGACCCGCTGAGCGACGAAACCCGAATCACGCTCCTCGATTTCAATGAGGAGACTCTCCGTTATGCTCGGACCGGCATGGACGCGATCAAAGCGCGCCATGGCCGCCACGCCTCCATCGAGTACGTGCGGAAGTCCGTCCAGCAAATCCTGAAAGAGAGCAGTCGAACCATTCAGCAAGCACCCGACAAAGGTTACGATTTTGTGTACTGTGCGGGGTTGTTCGACTATCTTACGGACGCGATTTGCCACCGGTTGATGAATGTGATGTATGAATGGCTCGCCCCGGGCGGGCTGCTGGTGGCGACGAATGTCGAACCGTCCAATCCTTTGCGCAATGGGATGGAACACCTGCTGGATTGGAACCTGATTTACCGGACGGCCGCCCACATGCGGCGGTTGGCGCCCACGTCCGCTCCACCAGACGCTGTGGTGGTGCACAGCGAAGACACCGGAGTTAACCTGTTCTTGGAGGCGCGAAAGCCCGACCATGCCTGAACCAACGCTCATCCAAGACGCCGATTTCCGGGCCGCATTTAAAGCGCGGGAGGAGCAGGAACGGGTGAACACCGGTAAGGTGGCGTCCGCCTTGGTGCTCGTCTTGATGCCCGCCGGGGTGGTGCTGGACCAATGGGTGAATCTCGCTGACGGTGAGCATTTTTGGACCTTTCTCCTCCTGCGGCTGCTCTGTTCGGTGTTAGCCGGAGTGCTCTGGTTCCTGCACTCGACTGCCTTTGGCCGGCGCCACTACAAAGTGTTGGGGCTGCCGATCGCGTTGCTCCCCGCCTTCTTCATCTGCTGCATGATCTGCATCGATGCGAAAGCCAGAGTGTCTTATTATGCCGGACTGAACCTTATCCTGCTGGCCGTGAGCGTCGTCGTCCGCTGGGATCTTTGGGAGTCGTTGCTCGCGGTTGCCGGTGTCCTCTTGATGTACTGCGGAGCCTCCTGGTACACCTCCGGGGAATTCTCCTACATCTTCAATGACTTCTATTTTCTTACCCTGACCGGGGTCATCGTCGTCACGGGTAATTATTTCTTCAACCGTCTTCGCTTCCGAGAGTTCTCGCTCAGTTATGAGCTGGACAAAAATCGGAAACAGTTGGAGGAAAGCAACCAGAAGCTGATGGAACTGGACCAGATCAAGAGTCGGTTTTTCGCCAACATAAGCCACGAACTACGCACGCCGCTGACCCTGCTGATTGCACCTTTGGAAACCTTGATGCACCGGTTCAATCCCGACCAGGATTCGAAGGAACTCCTGGCCACCATGCATTCCAATGGCATGAGGCTGCTCAAACTCATCAATGATTTGCTGGATTTGGTCCGCTTGGAATCTGGCCGCATGGAAGTCAAACACGAACCGCTGGAAGTGCTGGACTTCGTCAAAGGCTTGGCCAGCGCCGCGCGGCAGGTGGCTGAGGACAAGCGGTTACGGCTCGAGACACACGTGGACCCGGAGCTGGGCACGGTCTTTGCCGATCGTGATAAACTCGAAAAGATCGTGCTGAACCTCGTCTTTAACGCCCTGAAATTCACCCCTTCAGGCGGGCGCGTTCAATTGCGTGCCGAACACGAAGGCGACCGTTTCATTCTGGTCGTGGCCGATACGGGCATGGGAATTTCCGAAAAGAACCTGCCGCACGTCTTTGATCGATTTTGGCAGGCGGACGGTTCCTCAAAGCGAAAATACCAGGGTGTCGGCATCGGGCTGGCGTTGGTCAAGGAACTGGTTGAGATCCAGGGTGGCCAGGTCACGGTCCAAAGCCAGGAAGGTCAGGGGACCACCTTTACGGTGAATCTGCCCTACCAAAAAGGCGAGGCGCTGCCCAAGTCCAGTGTGGACCAGGAAGAGGTCGTTTCGCCCGGTGCCGAACCCAAGCAAACCGTCGCTTCCGAGGAGTGGCTGGCCAATCTGTATCGCCGTGCCGAACTATTTCCGGCGTTGACTCCCGTGCAGGATTCTCTGCGGCCCATCGAGGTCTCGCGCAACCGGTCTCACCCGACCGTTTTGATCGCCGATGACGAGCCGGACATGCTGCGGTTCCTCAAATCCCAGCTCAGCACCCATTACCAGGTGCTAGAGGCTGTCGATGGACAGCAAGCCGTGGAAAAGGCCAGCCAGTTTTTGCCGGATATGATCCTTCTGGACATGATGATGCCGGAAAAAGACGGGTTGCAGGCCTGCCGCGAAATTCGCGAGCACACGCCGACCCAGGGCATTCCTATCATCCTGCTGACGGCCCGGGCGGACGAGGAGACCAAGCTCGCCGCTCTTTCAGCCGGGGCCAGCGATTTCCTGCCCAAGCCCTTCTCGACGACGGAACTGCACGTCCGCATCAAGAACCTCGTGGAATCCCACCAGTTCCAGCGCAAGGTTTCCAAACAGAACCAGGTCCTCGAATCCACCATTGAACAACTTAAAGAGACGGAAACTCAGCTGGTTCAGTCCGAGAAATTGGCCTCTTTGGGGCGGATGAGCGCGGGAATTATTCACGAGATTAATAACCCCCTGAATTTTGCCACCACCGGCCTCTTCACGTTGCGCAACAAATCCAAGTACCTCGCAGCGGAGCACCAGGACGAATACAAAGAGATCCTGAAGGACATCGAGGATGGCATTGTCCGGGTAAAGAATATTGTGTCCGACCTTCGGACCTTCACCCACCCGGATACGGAGAGCCGTGACCAGGTGGAGATCACCGACGTGGTCAAAGCCTCGTTGCGTTTCCTGAGCAACGAATGGAAGGATAAGGTCGTGATCGAGCAGAAGCTCATCGAGCACCAGACCGTCTGGGCCAACAAGAACAAGCTGATTCAGGTTCTGGTCAACTTGTTGCAGAACTCGATGGATGCCCTGAAGACCAAAAAATTCGAAAACGAAAAGGCGCACATCTGGATCGAAAGCCGCCTCCTGCCGGGCAAGAGCATCCTGGCCGTTCGCGACAACGGCACCGGGATTGATTCCGAGCACCTCGATAAGATCTTCGATCCCTTCTACACCACGAAAGATGTGGGCGAGGGCATGGGACTGGGGCTGTCGATTTGTTACCGCATCATCCAGGATTGCGACGGCCAGATCACCGTGCGGACGGAGCCTGGTAAATTTTGCGAATTTGCGCTGGAGTTTCCGGCCAAAGGGTGAGATTACATGCTTATGCCCCAACAGCTTAGTGCCAGTCAACCACCGGCCCGGTAGCCTATTTATGGACCCATTCTACGACTACAAACGTTATGCCATCCTCTACGTGGATGATGAAGAGAAGTCCTTGAAATATTTCGCGCGGGCCTTTGAGGATCAATTCCTAATCTTCACCGCGATCAACGCCCAGGAAGGGCTCAAGGTGCTCGAAGCGCATAAGGATGAAATCGGGCTGCTCATGACCGACCAACGAATGCCGGGCGAAAAGGGAGTTTGGCTCTTGGAAAAAGCGCGGCAGCTCCGGCCCCGGATCATCCGCATTTTAGCGACCGCGTATGCCGATATGGACGCGGCGATCGCCGCAGTTAACACCGGCGCCATTTACAAGTACGTCACCAAACCCTGGGATCCGCCGCAGCTCGAAAACACCCTCAAACGGGGTCTGGAGTTCTTCATGGTCCAACGCGAGCGCGACCACCTGTTGCGGGAGAAGATGTCCGTTCTGCACAACATGATGATCGCCGATCGGATCGTCAGCCTCGGGTTGCTGGCCGCCGGTTTGAGCCACCACATCCGGAACTCCCTGGTGGCCGTGAAAACTTTTTTGGACCTGGCTCCCGCGAAGTTGGAGGAGGAGAAGATCGACCTGGACGGCTTGCGCAACCCGGATTTCTGGAAGGAATATTACCAGAACGTCCAGGGCCAGATCGAAAAGATCAATAACATGCTGAAGGATTTGTGGAGCGCGTCGGAAACCCCGGCCTTCGAGTTTGCTCACGAGGTCAACCTCCACGCGGTGGTGGCGGATCTCCTGGGCCGGCTCCAGGAGTCGCTGGCCGCCAAGAATATCCAGGTCGATAACCAAATTTCGGAGTCCCTGCCGCTGCTGCACGTCGATAAGCCGAAGTTCGATCGTCTCTTCGAATTGCTGATGAAGGATGAGGTGGCAACCTTGCCGCCGGGTTCGCGCGTGACGTGGAGCGCGACCCTGAAGGAGCCACGCCCTGGAGAAAAGCAGGTGCAAATCCAGGTGAAGGACAACGGTCCGGGAATGCCGAAGGAAGCTCTGCGACTGGTGTTTGACCCCTTTGTGGTGCGCAGCGATAGCCCGATGGAATACGGCATTCACCTCATGGCGTGTTATTTCATCGTGCATCACCACGGCGGGCATATTGATGCGCACAGCGCCCCCGGAGAGGGGACCACTTTCACTATTAGTCTGCCGCTAAATCCCGGCCAAATCCCCGCTAACTCGGAAGGTGATACCGAGTTTCTGCAAAAAGTACTGCTGAGCGACACGTTATGGGAAAAGCTTATCTCCGCGGATTAGGGACACGACCCCCGGAGATTCCCTTGGGCCAACGACCGTAGTGGCCCGCACAATAATTCAGTATTCTCTGACGTTGAGACTGAGCCCCGAACAGAGTTAGATCACACCTGAAGCTAGCAGGGCGTTTACGGATCGCCCGCTTCACGGTCTGAGCGCAGCGGTAATCAGAAGGGCCGTTCCCGCCGGTGCGGGAATTCCAGGATTGCCAACCATTGGAAAATGGTTCCTAATGCGGGGGCGTGCGTTCTGTGCTCTGAGCTTAAGCAGCCAACACTGCTTTTCGGAGCGGGAACATTAGATGAAAACACTTTTGGCTTTGGCAGATCATCCGGATTTTGCAGCGGCAATTCGCGAAGCACTTAACCCGGAGCAGTATCGCGTGATCCACCGCACCGGCCTGGACGAGGCGGAACCTCTTCTCGCGCACGGGCTGGCCGATGCCTGTGTGGTGGATGTCGAGCTGGCCCAGGTGCAGGGGCTCTGGATCATTGAGCGGCTGCGGCGGCGCGCGCCCAAGTCCCCGATCCTCGTGTTCACCGGACCGGCTCAATGGGAGTGGGAAGAGGAAGCCTATCTCCAGGGTGTTTCCCACGTGCTGGCCAAGCCGGTGCGCGGCCGATTGCTCTCAGCGCTCCTGGAACGTCTCTGGAGTTCCGGCCCTTCTCCGCGGCCGGCCCCCGCAACCGGGGTTTCGCTGCAAACCGATTTTATCCGTGCCCAGGAGCCGCCTCCCTCGGCACCCGACCTGCAGCCCATGCGTGCCTTACGGGATTTTTCCGGCGTGCTCACGCACTCCCTCAATTCCGAGGCCATGCTCAAGCAGTTTTTGCTCCTGCTGCGGGACTTGCTCGGAGTCAACCGGGCGGCGATCTTTCTGCGACCAGCCTTCGGCTCCGCTGGACTGGGACCGAACCAACCGGAGGGCAGACGGCTGCGCGCGGCCTGCTCGGTGGGTCTTTCTCCAGGCTTGCTGGAGCATTTCGAGCTTTCCTTCGACGCCGGCATAGGCGGGCACCTGTTCCGCCTCGGACGGGTCCTGCGGCGCCAAGGTGAAGAAATCCGTGGGGATGTGGAGGCACAGAAGGAATTCGAGTTGCTCGGGGTCCAGGTCGCGGTGCCGGTTCTCGACCGGGAAACGGTGCTTGGGGTAGCGGTTTTTGACGGCCGGATCACCGGGGAGCCGCTCGTCAATTCGGAGTTGGAGCTCATTTTTCACCTCCTTGAACAGTTAGGATTGGCCATTAAGAACATCTGGCTGCATGACCAGGCGGTGGCTAACCAGGAGATGATGGCTGAGATCCTGCGAGAACTGAGCAGCGCCTGTGTCCTCGTCAGCCGGGAATTGGTGATCCTGCATGCCAACAAAACCGCGCGGCGCTACTTTTTCCGCGCGGAGAATCGTTCGCGCGAGGCGGAATTCAGTGATTTACCCCCGGTCCTCGGCTCCAAGATTTATCAAGTGCTCAAAACGGGCGCGGGGCTTTCCAGTTTCCGGTATTCGCCCGAGGACTCCCCCGAGACTGTCTACAGCGTCAGCATC
>Ga0105240_10005743_pt1 | contig 18404 bp, 17 predicted proteins | sample KBSC54metaG_FD_80426 | JGI IMG/M metagenome (GOLD analysis project Ga0105240, IMG submission 80426) | Corn rhizosphere microbial communities from Kellogg Biological Station, Michigan, USA - KBS C5-4 metaG | ecosystem: Host-associated > Plants > Roots > Rhizosphere > Soil | place: Michigan, USA...
AAGCAAAGCTTTCACGCGCTGCGCGCGCGAGTCACTTTTCTTTCGGGAAAAGTAACCAAAACCATTTGCGCCGGACACTCGCCGATGCGATGAAGCCGCATCGGTTCCCTGCGCTCCTCAGCAAGAACGGGCCGGCCCGAACTCGCGCATCCATGCGCTCAGACATGCGGGCCTTGCTCCCGCTCTTGCTTCTGGTGCTCGGCTCGCTTTACGGCGCAAGAGCAAGAGCACAGCAGCAGCGAAGGCACCTTGACCACCACAGGCGCGCGCCGCACGATGGGATTCATCGCCCCGGGCGCGGGGTAAATCTACAATTGGATCCCGCAGATGGAAGTCACTTCGCCATCGTTTGAACGAGCACAGGTACCGCAACAACTCGAACCTTCGCTCCGGTTATATCGGAGACTCTGGCTGGCCGACATCGACCTCGCGGAAGCGAAGGCGACGATTGATGAACTGCTTAAGTCCAAGATTCCTCTCCCACGAAGGAACAGAGGCCCACCACTATTGATGGCACTCACCACTGCACTCGTTGTTTCTTACGCAAGACCCTTCGTTAACTCCCGCGGTCAATCAGCTGTCGCAAACAAGACAGTTCCGGGCTCGCTGCTTCGTGTACTTACCGCTCGAGAACGGGAGTTTCACGAATGGATACTCGGTATTCGAAATCGTGAAGTGGCTCATTCCGATGCTGAAGCGTTGGAGCTCTCGCTTCATCTTTACCCAAATGGCCATGGCGCAATACTTCGCGTCTCCAGAGAACCTTTTCGTCGGGTCGAGCTACGCGCCTTACGGCGAATGATCGAGAAGCTTACGGGCGAAATCGAGACCGAGTGTCAACGCCTAAGGAAGGTGCTTCCGCTGAATGTCTGGCTTTAGCACGCAAGGCGAATTAGCGAAGCGCAACCGCTTTTTGCTGTGTTCTTGTGCTCTTGCGCCGTAAAGCTCACCGAGCATCGCAGCAGGCGGCGGGAGCAAGGCCCGGATGTTCGAGGCCATGGATGGCCGAGTTCGGGCCGGCCCGCCGAATGCGAGAAGCGCAGGGGACCGATGCGGCTCTATCGCATCGGCGAGTGTCCGGCGCAGATGGTTTTGGTTACTTTTCCCAAAAGAAAAGTGACTCGCGCGCGCAGCGCACGAAAGCTCTTGTCCCTTCGCATCCATGGTTCGACAAGCTCACCACGAACGGCAGACCAGTCAACCAGCAAACAACCGCCGCAATTCTGCGCCCGGATCGTCCGCGCGCATGAAGGTCTCGCCGACGAGGAACGCATGCACACCCGCCGCGCGCATGCGCGCCACGTCCGCGTGCGCGACGATGCCGCTCTCGGTGACGAGAATGCGATCCGCAGGAACACGCTCGCGTAACGCGAGCGTGGTGTCCAGCGAGACATCGAACGTACGCAGGTTGCGGTTGTTGATTCCGATCATGCGTACCGGCAAATCGATGGCTCGCTCAAGCTCTTCCGCATCGTGGACTTCGACGAGCACATCCATGCCGAGTTCCGCCGCAAGCAGCGATAAATCCCGCAACGCCGCATCATCGAGCGCGGCGACGATCAGCAGGATGCAATCCGCGCCGAGCGCGCGCGCCTCGTGCACCTGGTACGGATCGACCACGAAATCCTTGCGCAACACCGGCAGCGCGCAGGCCGCGCGCGCCTGTTGCAGGTACGCATCGGCGCCCTGGAAAAAATCCACGTCGGTCAGCACCGACAAGCACGTCGCGCCGCCGGCTTCGTAACTGCGCGCGATGGCGGCCGGATCGAAATCGGCGCGAATCACGCCCTTGCTCGGGCTGGCTTTCTTGATCTCGGCGATCACCGCCGCGTCGCCGCGCGCGATGGTCGCTTCAATCGCGTTCGCGAAGCCGCGCGTTTTCGGCAGGTCGACGCAACGCGCTGACAATTCCTGCTGCGATACGCGCGCGGAACGTTCGCGGATTTCCTCGACCTTGCGCGCGAGGATGCTCTGCAAGATATCGGGTTGCAAAATGTCCGATTGCGCGTTCTTTAACATCAGCGATCCGCACGCGGCCCGGCGTAGGCGCGTTCGACCTTTGCCACACGCACCTCGAAATGCTCGTACCACTCGATCCGGCCGCGCCTGCGCACCTCTTCGTGATCGACATTGCGCTTCCATGCGGCGATCGCGTTTTCGCTTTCCCAATAGCTCACGGTGATGCCGACGCCATCTTCGCCGCGCACCGATTCCACGCCGAGGAATCCGGGCTGGCGCGCCGCGAGTTCGAGCATGCGCGTGGCCGACTCTTCGTAATCGGCGATGTCGACGAGCCTGCGTTGCGAGGAAAAGATCACCGCGTAATACGGCGGATCGGGTGTGTTGGCGAGTCCAGTGGTCATGGCGCGTACCTGTGCATGAAATGATCCCGTGCCTTCAGCCTGCGCTGCCAAAGCGCTGTGTCGCCTGCACGAATTGATCGAGCTTCGCGCGAGCCGCGCCGCTGGCGAGCGTTTGCCGCGCGAGCATGATGCCATCGCCGATGCCGGCAACGACATCGGCAGCGTACAACGCTGCGCCCGCATTGAGCGCAACGATCTCGCGCGGCAGGCCGGGTTTGTCGTTCAACGCATCCAGCAGCATCGCTTTCGACTCGGTTGCATCGTTGACGCGCAGGTTGCGGCTCGCGGCCATGGTGATGCCGAAATCCTCCGGATGGATTTCGTATTCGCGAACGACGCCGTCGCGCAGTTCCGCGACGAGTGTCGATGCGCCAAGGGTGATTTCATCCATGCCGTCACGGCCCCACACGACCAGCGCGTGGCGCGCGCCGAGCCTTTGCAGCACGCGCGCCTGGATGCCGACGAGATCGGCATGGAACACGCCCATCAGGATGTTCGGCGCACCCGCGGGATTGGTCAACGGCCCGAGGATGTTGAACAGCGTGCGCACACCCATTTCGCGGCGCACCGCGGCGACGTTCTTCATCGCCGGATGGTGGTTCGGCGCGTACAGGAACGCGAGCCCGGTTTCGGCGAGACATTGCGCGACCTGTGCCGGTTTCAGGTCGATCTCCGCGCCCAGCGATTCGAGCACGTCGGCGCTACCCGCCTTCGCCGCCAGCCTGCGATTGCGTTGCTTGGCGCCTTTCGCGCCTGCCGCCGCGACGACGAACATCGCAGCGGTGGAAATGTTGAACGTGTTCGCGCCGTCGCCGCCGGTACCGACGATATCGACGAAATTTTTCGCATCGTCCGGAACCTCGACCTTCGCCGAAAACTCACGCAGTACCTGCGCCGCGCCCGCGATCTCGTCGACGGTTTCCTTCTTCACGCGCAGGCCGGTGAGGATCGCGGCGGTCATCACCGGCGACACTTCGCCGCGCATGACCTGACGCATCAATTCGACCATCTCGTCGAAGAAGATCTCGCGATGCTCGATCGTGCGTTGCAACGCTTCTTGCGGAGTGATGGGCATGGTCAGGTGTGCAGGAAATTCTTCAGCAACGCGTGACCGTGCTGGGTGAGGATCGATTCGGGATGGAACTGCACGCCTTCGGCGCGCCATGTCTTGTGGCGCATGCCCATGATCGCCTCGATTTCGCCGTTCGCGTCTTCGGTCCACGCGGTGACTTCAAGGCAATCGGGCAATGCGTCGCGCTCGACGACCAGCGAGTGGTAACGCGTGGCCTCGAATGGATCGGGCAATCCCGCGAACACGCCGATGCCGTCATGCCGGATTTTCGAGGTCTTGCCGTGCATGATCTGCCCCGCGCGCACGACCTTGCCGCCGAACGCCTGGCCGAGCGCCTGATGCCCAAGACAAACACCGAGGATCGGAATGCGATCGGCGAGTTTCGCGTAGATCTCCAGCGACACGCCGGCATCGTTCGGCGTACCCGGCCCCGGCGAGATCACGATATGCGACGGCGCAAGTTTCTCGATGCCGGCTATGTCGATCGCATCGTTGCGCACCACGCGCACTTCCTGCCCCAACTCGCCGAAATACTGCACGAGGTTGTAGGTGAAGCTGTCGTAGTTGTCGATCATCAGGAGCATGGGCAATCCGTGGCAAAACAGTGTGGCGCAAAGGCCGCCGAGTATATCCCGCCGTCGCTGCGCCAGCCTCAGTTTGCCACTGCGCGCGGCAGCCGCACGCGCACGCGCAGGCCGGGCGAATTGTCCTCGAGCGCGACGCTGCCGCCGTGGCGATGCGCGATCGCGCGCACAAGGCTCAGGCCGAGGCCGCTGCCTTGCGAGCCGCGATGCTCCTCCAGCCGCACGAAACGATCGAACACGCGCTCGCGGTCCACCGCTGGTATGCCCGCGCCGTGGTCGCCGATGATCAGGAAGATCGCATCGCCATCGTCGTACAGGTGCAGGGTGACGCGGGTCCCGCGCATCGCGTACTTGAGCGCGTTGTCGAGCAGGTTCGCGACGAGCTGGAACAACTGGTCGGCATCGCCGCGCAGCGTGCATGGAACCGTTTGCGCGTCGAGCACGATGCCGCCTTCGCTGGCGATCGGCGCGTACAGCTCCACCGCGTCGAGCGCGAGCGGCTGCATCGCGACTTCCGGATCGTTCGCACCAGCGGTCTGCGCTTCGATGCGAGTCAGCCGCAGCAGTGCGCTGAAGGTCGCGAGCAATTGGTCGGTTTCGGCGGTGGCGGCGTCGAGTTCGGTGGCGAACAGTTCCGACGTGAACTGTTCGGCGCGGCCGTGCTCGGTGCGCATTTCCTCGAGCCGGTTGCGCAGGCGCGTGAGCGGCGTGCGCAAGTCGTGCGCGATGTGGTCGGTCACGTGGCGCACGCCGTCGAGCAATTCCTGGATGCGGTCGAGCATCGCGTTGATGCGCTTGGCGAGGCGATCGAACGAATCGTCGCTGTCGTCTTCCGGAATGCGCAGCGCTAGCTCGCCGGCGCCGACGCGGCGGGTGATGTCGTAGGTGCTCTCGAGCCGATGCGCGACCCAGCGCGCGGTGATCCAGCCGATCAATCCGCCGAGCCCCGCCGCTGCAAGCAGCGCGAACAACGACGTGCGCCGCACCAATGCCTCGAAGCGTTCCTGGTTGTGGCTGCGCCGGCCAGTCAGCAACGTGCTGCCGTCGCCGAGTTTCTGCAACTTCGCGACCACGCGCACGACGCCGCTGGCGTTGCGCTCGTCGAACTCGACCCAGTTATCGCCATTGCGCACATAGTCCGGCAACGTAGCGAACTGCCCGGCGAGCAGCCGGCCATGCGGCCCGACCAACGCATACACCGCATTGTCGTCGTCGGGCGAGGCGGTGCGTTCGGAGATTTCCGTCATGAGGCCGGCATGGCCGGAGTCGTGGTACATCTCGACGAGGTCGGCGCTGTCCAGCCGAATCACTTCGTGCAGGTCCTGCGCGAAAATCTGCGACACCGCGTAGTACATGCCCGCGCCGAGCAACAGGTACGACAGCAGGAAAAGCCCGGCGATCGCCAGCGCGAGGCGTGCGCTGGTCGAGCGCGCCGACAGCAGCGCGATGAGCCTATTCACGCACGCCGAGGCGATAACCCGCGCCGCGCACCGTGTGCAGTAGCGGTTTGGGATGGCCGCGATCGATCTTCTGGCGCAGGCGGCTGATGTGCACGTCGATCACGTTGGTCTGCGGGTCGAAATGATAGTCCCACACCGCTTCGAGCAGCATCGTGCGGGTAACGACGCGTTCGGCCTGGCGCATCAGGTATTCGAGCAGGCGGAATTCGCGCGGCTGCAATTCGATGGTCTTGCCGGCGCGCCGCGCTTCGCGGGTGAGCAAGTTCAGCTCGAGGTCGCCCACGCGCAGCTCGGTGGTTTCGACGCTCGACGATTGGCGACGCCGCAACAGGCTGTCGATGCGTGCGCTGAGTTCGGCGTAGGCGAAGGGCTTCACGAGGTAATCGTCGGCGCCCGCGCGCAGGCCTTCGACACGGTGATCGACGTCGCCCAGCGCGGTCAACACCAGCACCGGGGTCGCGTTGCCGGCGCCGCGCAAGGTGCGCAGTACGGTCAAACCGTCCACGGCCGGCAACATGCGGTCGAGGATGATCGCGTTGTAGGTTTCGGTTGTCGCAAGGAACAGGCCATCGCGGCCGTTGTCGGCCTGGTCGACGGTATGCCCGTCTTCGGTGAGGCCCTTGGCGATGAATGTCGCGGTGTGGGGGTCGTCTTCGACGATCAGGATGCGCATGTCGCTCCTTCAAACCCCCGCAGGATACCGCGCCGGCGAACCGGCGCGGATCCCTGATGCGTGTTGCGTGATGCTTACTTGCCGCTGGCGGCGTCGGAAGCCGGCGAGGCGGCGTCGGAAGCCATCGGCGCAGCCTTGGCCTTGGCCTTGTGGTGATGCTTGCGGTGATGGTGCTTGGCCATCGGCTTGGCAGCCGGAGCAGCGGCATCGGAAGCCATCGACGAATCGGCGGCCGGAGAAGCAGCAGCGGCCGGAGCGGCGCCCTGGGCGAACGCGGTGCCGGTGACGGCGACGAGGGCGATGGCGAGCAGCGAGGTGCGGATCTTCATGGGAAAGCTCCTGGAGGGCGGATGGATCGCCGTCAGGACACCATGCCCCGACGTGGCGACAAACATGCGCCCCCGCGAGCCGCGCCCGGCTTGCCGGAAGATGACGGAAAATTTAGTTGGTGGTTTTGGTTCAGACGAATGAACGTGAGTCGTGTTTCCAATCGGCTCAACTAGTCGAACGCTCGGAATTATTTCCCTCTCCCGCTTGCGGGAGAGGGCGAGGGTGAGGGTGTGCTTCTAGTGCTTTGATCACCACTTCCAACACAGCATCCGTATGCAGCAAGACATCGTCGTTCCAGAAGCGCAATACGCGATATCCCAGCGTCGCCAGATCATCGGTTCGCTCGACGTCTTCATTCGCGTGATCAACGTGTTGACCACCGTCTGCTTCAACGATCAGTTTTGCTTCAATGCAGATGAAGTCAGCGATGTAGCCTCCGATGGCATGTTGGCGACGAAATTTATGGCCGAGCAATTCCCTGTTGCGCAGATGACGCCAAAGTAGACGTTCCGCGTCGGTCATGTCCCGACGAAGCTTGCGTGCTGGATTGATGTTTCTACGAGACTCCATTCACCACCCTCACCCTGCCCTCTCCCGCCAACGGGAGAGGGAGAAGCGCATCACAACCCTTCCGCTGCCTGCGCCACCGCGCGAAACAACGCGCGGCCCTTGCTCATGGTTTCGTTCCATTCCGCCTGCGGGTCGGAGTCGTAGACGATACCGGCGCCGGCCTGCACGTGCAGGCGGCCGTCGTGGATGACCGCGGTGCGGATCGCGATCGCGGTGTCGGCGTCGCCCCACCAGCCGATGTAGCCGATCGCGCCGGCGTAGATATTGCGCTTGATCGGTTCGAGTTCGCGGATGATTTCCAGCGCGCGGATTTTCGGCGCGCCGCTCACGGTGCCTGCAGGAAACGCAGCTTTCAGGACATCCGCGTAACTCAATCCTTCGCGCAACGTGCCGGTGACTTCGCTGACGATGTGCATCACGTGCGAATAGCGTTCGATCACGAATTGTTCGCCGACCTTCACGCTGCCCGGCACGGCGACGCGGCCGACATCGTTGCGGCCGAGGTCGATCAGCATCAGGTGCTCGGCGCGTTCCTTCGGATCGGCGAGCAGCTCGGCTTCGAGCGCGATGTCTTCCTCGTGCGTCTTGCCACGCCGGCGCGTGCCGGCAATCGGCCGTACGGTGACGGTGTTGCCTTTCAATCGCACGAGGATTTCCGGCGACGAACCCACGACCTGGGTGCCGTCAAGGTCGAGGAAGTACATGTACGGCGACGGATTCAGCGCGCGCAACGCGCGGTACACATCGACCGGTCGCGCGCGAAACGGCACCGACATGCGCTGCGATAGCACGACCTGGAATACTTCGCCAGCCTTGATCGCTTCCTGTGCCGTGCGCACGGCTGCCTTGTAACCGTCCTCGGTGAAGCCCGACACGAAATCCTCTTCGCGCATCGCGGTCGGCGCGAGCATGTCCGGATAGCTGCGGCCGGAATGGCGCAGCTTGTGCACGAGTTCATCAAGACGGCGACGTGCCTTCGCGTGCGCCTGCGGCTGCGACGGATCGGCGTGCACGATCAGGTACAAACGGCCCTTGAGGTTGTCGAACACCGCGACTTCTTCGGATAGCAGCAGCAATGCGTCGGGAGTGCCGAGCTGGTCGGGCTTGCCGTTGTCGTCGGCGAGGCGCGATTCTATCCAGCCGATCGTCTCGAAGCCGAAATAGCCGACGAGTCCGCCGGTGAACGCGGGAAGTTCGGGCATGCACGGCACGCGGAATTGCGCGCGGATTCTTTCGACTTCGGCGAACGGATCATCGAGTTCGCGTGATTCGATCACGTCGCCGTGCTCGCGCACTTCCAGAGTGTGTCCACGAAACGTGTAAGTACGCTTTGCAGGCAAGCCGATGATCGAATAGCGTCCCCAGGTTTCGCCGCCCTCGACCGACTCGAACAGATAGGTGTGCGGGCCGTCGGCGAGCTTCAGGTACACCGACAGCGGCGTGTCGAGGTCGGACAACACCTCGCGCACGACAGGAATGCGGTTGTGCCCGGCGGCGGCGAGTGCATCAAAGGCGGCTTGGTCGATCACGGCGGTATTCGCAGATTCGGGCTGCCGAGTATGCCAGCAGTCATCGCGCTGTCACTTCCCGATGCGATTCTGTCGATGGCGCCTGCAGTTATCCAACGCGCGGCGCACGGTCATAGCAGGGACGAAAGTCGGGCAGGATGCCCAAATTATTATTCTTCGCGCATGGCGAGTGCTGCATAGCCAGCAACCACGCGTTGCGCGTACAGCGGGTTCATTTGCCCAGCATATATAGCTGCCAGAGGTCGCGGCGGCTCATGTGCAGCAACGGCTGCAGCGTGCGCAGCGCAGTGGGGCCGACGCTGCGTTCGAGGTAGCGCATCTCTTCGAATTTTTCGCGTGTCTGTATGTCGGCGACCACCTCGATGCCGTTCTCGCGCATCATCAACACGCCCTTGGCGCGCAATGCGAGCTCGACGTGCAGGCGCAGGTAACAGAGCAAGTCCGCGACCACGACGCCGGAAAAACGCTCGCGCAGCGCATCCAGGTATTGCCCGGCGGGCGAAATGGAAAACGTGCCCGAGTCGAGCAATTCGAGCAGTTCGCGGTCGGCGTCGAAACCGACGCCGACCCAGCCCTCGACCGCGCGCTCGCTGCGGGCGAATACCCACAGCATCAGCGGCGGCAAGCTCAGCATCACCAGCAGCGTCTGCCAGATCGGCGGCAGCACGAAATGGTTGAACGCCGAGTGCAGCAGCACGACCACGGCCAGCGGCGGGACGACGGCGCGAAAATCCATGGCGCCGCGACGATCGGTATTGGCCAACACCATCGCCGCGAAGATCGCCTGCAGGCCGCCGTGCAGGAAAGCCGTGCCGAAACCGCGCACGATCCAGACCGCGATGTGCGCGTCCGCAAGCGTGTCGAGGTAGTACAGGTTCTCGATCATGGCGAAACCGGCGCCGACCGCGAAGCCGAACACCGATGCATCGACCAGGAAGCCGATGCGGTGGGTGCGGATCAGGATCAGGATCACCGCGCCCTTGACCGCCTCTTCCAGCAGCGGCGCGCCGTATCGGGAATAGTCGTCGAAGTCGAGGCCGAGCCTGTCGATGGCAATGCGATTCGCGAAATAGCAGGCGACCGCGGCGACGCACCCCATCGCGATGACCGCCACGACCCTGCGTAATCGCACCAGCTTGTAGCTGTCAAGGAACAGCAACGCGGCGAGGAAGCACAGCACCGGCAATACGCCGATCGACGCGCGCACCAGCATCGCAGGTTCGATCAGCACGCCCGGCTCCCGCACGGCGCCGATCGCAGGGCCATCAATGCAGCACTTTCAGCGAGAGCATCCATTCGTTGCGTCCGGCATTGCCGCCGCCGAAACCACGGGCGGCGCCTATGGAAAGCGTCATCTCCTGATCGTGCATCACGTTGAACTGGAAATCGACCTGCGCGCCCACGTCGCTCATCGTCCGCGAAGGAGTCGAATCGAGCGGATCGGTCACCAACACGCCCGCGAACAGCGCCGGCCGCGCCCAGCTCAGGTAATTGGCGGGCGTGCCGATGCCACGGAATCGGATCGGCGGCAGGTTCCATTCGAGGATCGAGCGTGCATAGCTGCGGCCGTTGAGTGCGTCGATCTTGAATCCGGGAAAACTGAAGGCATCGCGGTAACGCTTGATCTCGAGATTGTCGACCCAGTTGTTGCCGAAACTTCCGAAGAAGAAATTGGCGTACGGATTGCTTGCAGCGCCACTTGCCCAGCCCGCCGAGGTGCGCAGCCACAACGACGAATGATCGAAGAGGAAGGGATGGCCGAAATCGATGCCGCCGTACAGCGCGGGAACCGTTTTGCCATCGGCCTGGTTCACCACCGCGTTGAGGTTCCAGCGCACGCCTTTCTCGTCGTCGACGTTGCCGAGCGAATTGACCACATAGCCGTACTCGAGTTTCGCCGTTGCGGCGACCAGCTTGCTGCCGGGCGCGGCGACGTTCTGCGATCCGGGCAAGGTGTCGAGGCCGTTGAACGATTCCAGCGACAGATCCAGGTTCAACGTGCGCGGGACATCGAAGATCAGCGGTTTGTTGTAACCGAACAGCCAGTCGTTGCCGCGCCGGCTGTATTTGGTCGGGCCGAACAGGTCGTAGAAATCGGCGCCGTTGTGCTTGTAGCCGAAACGAAAGCCGCGATGCTGCCAGAGCGCGTCGAAATGCACGCGCTCGTATTGCGGCAGCGAATTGTCCGGGCTGTACGCGGCGGTGACGTTGATGCGATCCAGCCCGATCGGATCGGACCAGCTGCCGTGCACGCCGACCGCCCAACTGTCCTTGTAACCCTCGACGACCGGATACAGCGCCTGCAATCCGATTTCATGCAGGGAGTTGTAGTCGCCCTTGCTCGTTGTGACTTTCTCCAGATCGATCTTCGATGGCGAGCCGACATTCCAATCTTTCACGATCGGATGTTTCTCGGTGATCTCGTTGCCTAGGAAGGTGATTGCCGCAAGATCTTCGCGCGGCTGCCCATCGATAAAACCGGGAATGAGTCCCTGCCCGCCGTAATCGAAAGCCAGCAATCGCCCATCCGGCAGCGGCAACGGGCGGAAGAATCCGGTCTGCGCGTTCGACAACGCCTCGATTTTCTTGCTCTCGATGACGTAGCGATAGATGTTGGAAACGCCGGTGTAATAGGAACTGCCATATAGCGAGCGGCCGTCGGGCGAGAACACGAATCCTTCCGGGACGGCGGTGCCGAAATCGAAACTCGCGATCGGCGTTGCATCGCCAGTGAGCAGCGTCTCGATCGACAACAGGTGCAAGGCCTGGTCGCCATTGATCGCGGTGTGCGACAGGCTGAGCAGCTTGCCATCGGGCGAGATGTCCATGTCGTAGGCGATTTCGCCGTACGGCCACGAAAACACCTGGTGGTATTCCTTGTACGGATACGGCATCCGCACCAGGGTGACGATGCCGTTGAGATGGCGGATGCCCCATAGCGAGCGGTCGTTGCGATCGAACACGAGATCGCCGATGCGCGCGTCCTTCAGCAGCATGTGCGCACGGCCAGTGACGGTGTCCAGCGCCATCACGTCGCGATAGCCGCTGTTGTTGTCGGTGGTGTAGAACGCGGTTTTCGTGGCAGGGTCGTATGCAAGCGATGTGACCCGATACAACATCGGCCCCTTCACGTCGATCAACGGCTTGATGCTGCCGTCCTTGAGCGACATCACGCCGACATATGCATTGACGCCGGGATAGCGGAATCCGGCGATCACGCTGTCGCGATCCGGATCGTAATAAGCCCGCGAAATCGATCCGAGTCCCTTGCCGGACAAGGGCTGGATTTTCGACACCGGGTATTTCGCGATCTCGGCCAGGTTCGCTTTCTGGAAATCCTGTTCCCATGTGATCCAGTCGTTCCACGCCGCTTCCATTGGCTTTCCGAAAACTTGCTCGAACTGGCTGGCGTAGTAGCGCTTGCTGCCTTCGTGCCGCGCCGCCCACTCGACGACTTGTTGCGGCGAATACTGCAGCGCGAGCCAGGAAACGAAGCGCGTGCCGTACAGATAATTGTTCACGCCGACCTGGAAATCGACCTTGGTGCCTTCCGCAGCCAGTCCGGCCGGATCGTAGAAACGCGCGTGGTCGCGCACCATCGCGCGGAACACCATCTCGTCGTACGCGCCCTGCGCGCGACCGCGACCACCGGCCATCCAGGTCTCGAAGAACACCGCGATGCCTTCGAGGTACCAACGCGGAACCACCGTGCGCGGCACGGTCAGATAATGGTAGAGCAGCGTCTCCGGATGATTCGCATCGACCTGCACCTTGCCGCCGAGCAGGCGACGCCAGCGCATGTCGACCTTCGTCCATTGGTCCATGTTCGCGACGTGCACGAGTTCGTGGTTCATCAGCGAAAACATGCGCTCGCTGGCGACGAACGTTTCGAACGCGAACGAGAACGGCGCGATGTCGACGATCAGTGCATTGTTCGGCGTCGAGCGCGCGCCGGCATTGCCATAGTCGCCAAAATCCTTGAGCAGCACGTTGACCTTGCCGTCCGGAACCCAACCCCAGGTGCGTTTCTGCCACGCGATCGAATTCTCGAAGCTGCGCGCGACGTGCGGTGCGAGGTAATCCTCGGCGGGATGGAACCAGACCAGTTGCAGGTTGTCCGTGTCCAATTGCTGCAGTTGTTCGGCGGCGCCGGCAGGCATGGCCAGGGCGCACGCGAACGCAATTCCTGCCATGAACGCGACGTGGCGCATCAGATCGCTCCCCTTCCCCGTGGAAGACGCAGACCGTTGCCTCGCGACACGATAGCGGAAAAAACAAGGGCCGGCTGCTTTCGGCAACCGGCCCCGTTTTGCACTCAAGTTTTAGCCGTTGATTACTGCTGCGACTTCAGCGCCGCCGCGAACGATGCGTCGTGCAACATGGCCGAGAACGACGCGTTCGAAGCCATGGCCTGGAAGTCGGCATTCTTGGCCAATGCCTGGAAGTCGGCATTCTTCGCAAGTGCCGCAAAATCCGCGCTCGATGCCAAAGCTGCAAACGCCTGTGGATCCTTCGCCATCGCCGAGAACGCCGGCGCGTCGTGCGACAAGGCGGCAAAGTCCGCATTCTTCGCAAGCGCGGCAAAGTCGGCATTCTTCGCAAGCGCGGCGAAATCCGCACTCGATGCGAGCGCTGCGAACGCTTGCGGATCCTTCGCCATTGCCGAGAACGCCGGCGCGTCGTGCGACAAGGCGGCAAAGTCCGCATTCTTCGCCAACGCGGCGAAGTCGGCATTCTTCGCGAGGGCCGCGAACTGCGCGTTATGGGAGAGCGCCGCGAAGTCCGCATTTTTCGACAATGCCTGGAACTGCGCGTCATGCGCCAGCGCCGCGAAATCGGCGCTCTTCGCCAACGCCGCAAACGCCTGCGGATCCTTGGCCATCGCCGAGAACGCCGCCGCGTCGTGCGACAACGCCGCGAAATCCGCATTCTTCGCCAACGCGGCAAAATCGGCATTCTTCGCGAGGGCCGCGAAATCCGCGCTGCGCGCGAGCGCTGCGAATTGCGGGTTCTTTGCAGCTGCGGCAAAGTCCGCGCTCTTGGCTAGCGCCGCGAACTGCGCGTTCCGTGCCAACGCTGCGAACGCCTGCGGATCCTTGGCGAACGAGGCGAATTGCGCGCTACGTGCAAGCGCCGCGAAGTCGGCGTTCTTCGCCAGTGCCGCAAATTCGGCGCTCTTGGCCAGTGCAGCAAAATCGGCGTTCTTCGCCAACGCCTGGAACTGCGCGCTTTGTGCGAGCGCCTGGAACTGCGCGTTGCTCGCCAGCGCCGCAAAATCGGCGTTCTTTGTCAGCGCCTTGAATTGCGCGTCGCTGGCCATGGCCTTGAATTGCGCGCTGTTTGCCAGCGCCTGGAACTGCGCGTTGCTCGCCAGCGCCGCGAATGCGGGGCTGCGCGCAGCTGCCATGAACTGCGGGTTCGTCGCCATCGCGCGGAAGCTTGCGTCGTTCACCATGTGCGTGAAGGCATCGGTCTGCATCAGCCGCGGAATGGATTGATCGCCCAGCTGCACGCCGGTTGCATCGATCGTCGGCGCGCGATAGCGCTGCGCGGGTGCGATCGTGCCTGCGACCTGACTGCTGGTCGGCGGGTAGTCGATCCCGAAATAGACAACCGCAGCTGCCGCAACGGCCAAGCCGCCCCCAAGCGCCAGTATCTTGTTGCTTTTCATGATCGTCCGTCCTCGTTCGTGGAATCGTGGTGTTGCCGGAACTGCGTGGTTCTTTTCTCCTGCACCAATAACTGCGTTTTTTGCACCGGATGAATGACTGAAGTACGCGCCGGCGCGTGAAAGGTTGGTCTGTGCCGGGACTTCGCCATGGCCGGCACCCGCCCGGCGGCTCCGCAACAGGCGCCGCGACCACGACATCGGCGAACGAGCGACCGGGGCGAAGACCACGGACAGGCGTTCGTGCAGGTGTTCGGGCATCGCCACCGGCGCCATCTGTCGCAATGCCGCGACGACCCGTCCGAGTTCGTCGCGCAAGGTGCGCGCTTCCGGATCGGACTGCAGGCGGCGTTCGAGTTCGGCGCGCGATGCGTCGTCGAGCGCGTCGTCGAGCGCGCCATGGATCAGTTCGAGTGTGCGTTCGTCGACCATTTCAGAGACTCCCCCTGGCCGCCATGACATCGCGCAAGGCCTGGCGCGCAGTGAAGAGCCGCGATTTCACGGTCTTGACCGGGCATTCGAGGATCTGCGCGATCTCCTCGTAGCTGCAATCCTGCAAGTGCTTGAGCACGATCACCGTGCGGTATTCGACCTTCAGTTCCATCAATGCCTGCTGCATGGCGAGATCGTCCTGGTCGTGCGCGAACATTTCTTCCGGACCATCGCGATCGGCAGGCAGGTCGTCGGGCAAGGCTTCCGAGCGATGGTGGCTGCGGACGCAATCGAGCGCCGCGTTCATCGCGATCCGGTACAGCCAGCTGCCGAAGCGCTGGCTCGGGTCGAAACGGTCGAGGTGCTCGTAAGCGCTCATGAATGCGGTCTGGGTCACGTCGATCGCGTCCTCGCGATGGTGGAGAATCCGGTAGGCCGCTCCGAAAACCTGCCGCTCGTAGCGTGCCAGCAGCGTCTCGAAGGCCCGGCGATTCCCGTCGCGGCATCGAAGAACGAGCGCAGCGTCGGAGTCGTCGTCAGTCATGAATACGCGCGGGGACGGAAAAGGTTGGACGCATGGTTTCAGCCGCCGGCCCGCTCGACCTCGAACACCTGGTCGAAGCCCGAGTAACGGAAAATGTCGTGGATGTGGCTGTTGACGTTGATCAGGCGCAGCCGCCCGCCGGTCGCCATCAATCGCTTGTGCGCCTTGAGCAAGACGCCGAGGCCGGCGCTGGAGATGTATTCGAGCTTGCCGAAATCGAACGTGTGCGTCGCGTTCGCGGCATCGAGGAAAGCCTGCGCCTTGGCGCTTTGCGCTGCATCAAGACGGCCGGAGAAAACGATCGTCCCGTCATCGCCGTATCCGATCTCGAACATCACGCTCTCCCCAGCGTTTTGCGGAATGTGATCAGGCTACGCCGTCCAGAGTAGTCGTAGTCGATGGAATCCACCAACCGACGGCTCAAGTGCAGCCCGAGCCCACCCGGGCTACGACGTTCGGTCGGCATGTGAATGTCGGCGTCGGGGGCGCTCGTCACGTCGAAGCGATCGCTGTCGGGGTCGGCGAGCCGACACGTCACTTCGCCATCGCTGCATTCGATTTCCAGCGTGATTTCCCCGGAACCCGCCGCGTTGTACTTGACCATGTTGGTGAACAATTCCTCGGTCGTGAATTCGATCGCATAGCGTTCCGCTACGCCGGCACGGCAGGCGTCGAGCGCTTCGCCGATGAACGCGAAAATATCCGCGAGCGCATCGAAACTGCGCGCGAAATCGCGCCGCGATATTCGCGGACGCATCGCCAGGTTTGCGTCCGCAAGGCGACGGACCAGCACGATGGTGATGTCGTCGAGTTGCGGTGCGCCCTGCCCGAACCTTGCCAGTTCCTTGAGCAGGTGATCGATCAATCGCGCCATCGGCTCGCCGTGATGACGCCGCAACAACGCGGTTACGGCTTGCTCGCCAAACTGCCGCCCGTCGGCATTCTCGTATTCGTAAACGCCATCGGAGATCAGCGCGAAGACATCGCCGGGTGCGAAATCGATCGTCTGCGACGGATTCAGCGCAGCCAGCGGCATGGCGCCGAGCGGAAACGTGGTGGGTGCGCGAACATCGCAGGCATCGTCGGCCACGCGAAAATGCAGCAATGGCCCCTGCCCGCCGGAGTGATAGCGCAGGACGTGGCTGCGAGGATCGAGGCAGCCGAGGAACGCGGTCACGAACCGGTCTTCCGGCAAATCGACAACCAACTGGTCGTTGATGTGGCGGAAACTGTCGTCCAGTCCGACGCCCAGCCGCTGCGCCAGCCGCAACATCGCCCGCACTTGCGTCGCCGACAGCGCCGGGCCGATGCCGTGTCCGGTCGCATCGCCCATCAGCACCATCATGCCGCCGTCATGCGTCGGCACGAAATCGTAGGTGTCGCCGCCGGTATCGTCCGCCGGCTGGAACCACCCGGCCAGGTCGTAACCGGCGATGTCCGGCGCTGTTTTTGGCAGCGTGCCGATCTGGATCTCGCGCGCCACCGCGATTTCCTGGCGCAATGTTTCCGATTGCACCAGCCGTTCGGTCATCTGCACGCGCTGCAAGGCCACCGCGCATTGCGCGGCCAGCGCGCTTGCCACCGCTTCGTCGTCGGCATCGAACACGCCGTGCTTGCGATTGACGACCTGCAGCACGCCGACCAGCACATCGTCGTAGCCCACCAGCGGCAAGGTCAGCATGCAGCGCGTGCGATAGCCGGTGCTGCGATCGACGCTGCGATCGAAGCGCGGATCCGCGTAGCAATCCGCCACGTTGATCGTGTCGCGGCTGCGCACGCATTCGCCGACGATGCCGCGATCGGCGGGAATGCGGATGGCATCGAGTCCGCGCGCAGCGCGCATTTCCAGTTCGTGGTTCGCCGCGTGGTATTGCCAGACGGTGCCGCCTTCGGCGTCGAGCAGTTCCTTGGCCGCATCGACGACTTGATAAAGCATGCTTTCGAGTTCGATCGGCCGCGCCAGGCCGCGCGTGACATCGAGGACACGGCGCAGCTTTTCCGCCTTCAGATCGTTGTGCTTCGAACGCGACTTCATCGCTGCGCCATCCCCGACGGGAGCGTGTCCCCGCTGCATCGTCCTGCCGCAGGTCATGCCCCGTCAAACGCGCGCCGGCCCCAGCCGCGGCCAGCTTGCGCGGCAGGCGTTCGTCAGCCGTGCGCTTGCGCGACCGCAGCGCGCATTGCGGCGATCTCGGCCGCGTAATCGCTCGCGCCAAAGATCGCCGATCCCGCTACGAACGTATCCGCGCCTGCCGCCGCGATCGCGCCGATGTTGTCCGCTTTCACGCCGCCATCGACTTCGAGTCGGATGTCGCGACCGCTGCGATCGATGCGTTCGCGCACGCGGCGGATTTTTTCCAGCGCCATCGGGATGAAACTCTGTCCGCCAAAACCCGGGTTCACCGACATGATCAGCACGATGTCGAGTTTGTCGAGGACGAAGTCCAGATAATCGAGCGGCGTCGCCGGATTGAACACGAGCCCGGCCTTGCAGCCGGATGCGTGGATCAACTGGATCGTGCGGTCGATGTGTTCGCTCGCCTCGGGATGGAAGCTGATGTTCGTCGCGCCGGCCTTGGCAAAATCCGGCACGATGCGGTCGACCGGCTTCACCATGAGATGCACGTCGATCGGCGCGGTGATGCCGTGCTTGCGCAGCGCTTCGCACAGCAGCGGCCCGATGGTGAGGTTCGGCACGTAATGGTTGTCCATCACGTCGAAATGCACCCAGTCGGCGCCGGCCTTGAGGACATTGTTCACTTCCTCGCCGAGGCGCGCGAAGTCGGCGGACAGGATGGACGGGGCGATGATGCAGTTCGACATCGTGAGTTCTGGCGCGGTTGGTATACCTCGATTCTACCTTGCCACTGCGACCCAACGCGCGCGCCGCTACAATGGCGCTTTGCCGGAGTTCGCGCGTGACCACGACCTTGCTGCAGTCCGACCTGCCTGGCCTCAACCTGCTGCACCGGGGCAAGGTGCGCGATGTCTATGCGCTGCCGGACACCGAACTGTTGATCGTCGCGAGCGATCGCCTGAGCGCGTTCGACGTAGTGTCGCCTACACAGACCCGCCGCACGGGCCAGCTGCCCTCCAAGATGACCACATCCTCGTTCGCCACGACCGCGCCCCTGAAGCTCAATCCGCTGCCCGGACGCGCCGTCGCCGACGTGTTGCCC
>Ga0105240_10005745_pt1 | contig 18403 bp, 16 predicted proteins | sample KBSC54metaG_FD_80426 | JGI IMG/M metagenome (GOLD analysis project Ga0105240, IMG submission 80426) | Corn rhizosphere microbial communities from Kellogg Biological Station, Michigan, USA - KBS C5-4 metaG | ecosystem: Host-associated > Plants > Roots > Rhizosphere > Soil | place: Michigan, USA...
CACGTAGTACGCCAGTTTAACGCACCCATTGAAAAGGTATGGAAAGCCTGGACAGATCCAGACATTCTGGAGAAATGGTGGGGCCCAAAACCATGGGTAGCCAAAACCAAATCGATGGATTTTACAGTAGGCGGCGCGTGGTTGTACGCTATGGAAGGTCCTGAAGGTCAGAAGCATTGGAGCTATGTGAAGTTTACCGCTATTGAGCCGGGAAGCCGGTTTGCGGCTGATTCTTTATTTTCTGATGAGAACGGTAATGCAATGCCAGGGGCACCTGTTGGGCATTGGGACAACAAGTTTGTAGCCGTGGGTGATAAAACCAACGTGGTGGTCGACCTGAGCTTTGACGATGAAGCACATTTTAAAATGTTAGTGGAAATGGGCTTTGAAGGCGGCTTTACCATGGGATTGAACCAATTGGACGAATTGCTCGGACAATAGATACTCACACACACAAAACCAATTTATATGAGAAAATTAAAATTACAGATGCAAATGACCATTGATGGTTTTGTAGCTGGGCCCAATGGCGAGAATGACTGGGTGTTTCTACCGGGCAAACAAGATTCGGACGCTTTGCAAAAGATCGTCGGATTTGGCGTCGAACTAGCGACCGGTTGCGATACGCTTTTGCTGGGTGGCAAACTAGCTGCTTCCGGATTTTGCCAGTACTGGGAAAACGTGGCTGATAACCAGCCCGAAAACCCATGGCAGCCTTTGGCGAGGCTGATAGCCGATCATCGTAAGATTGCCTTTAGCAGCTCCGAAACACCGCTCGCCGGCCGCAATCTTGAGACAGAAAATGGCGACTTGGGCACCGTGGTACAGGAGCTAAAAAACAAACCCGGCAAAGATATTCTCGTTTACGGAGGCGTGGGGTTTGTGAGATCACTCATCGATCTTAACCTTATCGACGAATACTATATGATCGTCAACCCTGTCGCCATTGGCAATGGACAAACCATTTTCAGCGAAAGAAAGATCATGCAATTGGAAAGCTCAAAGGCTTATTCAAGTGGCAAGATTATAAATAAATATGTGCCGGTGGCTGGTTAAGATTTTTTATGTTATACGATGAACGGACTGTGTGGTGAAGAAGCAATCGCATGCTTTGCAAAGCAAAAATGCACAGCTGCTCTGTAAAGTTCGCGACTGCTTCGTTGCGCGGCTCACACCACCCGCCTTGCGCCTCGCAATGACAAAATATCTATGTCGCTCGCCCCTTTTTAAAAATTCATGCAAACCGGCTTGCATGAATTTTTAATTATTACTTTAGCAATCAGGCTGCATCAACCTAAAGTCGCCGGACCAATGATATTACTTATTATACTGTTTTGCATTCTTTTCCTTGTCCTGTTGGTAAGCTGGGCAAAAGTCAACCCATTCCTGGCGTTTTTGATCGTTTCCATAACTGCAGGCCTATTCCTGGGCATCCCCATGGATAAGATCACAGGGGCGGTGCAAAAAGGACTTGGCGATACCTTAGGAACCATCACTATTGTTATTTGTCTTGGCGCTATGACCGGCAAATTGGTGGCAACAAGCGGCGCCGCACAAAAGATAGCTGAAGTATTGGTGAAACTCTTCGGCGTAAAATATATCCAATGGGCTTTGGTTGTGGTCGGGTTTATAGTCGGAATTCCTTTGTTTTATAACACAGGTTTTGTGCTGATGGTGCCGCTTATATTTTCAGTGGTATACAAATACAAACTCCCGGCAGTATATATCGGTTTACCAATGCTGGCTGCGTTGTCGGTTACGCATGGTTTTTTGCCGCCACATCCTTCGCCTACGGCCCTCGTAAATATGTTCCATGCTAATATGGGCACCACCCTCAGCTATGGATTGATCCTGGCAATACCTGCCATCATCCTGGCGGGACCTGTATTTGCCAAAACGCTGAAGAAAATACCTTCAACCCCAATGGAAACATTCCGCGCAGAGGAATTGCCGGCCGATAAGTTACCCGGCGCCTTTGTAAGTTTTTTTACTGCGCTACTTCCGGTCATTCTCCTGATGGGAAGTGCTTTCTATCTGAATAGCGATCATACCACAGGCCCTATGCACAACGTGATAGCCTTTATTGGCGATGCATCCGTTGTAATGCTGATATCTATATTAGTTGCTACTTATACATTAGGTATCAGGCAGGGTATAAGTATGAAAAGGCTCGCCGAGTTATATGGCGACGCAGTAAAAGATATTGCGGGCATCTTGCTCATTATAGGCGGTTCCGGAATATTTAAGGAGGTACTGGTAACCAGCGGCGCCAACAATGCCATTACCGCCATGATGCAAAGCATGCAATTGCAACCGCTTGTTTTAGGCTGGCTGCTGGCCGCCATCATCCGTATTAGTTTAGGATCGGCCACCGTAGCCGGACTTACTGCGGCGGGCATAGTATCTACCATGGTATTACACGATCATAGCATCAATCCCAACCTGATGGTGCTTTCCATAGGCGCAGGCAGCCTGGCCTTTTCGCACGTTAATGATGGCGGGTTTTGGATGTTTAAGGAGTATTTTAACTTGTCGATCAAAGACACCATCAAATCATGGTCGGTAATGGAGTCAATCGTTTCTGTCGTGGGGTTGATTGGAGTTTTGGTTTTGAATGCTGTGATTAAATAATTCCTTTTGTGAGAATATTAGATTCGATAAGTAAACTATTTAAAGCCCAAGGTGGCGATTCCTTCTCAAAAAGTAAGGATAAAAAATCTCGTATGCCTGAAATACGAACTTTTCCAACCGGGGTTAACATCCGGCGATTCTATGATAATCTGCTAACCACTAAACACTACTGCGAACAGCAACTCGTTCAGTTTCCCGTGAAACCTGATGGTTCTATATTGAGAAGCTATAATCCTAAATCCGGTAACCATAATTTGTTTGAATTTAAAGAATTAAATAGTTACGGAAAAAAGTTTTTATCAGCACATTGGACGATAGACCCCGATGAAAATGCAGATTTGGTGCCTGATTTATATACCGAACAATTAAAATATAAAAATGAAATCGTGATTTGGGAAAAACCGTATGATTATTTCAAGGGGCGAATCGCGGTAGTCGACTATGAAGCTGTTATTTATGATGGCGTTTCTGAGTTCTCATCGGATGGATTTTTCGATTTCTATGACTTACCTCCTATTGATACTTGGTTTTATATGACAAGAAATAACACGGGCCGAAGAGATATTTACGCCTGGATACCGCAACGTTTTATAAAAAACACCAACGAGGCCATGGCTGTTAACCTCCTTGACGTGATAAAATGGAGAGATCCAAAAGGATTCGGATTTTAAAAATATGTCATTGATACTTTTGAATATAATCAGCAACCCGCTTTTGTTCTTCAGCATCAAATAGGTCACCCTCATACAACCATTTCCCGTCGACTGAGTTCTAGGATCAATCCAGTTTTGCTTTGCTTGATAGGATAGCTACGCTCAATCCCATGCAGGCGATCAGCAGAAATGATGCCCTTAAAGTTGCTATACCGGCAATAAAACCGATCAGCGGCGGCCCTATCATAAATCCTGAAAAGCCGATTGTTGATACCGCGGTCAGTGCGACGCCCGGTGACAGGGATGTTGCTTTACCTGCTGAGCTATAGATCATGGGCACCACGGATGAAACGCCAATACCTACCAGCATAAAGGCGAAAATAGAGGGCCATAAGAAGGGGAAGATCACGGATATCAATAAGCCGGTTGCAGTCAATGTACCGCTGATCTGCAATGTTCGTTTCAAACCATATTTTGCGGCAAACGCATCGGCTACAAATCTTCCCATCGCCATAAAGCACATAAATGAGAAGTAACCCGCACCGATCCAGCCATTTTCGGCATGAATTACTTTTCTGAAGTAAACGCCGCTCCAGTCAAACATTGTTCCCTCGCAGATCATCGAACAGAAAGCGATAATACCCAGTTTAAGTAATGGCAGCATAGTGCGCAGGCGGTCGCGGATGGAGAGTACTACTAGTTCTTCTTTACTGGCCGGCGCGCTATCGTTATTCAGCTGACGTGAAGTGACAATGACGCCTATAACGATCAGCACCAGTATGACGATGAAATGATGGAATGGGATGATCTTTTGGCCGATCATGAAAATACCAATACCTGCGCCGGTAAATCCTGCCAAACTCCAGATTCCATGAAATGAAGCCATGATAGGCTTTTCATACAACCTTTCAGCAGCAACGGCTTGCGTGTTTACTGCAATATTCGCTGCGTTACCGACAAAACCAAAGCACCACAGACAAGCGATAAGTTCTACAGTAGTCCGTGCAGCACCTAGCCCGATAAGAAAGCAGGCGTATAAACTAATAGCAATAATGAGCAGCTTGCGGCTGCCTATTTTGGTGATGATCCAACCCGTAAAAGGCAACGAACACATCAACCCGGTAGGAATGGCTAACAATACACCGCCCAGGCCAGCATCAGATAAGTGCAACGTTTGCTGAATGCTCGGAATACGGGATGCCCAGCTTGCAAAACATAACCCCGACATGAAAAACATAGCCCCAACGGCAATTCGCAACGCCAGGCGTGATGTTGTAACAGGTTGATGTAAAGCTGAATCCATTTTGTTTGAATATTAGTGTATATTTTACACTAAGTATCTTTATTACAAAGATAGGAACATTTTATACATACGCAATTTAATTCCTTGTGCACTAAATTACAAACAGCGAGAAATAAGGGTGTTTAGAAAATTGTGATTTAGCCGCAATCACCATCCGGGGTACAGCTTTCGCCTTCTATTACGGTAAGTTTTGGTTTACTATTTTCCTGTTGCCATTCGCTGAACGATTTTTCAATTGTTTCTGCAAAAACAGGAACCGCTTGCGCGCCTGAAACACCGTATTTATTGTTCATTACAAAAAATGGCACGCCTTGTATGCCTAAATATTGGGCCTCAGCAATATCATGTTTTACAGCATCGGCGAAGTCGTGACTGTCCAGGGTTTGTTTTATGTCTTCAGCTTTCAGACCTATAGAAACGCCGAGTTCGATAAGGCTTTCTTTATCATCTATGTTCTTGCCCTCAGTAAAGTAGGCGTTAAATAATGCCTCTTCCATCGCATCGCCAACACCGTGTTTTTTAGCTAAATGACTAACGCGATGTGCATTAAAGCTATTTGCTACTACAGCCTTATCAAAATCATAAGTAAGACCAACCTGTGCCGCCATCTCGGTTACATGATCATTCATGCGCTGGGCATAGTCGGGCGTCCAGCCTTTCCTGTCGGCCAGGTATTCGTTTATATTTATAGTTGGATCGGTTTTTAGATCCGGATTCAACTGAAAGCTTTTCCACTCAATTTCTACCTGATCCTTGTGTGCAAATTGCCCTAACGCATCCTCAAAACGGCGTTTGCCGATGTAGCAAAACGGGCACATCACATCCGACCATATTTCAACCTTCATTTTTCCTGTAGCTGTCATAAATACAAAAGTATGTTATAACACTTTTATCAAAGTAAGCTTTAAGTAAAATTGCAGGCGATGAACTTTTTCAACAAATTGGCTTTTTTTAATTAAATTGATATATTAGCTAATTCAACCAATAAACCCGGCAAAGACAAATTGAGAATGTGAAAAAGAATACCAGGCCATTTTTATTCTGGGCAGGCGTGTTTCTGCTATTTTTCCCGGGTTTGCTGTATGCATACCTCCTTATGCCATTTCCAGGCAGCCAAAACCTGGAAGCTATTAAGCTTTGTTATTATATCGAGAAAATCATATTGCCTCTGCGGATCGTTGGTGGTTTATTGCTGATCTGGTACCTGGTAAGCTACTTCAAACAAAACACGCGTAAAGGACGAATAGTAAAAGGATCTGTATTGGTATTAGGACTTGCCAGTTTTTACGTGACCGATATAGCCTATAAAGCTTCGGCCATGTTTGAGGAGCCATACGATGTAAAATTTGCTAACGCGATTGACAATAAAGTGCCCGAAAGCTACCTGGTATTAGGTGTGGTAAGTGATGGTGTTGCTAAAGCTTATCCATTGAATTACCTTGGCTATCATCACAAAATACAGGACAAAGTAGGTAAGCTGCCCGTGTTGGTTACCTATTGTACTATGTGCCGTTCAGGCCGCGTTTATAGTCCGATAATTAACGGTGTCCGGGAGAATTTCCGTTTAGTAGGAGCAAGGCATTACAATGCGGTTATCGAGGACGAAAGCAGTGGCACCTGGTGGTACCAGGCAACTGGTGAAGCAGCAGCCGGACCAATGAGCGGGTCTAAACTGAAGGAAATTGTTTACGAACAATCTACACTTAGTTCATGGCTTGATAAGCACCCAAGTTCGCTCATATTACAACCCGATACCCATTTTGTTGATGCTTACAACGACCTGAGAAACTATGACCGCGTACAGCCGGTGGATAAAGATTCTTTGATGAAAAACAAAGACTCGCTAGTTCGCAAATCATGGTATGTCGGTTTGATCATAGACAAACAGCCCAAGGCATACAACTGGCGAAAACTGGAAAAGATCCGGGTGGTAAACGATAATATCAGCAATACGCCACTGTTGGTTATGCTGGAGAATGATAAACTAACCTTCCACGCATTTAACAGGCATGTTGATGGCAAAGAACTGAACTTTAAAATAGGAGCTGACGAATGCCTTACCGACAATGAAACAGCCTCCACCTGGGATTTGGATGGCTTATGTATATCTGGTGCACAAAAAGGCAAGCGATTAGCTAAAATACAAGCTTACCAGGAGTACCGCCACTCATGGTTGCATTTTCACCCCACTACCCTGTTCTGGGAAGGTGAGTCGAAAAGGCTCAGTTATGTGCCGTAATAAAAGGGTGTCACCCTGAGCTTGTCGAAGGGCGTGCGTATGGCCCTGCCCACCATGCTTCGACAAGCTCAGTATGACATCCTGTTTGCTTAGAAGAACAATGCCACCCTTAACTTCGCAAAAAACGGTGTTCCAGGCGTAAAGCTCATCTGGTCAACAGGTGCCGATTCGCCTCTTAACTGGGTTACTTCTTCTGCTTCAAACTCGTTCCATTTGGTATTCAACAGGTTTTCGATGGTCAAACCTATTTCATATCGTTTTTGGGTATAGTTTAATTTCAAATCTGTTACATAGTAGCCATCGGCCCGCAAAGTATTGGTGTTATTGCCCGGGCGACTGTGCATATAACGGTAGCTCAAACCACCATTAATGCCATTATCAAACTTGAAATCTAGTCCGCCGGTGCTGGTGAATGAAGGGGCAAGCGCCAGGTAGCCTGTGCTTTTCGCACTGTCGGCCAAGCGTGGTCTTGCCAGGTTAACGTTCAGATCAGCAAATAACCATTTAGCCAACTGGTAACGTGCTGAAACATCGATTCCCATACGTTTGGTTTTGCCGCCGGCTTCTATATCACCGTCATCAGTATACACAAACTCCTGCTGCAGGTATAAGTACCATAAAGCCGTATTGACGTACAAATGAGGGAACGGTTTCCAGTTCAAACCAAAATCAGCACCGTAGGCAGCTGGAATAGTCTCCAGTCCATTGTTTCCGACAACCGCAATGGAATTGTTGGAGTGAAACCCTTTGCCTGCTTTGAAATAAAGCTGAACTTTGTCGTTAGCAGTATACTCGATGTTTACTTTCGGACTCGCTACCACCTGCGTTTTGGTTGTATCGTGGAAGTTGAAATTGAAGTAATCCAATCTTGACCCTATATTGAACAACCACTTGCCGCTTTGCAGGGTTTCATCGAGATAAACTCCTGTATTGTTTTGACGGATATCACCCTGTGTAACATAATCCAGAATTTGATACTGCTGAGTTACATGACTGTATTCGGTGCCATAAGTGCGGTCAAAGCGCGTGTTCAAGCCCAAAGTCGATGTAAAAGATGTATTTCCCCAGTTACTTTGTTTACTTAGCTTACCATTGTAGCCAAACATATCCCTTGCTTCTTCCTGCTGGCGCTCGTCACCATTATCAGGATCATCCGCAAAAAAGGTCGAATTAACATGCAGGGCGAATTTATAATGCGTGTAATACAATTGGTTTTCCAACATCCAGTTGTTCTTCAGGTCAGTGGATAATTTAGCAATAGCATTTACGCGGCTGGATTTTCCATTCTGAGCGCTGTCGATAGTGCCAAAACGATTGATAGGATTAGTGTAGATAGGTGCGATGTAGGGTTTTCCTTCGTCATCAATTGCTGTAGTACCTGAAGCAACGGCACGCTCAGGTATTTCTCCTGATGGTGTCCAACTGGTGGTGAATGAAGATGCGCTGAGCGATAATTTGTTATTGGCCCCCAATTGCCTGGTGTATTTTCCGAAGAAATTTGTGCGCTTATAATGCTCAGGTAATTTAAATGGCCCATCGGTATAGTTATATTCTCCGGCTATATAAGCGTTCTCACCGTTTTGCTTAGCTTTTTCACCTAACAGGTCGATAACGCCCGCGGCCCGGAAACTATGAAACTGACCGCCTTCAATACTGATCATACTTTTATCCAGGGCATCTTTAGTGGTATAAGCCAGGTAACCGGCAGTTGTGAAATCGCCATAACCGGTGTAGTATGGGCCTTTGCCAAAATCGTAGGTCGAAACCGTTTCAGGTATCAGGAAGTGTAGATCAGCATAACCTTGTCCGTGTATATGCGATACCATGTTGACAGGCATACCATCTACGGAAACATTCAGATCGGTGCCATGATCGGCATCGAAACCACGGATAAAGATTTGTTCGGCCTTGCCGCCACCCATGTGCTGGGCAATAAACAAACCGGGTACTAACCGCATCAGGTCCTGCGATGAGTTTACCGGGCGCAGACTAAGATCGAGCGTACTTAAAGTATGAAATGATGCACTACTTAATTGCGGAGTGATCACTACTTCTTTCAGGTCGATTTTTCCCCGTGCGATAGAGATGATCGTATGCTTATCACCCATGTGGCAGGTCATCATTTTCTCTTTGCAGCCTATACAAGTAACTGTAAGCATGCTGCTGTCTTTATGCAAGACGACCCTGAAATCGCCGTTTTTGTTGGTGCTGATAGATTTTCCATCAACAGTAACGGTTGCATATTCAACAGGCTGGCGTGTAATGCTATCAATGACACGTCCGGTAAATAAATGTTGTGCCTTCGCCAGTTGTCCCGCAAAAACCAGGACGACGGTCAAAAACCATATTTTTTTAAAAATATTCATATAATATATTATGATTCAAAGCCTTAAAGATTTTGAATGGTTTGTGATGAATTAATTATGGGGGAGCATACACTAATCCTTTGAGTATGCACTGTAAGGAATCCGATTCAGTTAAGCACGGGTGTCATGCTGAGGCTCTCGAAGCATAGCGGGCAAAGGCCTTTACGCACACACTTCGAGTGCCTCAGTGTGACACCCTCTTTATAAAAAAGGAAAATAAAGGAATAATTAACCCAACTGGGGCGGGCGGAAGATAGCACCGTGGCCTTGTGGCAGTTCGATTCGGTCCGTCGGGATCATGATCTCCCGGAGCAAGCGAGTATAGAAACTCACCTGCGTTTTGTTTTCGCAATAAGCTTCCTGTATCAGGTTCTTTTGCGCCTCGCGTTCAGTGCTGTTCTGTTTTTCTTCAGCCTGTTTTATCTTTTTCATCAGGTAACATTTGCCGTTGCAATGCAGCCAGGGCCTGGTGCGGTTCTCGCAAAGTTTGCTGGCAATATAGCTCCGGTTCATTTCGAAACCTGCGTAGATAAAAAAGCGCGAAAAACTGCTGCTGATAATAGCGAGGGTGAGTAAAACGGCAGTTAATTTTTGCTTCATAGCTCGTGGCGCAAAAATAGGCGCAATTGTTTATTTTACAATCATTACGTTAAAGAAATGTTTGCCCGTTGCCTCTTAATATAAATAGAGTTGATTTTTGAGTATCCTTTTGTACTTTTAAGCCTTCTCAATTCAAAACCTATCCGTCAAACCGCTTCTATGTTTAAGTATCTTATTATTGCCTTCTTTTTATGGTCGGGCGTCGCCTATGCTCAAACTTCGCAATCATCAATGTTTGCTTCTTCGCCAGCCCACACAGGCGTATATACGTCTAATAATTATACCTCGATAGATGATGTAAAGTGGAAATTCAAAACAGGAGGGAAGGTTTTTTCGTCACCGGTTGTTTGCAATGGGATGGTCTATGTCGGTAGCGAGGATCATAATTTATATGCTATTGATAAGATATCCGGAAAGCTTTTATGGAAATTTCATACAGGTGGAGCTGTGCATTCTTCTGCCGCCGTATATAAAAATGTAGTTTACTTTGGCAGTTATGATGGGTTTTATTATGCAGTTAATGCCACAACTGGAAAACTGAAATGGAAATTTAAAACAGGGGGAGAAAAGAAAGTAGGTGCAAAAGGGCTTTGGACGATGAAGCCTGCGGATAGGTATATGGATGATCTGTTCGATTTTTTCCTGTCATCGCCCGTTATAGGCGCGGACAGTTACGATCCGATCGTATATTTTGGTAGCAGCGATGGCAATTTATATGCTTTGCATGCCCTTACTGGAAAAAAGAACTGGGCGTTTAAAACTAATGGACTGATCCATAACAGTCCGGCGTTATATAATGGCAGTATATACTTCGGCAGTTGGGATACATTTCTGTACTCCATTGATGCAAAGACCGGTCACTTGAAATGGAAATTTGAAACCGGAAAAGAGCCTGTTCAACATATCCTGGAGGGTATTGAAGGATCGCCAAGCTGTTCCGGGGGTATTATATATTTTGGTTCCCGCGATGGCTTCTTTTACGCTCTTGATGCATTTAACGGAAGCATGAAATGGAAATATGCTGCTAATAGTTCATGGGTTATAAATACCGCTGCAGTAAAAGATAATGTCGTATATCTCGGCACATCTGATACCTTTCTTTTCCTCGGGCTGGATGCCAAAACCGGCCAGGAAAAAATACATTATAAAACCAATGGATATGTTTATTCATCGCCTGCATTAGCTGGTAACGCAGCTTTTTTTGGTGATTTTACGGGCAGTTTATATGCGGTTGATATCAATTCCGGTAAGTTGATAAGCAAGTTTGAAACCCCGGGAAAAAAGGCCAATGCAAAAGCGATTTTGGATAGCGCAGGAAATATCGATTTCAATCTGCTGGCCAAAGGAAAGGACATAGCAAACTATGATACCAATGTGTACGGTATGGATCAGCTTTACAAACTGGGGTCGATTGTTTCGTCCCCATCTATCAGTAATGGTGTAATTTATTTTGGAAGCGCAGACCAGTATGTCTACGCTATCAACTTAAAATAAATAAAACCTAGTTTATTTATCAGATCTTTTAAGAGTGCTGTGCATCTTGAACCCCTGGTAATCTACATTCATAGAGATTGAATCCCCTTGTGCGAAATACTTACCGATATGAGGAATGGTTACTCCTTCGGGATTAGTAATGCTAAATTTGAAATCATCTCCGCTTATCTTTCCACTGTCGAGTTTCAACGTAATTCCCTGGGCTGCGGCTTCGCCGGTTACCTTGTCTCCATCCACCTTGATTGTATAAGCTACATCGATTGGATTGCCATCCGGGCCACTAAAAGTGCCGGTCCATTTTCCGTTTGCATCTGCAAAAACAGCTGCTAGCCCAATCATAGCGCTACATACCAGCGCTAAAACAAAAAGCATTTTTCCTTTCATAACCTTAGTATTTAGAGTTTAGAAATTAGGATTTTATTTATCAGTCACCCTTTTCAGCGTACTGTGAAATTTAGCACCATTCACTTCGATTTCCATCCCTATAGAATCACCTTGCGCATAATACTTTCCGGTGTGGGGATATATCTCACCTTCGTGACTAGTCACCTTAAAAGTGAGCACATCGCCGGCTACTTTTCCTTCACTGATAGGAGCAGGCTCACCATCGCCCTGACCGGTCCCGGTAAGTTTGTCGCCTTCTACTTTAAAAACATAATTGAGTTGAAGATCGTTTCCATCAGGCGTCCTAACGTTGCCTGTCCATTTTCCTGATACATCGGCAAATGTTGCCGCGAAGCAGATCATAAAACAGCATACTAATGATAATGTGATGAATGCTTTTGTTTTCATGTTAATTGGTTTTAAGCTATGATGCGATTTTTTTATAAAACGTTACAGTTCAAACAAAAAAGTCCCCTTTTGCGGAGACTTCATATTGTTAGCGATAATAATATCGAATTATTGATCAGCAGCTCTTTTTAAAGTGCTATGCATTTTGTATCCCTGGTAGTCTATGTTGAGGCTGATAGAATCGCCTTCAGCAAAATATTTACCGTCATTCAACACTTTCACGCCGCCTACATCGATAGCAAATGATAAGCTATCGCCTTTTACTTTACCTTCGGTGATATCCATAGTGCCCTGAGTTGATTGCCCTTTGCCTGTCAGAGTGGCGTTATCAGAGCTAAGTGTGTAATCAAGCGGGTATTCATTGCCGTCAGGTGCAACTAGAGTGCCTTTCCAGTGACCGGTGATTCCTGTAAAATAAGCAAACGCGACTATGCCACAGCATAACAATGCAGTTGTGATAAAGAGCTTTCTTTTCATGGTTTTAAATGGTTAAGTTTTGAATCAATTAGATTGGAGAATGATAACTAAGTTACAAATAATCAGTACTTTTTTGCCATAAATAGCCGTCCGCCTTTGATAAACTGTTGAAATAAAAATTGGCAATAAAAACAAAAACCCCACCTTACGGCAGGGTCTTTTACTATGAAACTATTTTAGGTTGAAATCTTATTTATCAGCAGGTGCGCGTTTTAAAGTAGTGTGTACTTTTTGTGCACCAAAATCGATATCCAAACCGCATGAGTCGGCATAAATTTTTCCACTGTGCGGATAATCATTACCATCTACAGTTACTTTAAAACTGAAAGTATCACCGGTTACTTTTCCGTCATCAACAGTAACCTGTCCCGCAGGTGATTCAGCTGTTCCGGTTAATTTATCGCCATCAACTTTAAAGTTATAACTTACCTGCAGGTCGTTCCCATCAGGTGTTTTGATCACGCCTGTCCATTTACCGCTTATGTCAGCAACAACAAAAGCAGCAAATACAATAAAGCAGCAGGCTAATGCAATAGGATTAAATAATTTTCTTTTCATATCGTCAGGTTTGTCAGGTAATAAATGTAAGATATTTATTACAAAATGAAAATAAACAAGATGTTAACTTTTAACATTTTAACGACGGATAAGGACAAAAAAAACGGACGTCCTAAAAGGAACATCCGTTTTTCATAATTACTTAAAATATTTTGCAGCTTAAGCTGTTTGAAATGTCTTGCGTTTGAACCCGGCTTTAATTATAAGAGTTGAAAGATCGATATTTCCTGTGCCTTTTAATTCCTCAGCAGAAATATCATATTTTTTTGTCCAATAATCATCGTTATGATTCTCCTGAACTAACTTTTCGTCTTTAAGCTCTTTTTGGCTGTGAGTGTGATTTTCCATGATCATTTATTTTTGATGAGAATAACTTTGACTACTCTGAACAAAGGTATTATTGCAAGATTAACTGATTGTTGTTGTAATGTTAAGTTAATGTTAATAGTGCGGTTGTTATATTCGGCTGACAATCCATTTAGCTATAAGTCACTTGATTTTTGCCTGTATTTTATCAGAAATTTGATTAATTAATTACTGCAATGGTTAAAATATGGTTAATATCTGCTAATAATCCTCTTTATTTTTAGTAAACATTGACCGTACCTTTGGCTTACAGGTAATTGTCGATTCAATGAGAAAACTAAGTACGTTAATACTTGCTTGCTGCAGCCTGACTGCTTTTGCCCAGCACCCAGATTATCCCATTCAGCCCGTTCCATTTACCAGTGTAAAACTGACCGACCAGTTTTGGACGCCACGAATTGAGACGAACCGCACAGTTACTATCGCAGCATCGTTTGATCGTTGCGAGAATACCGGTCGTGTGAAAAACTTCGTGATGGCGGCTGAGCATAAGGGGAAATTTTGCACCGTTTATCCTTTTGACGACACCGATATATATAAAACCATCGAAGGGGCATCTTATTCATTAGCCGAACATCCTGATGCTAAATTATCAGCTTATCTCGATTCGTTAATTACCATAATAGGCAAAGCACAGGAACCGGATGGGTATTTATATACCGCGCGTAGTATCGATCCGCTGCATCCCGGTCCATGGGCTGGCCCTGAGCGTTGGGTGAATGAGCAGAAGATGAGTCACGAGTTATATAATGCCGGTCATATGTATGAGGCTGCCGTGGCGCATTATATGGCAACCGGTAAACGTAATTTCCTTGATATCGCTGTTAAAAACGCTGACTTGCTGGTACGCACATTCGGGCCGGATAAAAAACACGTGGCGCCCGGTCACGAGATTGTGGAGATGGGATTGGTAAAAATGTACCGGGTAACTGGTAAAAAAGAATACCTGGCCCTGGCAAAGTTCTTCATCGATCAGCGTGGTCATAAAGAATATGATACCAAGAGTAAAAATGAATGGGAAAATGGCATGTACTTTCAGGACGATAAGCCGGTTGTAGATCAAACCGAAGCCGAAGGCCATGCGGTACGTGCTATGTACCTCTACTCAGGTATGACCGACGTTGCAGCCCTTACCGGAGACACTGCTTACCTGAAAGCCATCGACAGGATTTGGGAGAACATGGTCACTAAAAAGATGTACGTGCAGGGAAGCATTGGTGCAGTTGGTGACGGCGAACGTTTTGGTGCAAACTATGAATTGCCTAATGCATCCGCTTATAATGAAACCTGTGCAGCAATCGGCAGTGTATTCTGGAACCAGCGGATGTTCCTGCTGCATGGTGACAGCAAGTATATCGATGTATTAGAGAAAACACTGTATAATGGTTTGATATCAGGTGTTGGTTTGGATGGAAAATCATTCTTCTACACCAATGCGATGGAGATCAAAAACAACTTCTCGGGTGCTGATACTGAACCACAGCGTTCAGGCTGGTTTACCTGCTCATGTTGCCCAACTAATGTAGTGCGACTGGTGCCATCTATCCCGGGTTATATGTATGCACAAAAAGGGAATGCTTTATATGTGAACCTGTTTATCAGCGGTGTTGGAAACCTGGCTGTCAATAATAAGGCCGTTAAGATCACCCAGGAAAATAATTATCCCTGGGATGGCGGACTAAAATTTACCATTGATCCTGCTCAAAAAATGGATATGGACCTGAAAATCCGTATCCCCGGATGGGCACAGAACGAAGCCATTCCGTCCGACCTGTACAGTTACCAAAAGAAATCAGCACTGGGGGTTGAAATAAAAGTAAATGGCATGCCTGTGAACTACCAGGTCGAAAAAGGCTACGCAGTGATCAGCAGGAAATGGAAAAAGAACGATAAAGTAGAAATGATCCTGCCGATGGATGTGCGTCGTGTGGTGGCAAATACCAATCTGCCTGATGATATCGGTAAGGTTGCGTTACAGCGTGGCCCTATAATGTACTGCGCTGAATGGAAAGATAATAACGGCCTGGCCAGTAATATGATCGTACCAAAAGATGTCACTTTCAAAACGCAATACGAGCACGACCTGCTAAACGGCGTAATGGTTTTAAAAGCTGATGTGAAAAGTATTAATGTAGACCCAACGGGGCAAAGCATAAGCACACAAGCTGCAACCCTAACGGCAATTCCATATTACTCATGGGCCAACCGCGGCAAAGGAGAAATGACAGTTTGGTTCCCTGAGCAAGTAAAATATGTTGACCTGATAGCGAAATAATTTACCAAACCCTCTTTGCGCGAAGCGGAGAGAGGGTGGTCGAGCACAGCGATGACCGGGTGAGTCAAACCGAGCGACAAGTATACGATTAGACAAACAGAACGATTAAGTTCATTATAAAACAGATATGAAATTTGAATGGAGAGGGGTGTTCCCCGCAGTTACAACCAAGTTCACAGATAATGACGAACTTGATTTTGATGCATTTGATCACAACATCAATGCACAGTTAGAAGCAGGGGTAAATGGCCTTATTTTAGGCGGCTCACTAGGCGAGGCCAGTGTTTTAAGTGATGAAGAAAAGTTCGCCCTGCTAAAACATACGGTAGAATTTGTAGATGGAAAAGTTCCGGTATTGCTGAACATCGCTGAGCAAACTACCAAAGCAGCTGTAGCCTGCGCACAAAAAGCGCTTGAAAATGGTGCCAGCGGTTTAATGCTGTTGCCACCGATGCGTTACAAAGCTGATGACAACGAAACTTTAGCTTTCCTGACTGCTGTTGCGGAAAGCACCCGGCTGCCGATCATGATCTACAACAACCCTGTAGATTATAAGATTGAAGTAACTCGGGATATGTTCGCAGAATTGGCGAAATACGATAACATCCAGGCGGTTAAGGAATCGACAAGAGATATTTCCAACGTAACCCGGATGATCAACCGTTTTGGCGACCGTTTCAAGATCATGACCGGCGTTGATCCATTAGCTATGGAAAGCCTGGTGATAGGTGCTGATGGCTGGGTAGCTGGTTTGGTGGATGCTTTTCCGAGAGAGACAGTCGCTATCTATCGCCTGGTAAAAGCAAACCGTATCAGCGAAGCATTGGCTATATACCGCTGGTTTTTGCCTGTGCTGGAATTAGATATCCACCCAAAACTGGTTCAATACATTAAACTGGCCGAAGTTGCTACAGGCATTGGTACAGAGAACGTTCGTGCGCCACGCTTAAAGGTTGAAGGTGCTGAACGTGAGAGTGTATTGAAAACCATCAACGATGCATTGGCGAACCGCCCGGAATTGCCTGAAGGCAGTTGGGGGAGAGTGAACATCGGTCAACTGGCATAAAATAAATGCATCTACAGCGATGGGTTTCAAACCCATCGCTATGATTAATGTTGTAGATGCATAAATTAGCAACATGGAAACACAAAACCTTTTAGGTTATCAGTATAATAAAACAGGCGGCAAAACATTCCAGGCGATCGACCCATCGTCAGGTAACGCATTGCCCGGAGAATTTCAAATAGCAACTTCAGCAGATGTTGATGCGGCACTGGACCTGGCTGAAAGCGCCGCAGATGTTTATCGCTATATCGACAAGAAAACCAAAGCCGACTTTTTGCACAGTATTGCCGACGAGATCAATGCCTTAGGCGATGAATTGATAGAACGTGCCATGGCTGAAAGTGGCTTGCCACAAGCCCGTTTACAAGGCGAGCGTGGGCGCACAACCGGTCAACTATGTATGTTTGCCGATCTGGTAGAAGAAGGGTCATGGGTAGAGGCGGTGATCGATAAAGCATTGCCGGAAAGGAAACCTGCACCGCGCCCTGACATTCGCAAGATGCTGATACCTGTTGGTCCGGCGGTGGTTTTTGGGGCGAGTAATTTCCCATTGGCATTTTCTGTGGCAGGTGGTGACACAGCATCTGCTTTGGCTGCAGGTTGCCCGGTGATTGTAAAGGCACATCCTGCTCATCCCGGCACAAGCGCTTTGGTGACATCAGCTATCAAAAAGGCTGCTGAGAAGCATAATATGCCTGAAGGCGTATTTTCTATCCTTTATGATGATGGATATGCCATTGGAGAGGCTTTGGTAAAGCACCCAAAAACGAAGATCGTTACCTTTACAGGTTCTTACAAAGGCGGAATGGCCTTAGTGAAACTGGCTCAACAGCGCGAAGAACCTATACCTGTTTTCGCCGAAATGGGTAGCATCAACCCGGTAGTTATATTGCCTGATGCTTTGGAAAACCGTTATCAGGAGATAGCTGAACAATATGCAGCGTCGATCACCTTAGGGGCAGGGCAGTTTTGTACCAATCCGGGTTTGCTGATCGCGATAAAATCTGATGCTTTGAAGAAATTCAAAAACGCATTGGGCGAAGCGATAGTCAAGGTAAGCTCAGCAACTATGCTGACGCCGGGTATTTGCAAAAACTATTCAAGCTTATCTGAAGAAATGCTGGAAGAACAAGGCGTTTCTGTCATCAATAGGGGAGCTGTAAATGGTGATAAAGCCAACCAGGCGCAGCCACTGGTAGCTTCAGTAAGCGCTTCTTCATTTTTGATAAATCCTAAATTGAAGGATGAAGTTTTCGGGCCATATTCTCTATTAATAGAAGCAGATTACGAAGTACAGGTTCAACAAGTACTGAATGCCTTGCATGGCCAATTAACCGCAAGCATTGTAGCTGATGAAACCGATCTGCCAAAACATAGATCATTGATACAAAATCTAACCAAAATAGCAGGTCGCGTCATCATGAATAACGTGCCGACGGGGGTTGAGGTGGTACCATCTATGCAGCACGGCGGGCCCTTTCCTGCTACTTCTGATGGCCGTTTCACTTCAGTGGGCACAGGTGCTATCAAACGTTTTGTAAGGCCGGTAAGCTGGCAAAATTGGGCACAGGACCTGCTGCCTG
>Ga0105240_10005747_pt1 | contig 18400 bp, 14 predicted proteins | sample KBSC54metaG_FD_80426 | JGI IMG/M metagenome (GOLD analysis project Ga0105240, IMG submission 80426) | Corn rhizosphere microbial communities from Kellogg Biological Station, Michigan, USA - KBS C5-4 metaG | ecosystem: Host-associated > Plants > Roots > Rhizosphere > Soil | place: Michigan, USA...
ATTTCAGAGTTCAAATTGATGTCAAAGAAAACGTTTGCCACTATCTTTCTCTTTGCCGCCCTCTTCGCCTCAGTTGTCACCATTTCCGCGCAGAATACTCCCGCCACCCTCACTCTTCACCCCGACCAGCCCACCAGCGCTGTCAGCCCCATGCTCTACGGGCTCATGACCGAAGAGATCAACTACTCCTACGACGGCGGCCTCTACGCAGAAATGGTGCGCAACCGTACCTTCTACGGCGACTGGAGCGGCATTCACAATTGGTATCTCTATGAAGGCGGAAATGCCATCGCCAAGATGGCCCATGATCCATCCAGCGGCCCAAGCACCGCTCTGCCCACCAGCCTCAAAATTGAAATTTCCCAGGCCGACGCCCAGAGCCCAGCTGGCATCGTCAACACCGGCTGGTGGGGCTACTCCCTCCACCCCAACACCACCTACCACGGCTCCTTCTACGCCAAGGCCGACACCACTGCCATCGGCCCGCTCACCGTCGGTCTCGTCGATGACAACACCGGCAAGCCCGTCGCATCCTCCAGCGTCACCGGCGTGAACTCCCAGTGGAAGCAGTACACCTACATCTTGAAGACCGGCGCAATCCAGCCTTCAGTCACCAATCACCTCGTCATCACCGCGCCGCACGCCGGCACTCTCTGGATCCAGCTCGTCTCCCTCTTTCCGCCGACGTATCACGATCGCCCTAACGGCTTCCGCATCGACCTGATGGAAAAGATGGCAGCCATGCATCCGCAGTTCCTGCGCTTCCCTGGCGGCAACTACCTCGAAGGCGACCACATCAAGGAGCGCTTCGACTGGAAGAAGACCATCGGTCCGCTCGTCAATCGCCCGACGCATCGTAGCCCGTGGAACTACCAGTCATCCGACGGCATGGGCCTGCTCGAGTTCCTCGGCTGGTGCGAAGATCTGCACATGCATCCCGTTCTCGCCGTTTACGCCGGCTACTCGCTGGCGCAAGAGCACGTGAATCCCGGCCCCGATCTTGAGCCCTACGTGCAGGACGCCCTTGATGAGATTGAATATGTCACCGGCGGTCCCGACACCAAGTGGGGAGCCGAACGAGCCAAAAACGGCCACCCCGCTCCGTTCAAGCTCACCTACGTCGAAATCGGAAACGAAGATCAGTTCGATCGCTCCGGCAGCTACGAAGGCCGCTACGCCCAGTTCTACAAGGCGATCAAGGCCAAGTACCCCGATCTCCAGCTAATCGCCACCATGCCGCTCAAACAGATGAAGCCCGACGTGCAGGACGACCACTACTACGTCCGCGCCACGCAGAACTTCGCCGACGCGCACCATTACGACAAAACCGACCGCACTGGCCCCAAGATCTTCGTCGGCGAGTGGGCTACCCGCGAAGGCATTCCCACGCCCAACATGGGCGCGGCTCTCGGCGATGCCGCCTGGATGACCGGCCTCGAGCGCAACAGCGACCTCATCGTGATGTCCTGCTACGCGCCGCTCTTTGTCAACGTCAACCCCGGTGGAATGCAGTGGGACACCGACCTCATCGGCTACAACACCTCCACCAGCTACGGCTCACCCGCCTACTACGCGCAAGTCATCTTCAGCTCGTACCTGGGCGATCACACCATTGCCTCCGACATCCAGAATGCCGGAGAAAAGCTCTTCTATTCCGCCACCATCGACTCGTCGAAGAAACAGCTATACCTGAAGCTCGTCAACGCTTCATCTGATTCCAAGCCGCTGACCCTCGCACTGCCCGGCTCTCACCCTGAGGCGAATGCGAAACTCGTTCGCATCAGCGCACCCGACATGCAGACCGCCAACTCCATCGACGACCCCAAACGCATCGTGCCGGTCGAGTCCTCTCTGCACAATGTGAGCAGCAAATTTTCCATCACTCTGCCGCCGTACTCCATCCAGGCGATTCAGTTCGACCTGCATTAATCTCAGCACTGCAGCTGAAAACCGAAGGCCGGGACTCCCTCGAGTCCCGGCGATTTTCGGAATCCGGATCCTCATTTTCGCCCGATTCACGCGCCTCACTTTTCGCTGAATGAGTGGGAGCGGCAAGCATTCACTCTCTCGCCGCCCACGCCAACCCATCAGGATTCGCACCCGCATCCACCTTGCCCACAACCTCCATCGTCTTCAAATCCACTACTGCTACGAATCCATCCTCTGCGTATGCCACATACGCGCGGTTTCCATCCGGCTGGACCAGGATTCCGCCACCGCCGCCGTGCCCAATGCGTAGGCGCTTCACCTCCTTTTTCGTGCCGACATCAAACACGATCAACTCTGGCCCTGCTGAAACCGATGCACGCCTTCCATTCGGAGCGAACTTCAGTCGATTCGCTCCGCGCGCGTTCGCCTGCACGGTCGCTGTCACCTTCTTCTCCCCAAGATCAATCACCGTGACCGTTCCATCCCATGCGTTCGCGACCCACGCCTGCTTCCCATCCGGCGACACATCAAAGCCCTCGGCTCCTTTCCCGACAGGAATCACCGTCTCGTTCCAGTCACCACCGGGAGGTCCCGGCATCCGCCTCGGGCCGCCCTGAGTTCCGGGTGCTGGCATTCCTGCTGGTCCCTCTGGCGCACCGGGAGGCGGAGGAGGTGGTCCACCCACCGGCCCCTCTGTATGCTCCAGCACCGTCACCGTCGCCGAATTCACATTGGTCGTTACAATCTTCTGCGCATCACGGAACACATAGAGCATGTGCGTTCGATTCTGCCCCGTTCCCATGACCCAGTTCACCTTGCCGGACCCAGGATCATAGCTCCCAATCGCCTTCGCAGCTTCCGCCGTGAACCACACCTTTCCCTGCTGAAACGCAAGTCCATGCGGCCCGCGCAGCGCGCCTAGATCGACCAATGGCTCTTCATGTTGTGCGATCAGATCAACAACAGCGAGCGTGTGAAAGGCTCCGAACCCATAGTTTGAGACGTATGCCGTGTGTCCATCCGCTGACGCAACCACCTCATGCGGGTCATCTCCAACCGGAACCCGCGCAACCACACGAAAGCTGACCGGATCAACAAGAGCCAGCGTGTGATCGTGCTTCGAAAGCACCAGCAGGGATGTCTTGGGAGTTGTCGATTGCGGCAGCACCGCCGCCGAGAATATCAGAACGAGTGCCGCCAGACTTCCAGTTCGCAAATAGCGTCTCATTTGTACAGGAGACTACAACAAAACCGGAATCGGTGTGACCACCTTGAAGTGGAACCCGTTCCAACTTACACAAACATATCCTGGTCAGTGATTACGTCCTGCCGATCCCGCCGCCGACCCGTCGCCAGCACGCCTAGAAACGCCTTCGCAGCTGCCAGCATTGCCGAAACCTGCCGAACGGGCTTCGTCACAGAATCTGCGACTACAGTGCCCGCGTGTTCGACGCCGTCTGCAACGTTGGTGATCATGTTATCCACTCTGCTTGTCTGGCGGTAAACCCGCGCCAACACCTCATCCGCAGTAAAGCGAATATGCGCTGTCTGCTCGCGCGCCGATTGCGCCATATCCGCCACGTCGGCCGCGACAGACTCCACTTTGGGCGCTACCTTCTCCAGCAGTTCCTTCGAGCGGTTCAGCATCGGCATCACAGTCGAGCGAACCTCGCCAACTTCATCCTGAACTGTCTTGATGCTTTTGCGCACCATGAAGAAAGCCGCCAGCATCACGATGAACTGCCCAAGCAGTGCCACCGCCGTCAGGCCCACAAAAATCATCAGCCAGAAAGTCTCGTTGTTATAGTTCATCTCGGCACCGACGTGATCTTGGTCTTAATGAAAGTCCCGTTCAGCGCCTCCGTATACGCAAGAGAACGCCGGCATCCTTCAGCAAAGAATCGCCGGGACCGACAAGTCAGCCCCGGCGCTCTAGCTCTACTTCTTTACGCAGTTGGCTCCGCCGGCTTCTGCGCATTCGACTGGTAAGCTTCGCGGCCTGCATCGACGGCTGCGCCCACACGGCTGGTCTGATCGCTTACGACGTTCTTGCCGCGCTCAACGAAATCTTCCCACTGCGCGCGACCGCGGTCGACAATCTCCCGTCCGCGTCCAACGTATTGGTTTACCTGATCGCGGCCTTTATCAACATACTGCCCCACCTGCTCGGCAGCCTGGCGGCTTCGTGCCCGGAGATACTCGCTGCCTTCGCGAGCCCCCTGGGCAAGATCATCTCTAGTTTCGCGGCCGCTCTTCGGAGCATAAAGAATGCCAATCAATGCGCCTACACCTAGCCCCGCCAGGAACCATGCAACTCCCTGAACTCCGTTTCTGTCATCGCTCATAATCCATCTCCTTCTGCTCAGTACGCCGGAATCCCGCCAACGGTTCTATGCCGGGTCCACCGAGAGGCCTGAGCCAGCCAAAAATTCATGTTACGCCGCAAAATATGCTCACGCGCAGAATTTGCGCCATCCCAAGCCAAACGCCGGCCCTCGGAATTGTTTCTCCCGGCTCAATGGCATTGGACGCCTTTAGCCCTCATTCAGTTGTAAACCCTGAAACTTGGCGTTCCGCAATTCTACTCTGCCCCGCGCTCTACTTGGGCAAAAGTGCATGCGCAATCGCATCCAAAATCCCATTCAGAAAATTGATCGATTCCGGCGCTGAGTACCGCCGCGCAATCTCCAGCGCTTCATTGATCACGATTGGAAAAGGCGTGCCCTTGAAGCCGATCATCTCGCCCACCGCCATCCGCAGCAGGTTGCGATCCACTGCCGGCATCCGCTCCAGCCGCCAGTGCCTCGAATTCGCCGAAATCAGCTCGTCGATCTGCTCCTGATTCGCAATCGCTGTCCGGAACAAATCTTCCGCAAATCCGCGCACCTCACCCTCATTGGAATCCACAGATTTCCAGAATGTCGCGCGCACCTGGTCCGGCGTGTGCTTCCCCATTTCTGCCTGGAAAAGCATCTGCATCGCCAGTTCGCGCGATTTCCTTCGCGAGCCAGCCGTCACGCCTTCCCACTTTCCGCGATCTTACGGTTCACGCTCACCATCTCAATCGCCGCGGCAGCAGCTTCGAACCCTTTGTTCCCCGCCTTGATCCCAGCCCGATTCAGCGCCTGCTCCAGCGTCTCGCATGTCAGCACGCCAAACCCATGCGGGATCCCAGTATCCTGTTGCGATTGCCCTATCCCTCGCGAAACCTCGTTATAGATGGCCTCGTAGTGCGCCGTCTCTCCCCGAATCAGGCACCCTAGGGTCACAATCGCATCCACCTTCTTCAGCTCCGCAATTGCCCGCGCGGCGGCTGGCACCTCCCAGGCTCCCGGCACACGCACCACTTGAATGTCACTGCGCTCGGCCCCGCTCCGCAATAACGCATCCAATGCGCCATCCAGCAGCCGATCGGTTATCACAGCATTCCACCTCGCCACGACGATTCCGAACTTCATCCCCACAGCCGAAAGATCTCCCTCCAGCGCGATCGGCTTGCCTTTCAACGGATCCGTCCACGCCCAGAACGTGAATGCAAACCCCGGTTCCGGCTCCACGGTAAAGATGCGCGATTTCCAATCCGTATCAAGCAGCTCGCCGAGCCGCTTGATGGCGGTGTCTCCGCCGTTCGTCCGCAGCCACCGTTCTGCCGCCTGATAGGCCTGATCCAACGACGTCACCTCAACCATCAAGTCCGCAACCGATGGAAACTGACCATTCACAAATTCAAGATTTCCCAGTGACGCCAGAAACGATGCGCCCGTGCTGACGGAGTCGTTCCATCCGGATCCGCGTGCAAAACCCATGGCATCGAAAAAGCTGCTCAATCCGTCATATGCAGCTTTATCCTCGACCCGGCGCAGGATGGAAATCCCCTTGATCATGCTCTGATTCTATCGTGCAGCCCCCACTGCATATCCCTGCGGATAAAGCTCGCTCCATTGCGTAAGTTGATCGGAAATCCGCATGCGAATGCCATCGGCCAAGAGTGTTGAATGTCTGCGATCTCCGCTCCGTATTCTGCCGAAAGAAAAAGGGCTTTAGACCCGGATCAGACCGGTGGCGCCGGCAATTGAGCGCCGCGATCGAGCTTTCAAGGCAATTCCAAACGCAGTAGAGGCCGGCTTCCGCCGGCCTCTCCCATTTCTAACTTAAAGCGCCGCTACACTGTATTCCTGGGCTTCACAACAATGACCGTCGCCGGCACCGTGCCGGATGCAGGGGGAGTAGTGTTGTTGAACACACAGCTCGGATCGCTTCCCGGTGCGCATGCCGGCAATCCCGGATTGATCTGCTGTGTATCCGTCAGTGTCGATGTCTTCACGAAGTGAATCTGTCCATCTCCTGTTGTCGACACAAAGAAATATTGATTATCCAGGCTGAATGCACCAGCCACCGGCGCCAACACAGCATTTCCTCCAGTCAGCGTGATGTAATTCAGCGTTCCGGTCGTGCCCTTTGCACCAGGCACATAGTAAGGCAGTGTGCCGCCCGGCGTGGTCCCGTCGTATGTAATGAACGCGAGGTTCTGTGCCGGCGATGTCACGATCGCATTCAAGGCCGTCGCATTGATGCCGTTCACGCCAATCTGGTTCAGCGTGTGCTGCAGCAGCAGCGGATTCAATTGCGATCCCGATTGCGGGCAGGCATCGGGCAGAGGAGCCGTTGTACTGGGGACCGTCACTCCGATGTCCGAAAGCTGCACTCCACCGCCCACCAGCGCCGCGCCAAGTACATGCTGTCCGTCGGTCGTCGTAGCCAGCACGTCAGTCTGCGCCGGCACAGAGTCTCCCTGCGGATAGAACACAATGCTCTTGTATTGGCTCGCCGTTCCCGAAGGACACCACGTATGCGCAACCGTCGGGTTGCCGCTCAAGTAAGCGCCTACACTCGGAATCGCCAGCGTGAGATTCTTCCCCCCGCCTGACGAACTCAGGCCATAGGTCGTCCAGCCAGTGTTTGCGTTGTACACATACAGCGTGTCGGAATGCCCGGGGCCTGCAGAGGCGCTGTCGGTGATGTAAAGCGTCTTTGCGTCAGGGGTCCACTCCGCCGCGCTGCCCACGCCGGAAAACTGAATGGTGGCGGTCGATCCGGAGGCGCTATAGATATAGAAAACTTGTCTGACCTGATCGTTGATCAACACCTGCTTGTTATCAGGCGAGACCGCGAGCACCACACCCGGTACCGACGCATCCGGCGGATTCGCCGCCACGTTGCTCGATGTCGTGTACGACATGAGCGCATGCGATGATCCGAAATAAAGCGTAGTTCCCGACCGGTCCATCACCATCGAATTCGGCACAAACGGCAAGCGCACCGTCGAACCCAGTGAGTTCCCCACCAGATCGTAAGGAACAAAATACTGCGACTGGCCCGGCGCTCCGAACCAAACATAGGTGCTCGCAGTTCCAGGCGTCGTGATGTTCACCGGATTGCTTGAGATCGGTAGACCAGTCCCGAACAACCCCACTTGATTGATCGGTGCCGGATTGCACACCGATGGCTGGCAGATCGCATAAACCGATGCCGCACCGGGGAACGATGCCAGCACCGATCCGGCTGTACCCGCCGAGATATCCAGCGGGTTTGTCGACTGATAGTCCAGCGTCAGTCCCGAGATCACGTTCCCTTTCGTATCCACAACCGTGGTCACGAGGTTCTGTGTCACACCCTTCGTGACCGTTGCGTTCGTACTCCCATTCAGAGTCACCGATATCGACTTTGGCGGGCAGGTGGTGAAATAACCAGCCGATGATCCAGATCCCGCAATCGAAGCCGAAATCGCCGTCGTTCCCGGCTGCGCTGCCGTAATAACGTTCGTCGCCGCATTCAGCGTCGCCACTGATCCTGTGCTTGCCGAGTACGCCAGCGTACCGATCGAGCTTGGGCACGCAGGTACTGACGTCACCCCGTTCGGCAACGCGCAGGCGTAGTTGGCCGGCGACATCGATGCCGGTGCGCAGAATTCGAATTGCTTGCCGTTCTGCGCGAAGCACGCCTCCGAATCGAGCTGCGTACTTGTCCCCTGCGAATAACACTGCTGATTCCCCGCTAGCGCCAGAGATACCGAACTGACGGCTGCGTGTACAAACACCTGCACCGGGTTCGAAGTGACGCCGTTCGTAGATGCCGAAACGTACGCCGACGTATACGGCAGCCCGTTCGTCGAGGGCACCGGGGTGGGAGGATTGCAGATTGTGTAGTCAGCAATGCCGCCGCCCGAATTCCGATTCCAGGTTCCCGCGCAAATCCGCCCAGTCGGCGACACATCCACCAGCTTGTTATTTGTAGTCGAATAGTTGAAAGCGGATGCGCCGGCGTTCGATCCCTTACACGTGAACGCCTGCGGAGCATTGATCTGCTGTTCTTGCCCGAACGCCAGCGAAAGCCCAGTGGTCTTTGGCTCCAGATCGATCCTATATACGTCCGTATCCTTCAACCCGAACCCCGCGCCGTTGCAGTAGTTCCCAGCCGGGTTGCGGGTACAGCCGGAAAACGAAATCCCGGCCGGTATTACCAGAAACAGCATGAAGACAAGCGTCAAATACCGCCGCATGAATCCTCCCCGCCCCGCCCAATCTAACCGCGGAACGGTCTCTCCAAATTCGTTAGAAAATAAGGGTTAAAAGCGAGTCTTTCCTGCGCCAACGACTGGACTTTGATTCGGCCCTTGCGCACAGAATTCCGGCCTTCAGCATTTCAATACTCCATGCAGCCGGTCTGCTGACCACGCTCGTTTTGCTCCAAAGCAAAGTGTATCAGGACAGGGTTCTCCACCCTCCAAAAGTCTGTATTTACATAGACTCAGCCCCATCCACATTGGCGAGCAAAGGGCAACAAAGAGCGCAGCTGCTCAGTACTCTGAACTCACTGCTTACTCACTATTCCCTGTTGCCCCGGCATGTACTTCTCAAACCACTCCACCGCCCGGTCCATCACATCTCGTCGGTGCTCCGGATTTACGAAGCCATGCCCCTCGTTTGGATACACCACCAACTCCGTCGGCACATGCTCGTCTCTCAGCGCATGCCAGAACTCGTACGACTGCGGCGCCGGACACTCCCCGTCCCGGTCCCCCACAACCACCAACGTGGGCGTCTTCGCGTTCTTGATGAAGTTAATGGCTGAGCTCTTCGCATACACCGCGGGATCGTCATAAACCGACGCCCCGAAATACGGAATCATCCACTGGTCTATCGAGTTCTCGCCATAATAGCTTTGCCAGTTTGAGAGCCCCGCTCCCGCGACTGCCGCCTTGAACCGCTGAGTTTGCGTAACCGCAAACATCGTCATAAATCCGCCGTAGCTCCATCCCGTAATCCCCACGCGGCCCGGATCAACCGGGTACTTCGCCAGCACCGTGTCCACTCCGGCAAGAATGTCCCGCAGATCGCCGTACCCGAAGTCCTTTCGATTTGCCTGCGTAAAAGCCTCTCCCTGCCCGTAGCTTCCGCGCGGATTCGGCATCAGCACAAAATACCCCAGTGCGGAGAGCCCGATGCCGCTGATACCTCCTCCTCCTCCCCATCGCGCCGTCGTTGCGGCCGCCGGACCTCCATGTACCTCCACTATCAGCGGATACTTTCTATGCTCGTCATAATCTTTTGGGAACAGTAGCCATCCCTGCACCCTGAAGCCGTCACTTTTCCAACTCAGCGACTCCGCTTTTCCCCATCCCGGCTTTACACCATCGTTCCAGTGCGAGAACTGCATCACACCTTCGAGACCGGACGTCATCACCGTTCCAGGCTTTGCTCCGTAAATCTCCGTGGGGTGCTCGAAGTTGCTCGCGGTAAACACAAACAGTGAGTGGTCCGCCGTGCTTGACAAGCTATGCGACCAGCGCCCGTCTCCCACGCTCCCCGGAATCGAGAATATCGGCGAGCCGAAAGACGGCGGCTTCGACCCGCTCTTCACATCGGCGTCCAGCTTCATCCGAATCATTTGGCTGTTCCCGCCGGCCAATTCGCTCACGAACAGATAATCGTTGCTTCCCCACTCCAACCACGCCGGCGAAGTTGGCCGGCCCGCCGTCAAATCTTTCGGCTCGCCACCCCCTGCAGGCACCATCCACACATCCCCGCCTGTCGACCCTTGGTCGCTCATCAGCCCGCCGATGAAAGCAATGCACTTCCCATCCGGCGACCACCGCGGCACAGCGATCTGCAACCCGTGCAGCGGACCGCTAACCTCCGCGGGAGCTAGCACCGCTCTCGGCTCACCATCCATTTCCTGCCTGTACAGCTTCGCCACCCACCAGTTGTTCTCACCCGGCGGATCAGCCGCAACGTATGCTATTCCCTTCGAATCCGGGGACCAATCAAACTCATAAGCGTGCAGATTTTCCGGAGTCACCTCCGAAGGCGCGGCAGCAGACGCTTCTACGGCCACCATCGCCACTCGCTGCACCTCGACGTTGTCCTCACCGATTACGCCCGCCGGAGGCTTCATCGCTGCCAGCGCTCCCGCCGGGCGCGTCGCTCCCGCTACATATAGGAAGGCGATCTTGCTGCCATCCGGAGAAAACGACGGCTCATGCACATACCCCTTCGCCGCTGTCAGCCGCTTCGCTGGACTGTGGTCCAGCCGCGACACATACAAGTCCTCCTGCCGCCCCGCCGGATCACCGCAACTTGAAAAGAATGCCAGCGCCTTCGAATCCGGCTCCCACGTCAACTCACCTTCCGCACAATGCTGTTCCGGATTCACAGCCGCAGTCACGCGCTCGCTCTTCGTCAAATCCTCAGGCGACGCCACCCGGATCTCTCCGCCCCCGCGTCCACCCTCAATCCACGCCAGCAGCTTCCCATCCGGAGAGATCGCCACCTGCCCCACACCCCGTCCACGATTCAACCCGCGCAGCACCTCTTCAATATGCGTCCGATCCGAAGCGCTCTTTGCGCCACGATCTTGAGCCTGCGCGCTCGCCTGCGCATTCGTAGAGTCCTGTGCGTTCGCAACTGCGCTGTACGCTGCACTCAAAACAAAAATCGCGCCGGAAGCAATCACGGCGCACATCCCTACACGATTCGAATTCCGAAACATACCCCAAATGCTATCAGCCACAAACCGCTTCAATCACGATTTGCCGAAACTCAAATCACCCCAAGCTGCTGCATCATTGCCAGCGTGTCCATCAGTATCCGGCTATCCGTCATCTTTCCGCCTTCTAGCCGATCGATCACCACTCCCGGCACATTTACGCTCCGGCCTGTGGCAGGAATCCCAAGAAAATCTCCTCGTTGCGTCCCCGTCCACCTGAATCGCGAGACAACTTTGTCTCCCGATGCGACCGTCTCTTCCACTACCCAGTGGATGTCCGGGAACGCCAGCCGCATCATCCGGATCAAATCCTTCAACCCCTCCCGTCCCTGCTGCTGGCCCGGCAAAGGATCCAATTCGACAAAATTCTCCTCAACCAGCTCATCGTCCGCCTCGTACCGTCCCTGGTTGATAACTTCCTCTACAAATTTTCCAAGAATCGCGATGTTTTCCTGCTCCGGCAAGTCCGATCCTCCGAGTGACGATTGCTCCAGCCGAGATCATAACGGCTCTCTACGAAGTCTCTCAACCGGGCCCGGACAGGCGTCGCGCTCCTCCAATTGCATGCGTTATGGACACTTCGGATGCGGGTTCGGGTTCTTGAACACCACCTCTACCGGCAACCAGTCCGACAGTCGCTTCGCATCAATGTCAGCATCAGTAGGCCCAGGCTTGATCGAGGACCTCACCAGCGCGAGACTCACCTTGGCAGTTCCCTTGTAGCAATATCCCGCTAGCAACTTGCCCAACACCACGTCTGCCTGCTCCATATAGTTCTGAGGAAGCGTGCCGCCGCTACCCGCAAGATCCACCGGAGGCAGCACTAGCCTGTCTTGGGCTGGCAGATCGTTTTTCACACCGGATCCCTCGAACTTCACCACCAGGCACGCCCTCTTCTCCAGTGCTTTCGGGTTTCCGGTATAACTCACAGGCGGAATCGCCACTCCCGCCGGAGTAGGTTTTACGGCCTTCGTTTCAAAATCGAGATGGTAGGGTGGCTTCGATTTCGGTTTCTCCGGCGCATCTGAAGCCTTATTTCCCGGATCAAGGTTACAACCCCCTAAACACATCAATCCCGCAATCAACAGCAGATTGCCCTTGCGCATCTCATCCTCCTTGTTCGAACAACGCGCCGGAGCATATCACTCCTTTTTTGAGTTAGCTGTGACCACGAACAGCATGATAACGAGCAGCCGGTATTGTCGCCGCTCACTAGCCCGCAGTTCATCACATTCCCCCAAACCGCAGTCCTTCTGGGATATAGTGACAATCAGCCGAACCCCGCATCCCCCGCTATGGTCATGGAAACTCCCGCCATGCAACGCCTCCGAGGTTTCCTGCGCATCTGCTTCGGCTATCTCACGCTTGTCTCCCTTGCCGTCTCCATATTTATGGTGCGTTCCTTCTTCTGGATGCACCAGCATTCCCAACCAAATGGTTGGCTCACACAAGGCGGCAGCCACGCATTTTCGACTGTCCTCATTGCTCTCAGCTTCGCCGTCCGCTTAGTCCCGCTCATTATGGCTCTCGTCTACGGCACCGCATGGTGGACGCTCAAGCATGGCCGTCGCTCGGCCCGCGCATGGTCCATTGCGGGCAGCACCCTCATCGTCCTCTCCACCACGGCCCTTCTCGCCGCGCGCTTCACCCTCTTTCCCGCCGGCCGTCATCACTTCCGCGGAAGCTATCTCCTCTTCCAGGTCTTCTTTTTAGCCATCGGCATCCTCGGTCTCATCGTTTTCTCCCGCTCTTCCTCCGACTCAATCCAATCAACGCAGAAGCGCAGGCCAGCCGGCGATGGAACCAGCCCATTCCTCGATCTCCTCGTTTCCGGTCTTGCACTCACTGGTGTCTGGGGCGGCATCATCCTCTACACCCGCTGGGGACACGCGCAGAATCTCCCGTCGATTCGCGGCGCAGTCTCCTGGCCGATCATCCTCCTCATCATCTTCATCACCATTGCGCTTCACGAGGCCGCTCACGCCTGCGTCGGCCTCGCGCTCGGCATGAAACTCCGCGCCCTCGCTATCGGACCGTTCCAATGGCGCATTCGCGATGGCCGCTGGGTGTTCCGCTTCGTGCCCACCGGCTTCCTCTCCTTAAGCGGTTCGACCGGCATCATCTCCGCCAACCCCAATCAGAGCCGCTGGGTTGAAATCTCGATGATCGCAGCGGGCCCGCTCATCAACCTCGTCGCCGGCCTGTTCGCTATCTTCCTCACGATCTCTGCCGAAGGACAGCGTTGGGAACGCTACTGGGAGCCGCTTGCCTTCTTCGCTCTTGTCAACATAGTCACCTTCGCTATCAATCTCATCCCCTTTCGCCCGGAAGCCCTCTACTCCGATGGCGCACGCATCTTCCAGCTCCTGTCTGGCGGCCGCTGGGCTGAACTCCATCGCGTTTTCTCTATCGTCCTCTCCAGCACGGTCACTCCACTCCGCCCTCGCAATTACGACATTCAAGCCATCAACAGCGCCGCCGCTTGCTTTACCTTCGGGCGCGAAGCGCTCATGCTGCGGCTCTTCGCAACCTCCTACTTCCTTGATCAGAATCAGATCCCCGAAGCCCGCTCCTCATTCGCTGAAGCTGCCTCCATCCTTGAAGACGGCAACTTCAGCATTCCTCCCGATCTCCTCACCACCTTCGTCTTCAACGCCGTGTATCTCGATCGCAATCCCGCAGCTGCCCGCCGCTACTGGGACCTCTTTGAAAGCAAAACTCCAATCTATTTCGGGGTCGATTACTGGCTCGCACGCTCCGCTCTCCACTTGATCGAGAACCATCCTTTGGAAGCTCGCGATTCCTGGACCAACGGCGCAGCCCTCGCACGCGAACTTCCTACCGCCGGAGCCTACGAGTTCGACCGTGCTCGCTATCGCATCATGCGCGAACTCCTCACGACTGCATCTCCTCCCGACCCCCAGCCCTCCCTCTCATCTTCCAAGCTCCTCCGCATGCCATCCCGCAGCATTACTGAGCAGACAGTTAGCCGCAGAACAACTCCCTCTGGCAACTTCACGGCCTGAATCGTTCAGGCGGGCCACCCTTTTGCGCTATGTCTCTCCCTGGTTACCTTGCTGGCTCGTTCCCTTGTTCCCTCTCTCATCGGTTGCTGCAAGAATGGCTCCGAGGCTCCCGTGCGATTCTGGTTCTCTCCCGTCAGCGAAGTTCCCATCTACCGCCAGCTGGTCACGCAGGTGGTCCTGGCCATTCTCGCGGGAGATCTCCGTCCCGGCGACCGTCTTCCCAGCACTCGCGAACTCGCTCGCCGCTTCAGCATCCATCCCAACACGATCAGCGCGGGATACCGCCAGCTCGCACGCGAAGGATGGACCGAGTTCCGCCACGGTAGCGGCGTCTACATCAAAAACAACGCCACACCGCCCTCCACTCCGGAGCAGATTCTTGACCAGCACATTGCTGGATTCTTCCGCGCTGTCCGCGAGCTCAACATGCCCGCAGCCGACGTTCGTCGCCGCGTGGCCCAGTGGCTTGCCTCGCCGCCGCCCGATCATTTCCTCCTCATCGAGCCCGATCACGAAGTTCGCGAAATCCTCCTCACCGAAATCCGCCAGCTCTCGGGATTCCCAGTCACCGGCGCCTCTTTTGAAGATTGCGCCAGGCCCGACGTAACACTTGCAGCCGTCCCGCTTTGCCGCCCCAGCCAGGCAAACACTGCACGCACACTTCTCCCCGCCGGCGTCGAACTTATCACCCTCCAGATACGCTCCGCACGCGCCTGGCTCGATACCTGGCTCTCCTCGCTGCACGGCGGCCTCATCGGCGTAGCCTCCCGCTGGCCCGACTTCATCGAAATCGCCCGCACCGTCCTTGAAGCCGCAGGTGTCGAAAGCGAGCGCCTCGTTCTCCGAAACGTTACCCGCCCCCGCTGGACCCGCGGCCTCGATCAGACTGCCGCCATCATCTGCGACGCATGCACCGCCGCCTCCGGAAAGCTCCCCTCCGGCCCCTCCATCTGCATCTTCCCCTTCCTGGCCGACGCCGCTCGCGACGAACTTGCCCGTTTCTCCTGAGTCGCCTCTGACCCCCCTCGGCCCGCCCCTTCTGACCCGCCCCTTCTTGTGACACCTCCGAAACTGTACCGGAGGGTCCATTTGCGAGTTCGTTTGTAGCTAATCTCCCATCATTCGCTCTTCCCCGTAGAAGAAAGCGGCGAAGAAAGGGAGGTTGAATTCCATGACGCACTCCACAGCAACCGGTACAGCTTCGCAGGCAACGAGAACTCACTCAGACTGGTACACGTTCCTGCGCTCCGCCTTCATCAGTGGCCTCAAGTCCTATGGGGCATCCTTGATGACAATCTCCCCCGTCGATCACCTCGAATCTCCAGCAAGTTCCACTCTTCCAATCAGCACCCCCATAGTCCTCACACCAGAGCCAAAGCCTGCCTTCGACCGGAAGGCCCTCCCCCACACCACGCTTCCCAAGCACGCATGGAGTCGCGCATGACTCCACATCCCCCAACCCTCAACCTCCTCGCCGGCTGGCTCGGCATGCTCGCCGGAGTTGTCTCAGGCGCTGTCCTTGGCCTCTTCTTCCACGACGAGAAATGGATGGGAGGCTATACGTCTTACCGGCGCCGTCTAGCCCGCCTCGGCCACATCGCCTTCTTCGGCCTGGGATTTCTGAACCTCATCTTCGCCGCAACGGCAGCCCAATTCTCACTCGCCGGCCAAAACCTCAGCGTCGCTTCATGGGCCCTCATTCTCGGCGCAGCAACCATGCCCCTCTGCTGTTTCCTCTCCGCATGGCGCAAGCCTCTGCGGCACCTCTTTCCCATTCCCGTCCTCTCCATAACGACGGGCATTCTCGCAATCCTCATAGGAGGTTGGCCTCGATGAAACTTGGTCTGATCGCAATGAGCGGAGTCCGTGTTCGCAATGCTGAGCTTCTCGCGCTCGGCCTCACCCTCCCCGGCTTCGTCGAGCGCAGCCAGGTCATCGCCTCACTCCCGAGCCTCGGCCTCCTCACCCTCGCTGGGCTAACTCCGCCCGAGATCGAGATCCGCTACCTTGAGGTTGCGGATCTCGCCGATGTCACTGGCGTTCCCGAAGAGTTCGACACCGTCGCCATCTCCAGCTTCTCCGCCCAGATCTTCGAAGCCTACGCACTCGCCGACCGATACCGCGCCCTCGGCACCCGTGTCATACTTGGCGGGCTCCACGTCAGCGCCCTCCCCCTCGAAGCCCTTCACCACGCCGACGCCGTAGTCATCGGAGAAGGCGAACCCCTCTGGCCCGCCGTCGTGGCTGACCTCAAAGCCGGAACCCTCAAACCCATCTACGATGCCCGCGGCCACAACTACAACTTCGCCAACTCCCCGATGCCTCGCTTCGATCTCCTCGACATAGAGCGCTACAACCGACTCACCGTCCAGACCCAGCGCGGATGCCCCTTCCGATGCGAGTTCTGCGCCGCATCCATGCGCATCTCACCCACGTATAAGACCAAGCCGATCGAGCGAGTCATTGCCGAAATACACGCCATCAAGCGCATCTGGAAGCGCCCCTTTATCGAGCTCGCCGACGATAACTCTTTCGTTAACAAAGGGCACTCCAAGCAACTCCTTCGTGCCGTTGCTAAAGAAGATTTTCACTGGTTCACTGAGACCGACCTCTCCGTTGCCGACGACTACGAACTAGTCGATCTCCTCCACGACTCCGGCTGCGCAGAAGTCCTCATCGGCTTCGAAAGCACCACGTTCTCCGCCGTCAACGGCATCGAGCAGCGCTCCAATTGGAAAGCCCGCAAGGTCGATCACTATCTCGAAGCCATTCGCAAAATCCAAGATCGCGGCGTGCGCGTCAACGGCTGTTTCGTCCTCGGCCTCGACTCCACCGGCACGGAATCGTTCGAGGAGATTTGGAGCTTCGTCCAGCAATCTGGCCTCTACGACATCCAGATCACCGTCCAGACTGCCTTCCCCGCCACTCCGCTCTACACGCGCCTCAAACAGCAAGGCAGCATCCTCCGCGATGAAGCCTGGGATATGTGCACCCTATTCGATGTAAATTTTCTGCCCGCAAAGATGAGCGTCAGTGAACTAGAAGCGGGGTTGCGCTCCCTGATCCAACGCGTCTACGAAGACGACGTTGTCGCCGCCCGCCGCTCCGCTTTCCAACGCAATTACCGGCGCAAGCACCGGCAGCAAATCGCCAGACGCGCAATCCACACCTCACCTCACCATGGCTCCTCCGCCGCCTGAGCGAAAGGATGCCGGAATTCCACACTGTGAGCGCAGCGCATTCTCGTTACAGATGCTATGCGCTCACCGCAATCAGACTTCGTCGGCACAGAATCGCACCCCACGAACGCCAAATCCTCATCCCCCAACCGCCCACATTTCCCGTGATACCATTTCGCGAAATCGTTTCAGAGATAGAACGGGAGAATGCGATGCCTTTCACCAGGAGAAATGTGCTCAGATCAGGCGCTGTGCTCGCCGCGGGCACCTTCTACGGACGCTCTCTGCGCGGCAAGACACACAGTGACTTCCTGCAATCGCACGATCAATCCTGGACATTAGAGAACGAGCTAATCCGTCGTCTGGTTGGATTCCGTCCCGGTGTCGGTCTCTATACAGCACAGCTTTCCAGCAAAGCGACGCAGATCGAGCTTCTGCTTCCCGACAGAGACATCTCCAAATCTCGCCCCGAGTTCTCGTTCAACTGCGATGGGAAGACCTGCGCCAGCAACAGCGGAAACTTCGAATTCGTCAGAGTGAGTCCGGCAAGCACAGAAAGCGGCAACTCTCTATCCGTGTGGCTGAAGCACAAGGATATCCCGCTCGAAGTCGCAGCCCACTACGCGTTCTACACAGGGCACGCGGCTTGCCGCAAATCGCTCGTGCTAAAGAATACCGGCACGGCCCCTGTCAGAATCACTCACCTGGCGATCGAAACACTGGAACTCGCCCTCGGACCTGAGAACGAACTAAATCTTTTCTCCCAGTACGGTGTTGTACCGCGCGAAATCTTCTACACTGGCCGCTCCGAAGACGCCGGCATCATGATCGTCAATGCACGCACGGGCAACGGCGTAGCAATCCTCAACGAGGTACCCGGCTACATGAAGCGCACCGAAGTCGCAGGCTGGGACGAAGAAAACGCCGTTCGCGTCAGCGCGATGTACGACACAGACATCATGCCATTCGAGCGAAGGCTCGCACCAGGCGAAGACTTCACTACCGCAAGCGTGTCCCTCCTCCCGTTTCGCCGCGACGACGGCTTCAACGATCCACAATGGCGCCTGCCATCCTATTCCGCTGATGTGCTCGAGCGGAGCATCAACAAACAAGGCCCACCCTGGATCTACAACACATGGGAACCATTCGAGCGCGGCATCAATTACGAAACCTCAATGGAACTGATTGCCGCCGCAGGTGACATGGGCATGGATATCTTCA
>Ga0105240_10005748_pt1 | contig 18399 bp, 23 predicted proteins | sample KBSC54metaG_FD_80426 | JGI IMG/M metagenome (GOLD analysis project Ga0105240, IMG submission 80426) | Corn rhizosphere microbial communities from Kellogg Biological Station, Michigan, USA - KBS C5-4 metaG | ecosystem: Host-associated > Plants > Roots > Rhizosphere > Soil | place: Michigan, USA...
ACCGGCCGTGCCAGCGAGTGATCCGATGTTGTCGCTTCCGCGACCGCCGCCGCCGCCGCCCGCCACCAATCGGGCAAGCGCAAGCGTCGAGGCGCCCGAGCCACCCGCGGCGCCGTCCGCGCGAACAAGGGTGATTGGTTTGGGTTTGGTGTTCATTCGGCCCCTTGGTTTGCGGTGGTGGCCTGCCCATCGATCGCGACGATCGCGGTCGCCACATCCGGAAATTCGCGCGAGCCGTCAAGCGTGTGCAGCACGACCCCCCGCCGAGAAATCTGGACGACGCCGCCGGGAGTGCGCCGGTGCCAGTCGCGGAGGGGTTCGGGCATTTCTGTGCTCACCGCTGCGCCGGCGCCTACGCTCGGCACCCGAGGCGATCGCTCTGTGCGGCCTGACCACGCAACAGGTTTGCCTTCGCGCGCGCGGGGCAGAGCCCACTCGGGAGTCGGTGCACCGAGTCTCTTGGCGAGCTGTCGCGCGCGCGATCGAAGCTCGGCGTATACGCCCCGGCGCTGGCCGGGGATCGCGTGTCGTTCCGCGTATTGCTCGATCGTCATGGGGCTACGCTCGCTGATGGCCGTTGGCCGCGGCCCGTGGAAGGTGTGGAATTCATCGGGACTTGAAGCGGCAGGAACGGAGGATTTGATCCGTTGCGTCGACGCTCACCTGCACAAGGCGGCGGCCCCTGCCGCGGACCGTGCGCTGCGCTGCCCGCAACTCGATGTGTTCTTGGGGCGTAAGCTCAACTTGATACGTGCCAAGCGTGGAATTGAACTTCCTCGCCTTGTCGGGAAAGCCCTGGGCGGCTCTCTCGAGAAGCGCTTCCGCTTGTGCGACCCGCGCGGCGCCTTCGCGCTCAATGGCCGCAAGCTGGACCGGTGCGGTTGGGGTTGCGCGCTGAGCAAGGCTCCGGCCTCGCAGTTCGAGAAATCCGCGCCGCTGGTCGGCTGTCTTGAGCGTCGACCATACGCGACGCTCGCTCGCCGTCAGAATTGCCGGCGCGGAATCCGCGCCCTGTGCACTCGGATCGCCGGCGGGTGTGTCTTGGCTGGGCACAAGCCCGGCGACAGGCGCATCGAGCAGCTCGCCGATCGCTTTCAGAACCGCGGCGCGTGAAGCGTCGGGCGCGAGTCCGAGCGCTTCGATTAGCGAGCGCAGCTTGTCGGCGGCGTCGACTGTTGGACCGTCCGGATTCAGCGAAGCGACGGCCGCGAGCAGGACTGCCGTCACCGTAGTATGCCGACGGGCTGCGAGGACGTAGAGGTTCGCGCGAATTTGGGGCGCAGCGCGGAACGTGACGACCGGATTTCCGCGTTGCCTTTGGGTTGCCGCGACGAGGGCCTGTGCGTCGTGGGTGGCCGGCATGGCGCAGATCGCGACGTTGATCAGCTCGACGATCCGGCCCGCTTCGTCCACCGTAAAAGCCGGGGAAATATAGCGCTGGGTCCGATTCGCGAGGCGTTGGCTCCCATCCGGGGTCCACTTCACATTCACCGCCCACAGCGATCCGTCGGCGCGTAGCTCGAGCTGGAACCAGCCGCGGGCGTCGGAGGCGTCGGCGCGATGCTTGCGCACCTCATCGTCAAGCGAGTCGTGCTCGAGATCGATTGGGAGGTCCACGCCTTGGCGGCGATAGGCCTCCATCACGGACCGCGCGGACCGCTCGTCAAATGTGAACGCGCCTTTTTGCGTTTGGTGCGTTCCCGCTGGAAAGATTTGGAATTCGTTCGGCGCACTCGTGGGCGCCGTGAGCATGAGTACTCGACTGAGGGTGTGCATGTGTAATACACACTGGCATGCTCGATTGGGTCACGCCACCGGCGTGCAACTTAAATCGACATACTGATATAGTGTTTGGCATAATCGTGTTTGTTATCCGCCGCTTAGCGATTTACGTCGCGACAACGTTCACCGCGTCGGCGGAGATCGAACCGAAGCGAGCTACCGCGCCTTGGCCGCGGCGCCCGGGTCCGACGCGTCGGGTGCGGCTAGCCCGTCCGTGCCCCACTGCACGCTGAGCTCGCGGGAGCAGTGCGAGCACAGCAAGGGCCGGCTCAAGATCGCCGAGATCCGGCCGCGCAGCGAACGCTCGACCTCCGTCACCTCGGCGCGCGAGATCCGGATGATGTCTTCGTCTTGTCGCTCGACCTTCTCTAGCCGGGCCAACACCGAGAGCAGCGCGGCCAGGTTACGGGTCTGCCTTTGAGCGGTCTGGCCATCCCCGACGGACTGAGCGTCGGCCAAGCCCTGCCGGGCCTGTTCTACGAGAAATCTCGCGTGTTCGATGGCTGGGGCCGTGTCCGGCGGCGGCGGGCTGTTCGTTGGCGGGGCCGCCGCCGGTGCCATGTGCGCCGGCACAGGCGGAGGCTCCGCGAGCACCTTCGCGACTGTCGGGCGGCTGAGTCCCACGCGCTTCGCGATCTCGCGCTGGCTGAGCCCTGCGACTTTGAGGGCGTGGATCTCGGCATGCTCGGCGGCGGTCACCGCAGCCCCGCGATCTGGGCGAGCGCGACGACCGCGGCGGGCGAAAGCGTGGGCGGTATCGCCGGGCGCGGCGTCGGGAAAGCGTTCGCGAGGAATGCGTCTAGCGCCATCCGGACCAGAGCCGCGCGCGGCGCGCCGGTCAGGGCGGAGAGCTCGCGGAGCTGCTCGAGCTGCAGTGGATTGAGGTGAATCAGTACAGGAGTCTTGGCTGCCATGCGCTATACAAGGTGACATATGCGGCAGGCGATGCCCGCTAATTGGGCATGACTGGCAACTCGATCTCTGCCGCAGCATTTCCGCGGTCGGGTGTTAGCTACTTGCCGGCAAGCGTTGAGTTGCCGCGGGTTTCCGGTGGCCGCTGTTTGAAATTCGCCTCGCGTGTGAATGGGCGCGCCTCTGGCCGATGATCGAGACCCCCCAAACCCGGCTAGGCGTTGATCGAGATCCCTCCGCGCGGTGTGCGAGCAACGCGACCGTTGCCCCGTGTGCCCCGTCTGCCACAACCCCTTGCCCCAACGGATCTCCCGAGCAATTCGCCGTTGCCACCGTTGCCACGCCCGAACAGACAATCGCCGGGCTACGGGTGTGTGGTACGCACGGCGCGGCCGGCGGGAGCCATCACCACACCATTTAATCAAAAGGGTGTGGCAACGGTGGCAACGGCGAATACCTGGGGCTTTCGCGTGGCAAGCGTCGGGGCAACGGTGGGGCAACGGTGGGGCAGGGGGGTCACTCGAACTTCCCGAACCTGCCTCGACCCTGTGTGGCCTTCGACCTTTCGAGCCGGTCCCGCAGTTCCTGTTCTATGCCACCCACAGCCGCAGCGAGTTGCCCCGGGTCGAGGCGCCACGTGCGAGGCTTTCGCCCGTCCTGCAAGGTGGGCTGGAAGTCGCGTTGCACGGTGAACGGGCGAAGGGCCGCCTGCACACGCGGAAGATCCCAGCCGCGGCCAACGCGCTCGAGTGCCATCGCGAGCGCTGACGTTTCCACCGCAAGCTCCCCGCTGCGGGCGTGCCACGGGCCTGCCGCGGTGTCCGACCCCAACCAGTCGCGGAAGTTCTCCCAGAGCTCGATTGCTTCCTCGACGTGCCCGGCCAGGATCGCCCCCGTCGCCCCGTCGCCGCCCGAGCCCAGGAAGCGCTCGGCGGGTAGGTCGGCGTTCTCCGCGATCCACGCCATGTGCCCCGCGATGCGATCCAGGTCGACCACGTAGCCACCCGCCGGGCGGAGTTTCTCGAGCGCGGCCCGGCACGCCTCGGCTCGAGCGAGCGCGTCGATCACCAAGAACCGGTCGCGCAGAGCTTCGATCACGTCTGGCCCACCGAGATCCGTGAACCTGAGATCGGACAAGCCGTTGCAGCTCACTACAAGGCGCAAGCCGCCAATCAACTGGACCCGCTCTTTGCCTTTGCGTTCGACGGAACGGGCCGGCTCTTGGATGATGTCTCGTAGCTTTTTCGTGCTGAGTTGCTTCGAGCCGAATAGCTGCGCCTCTTCGTCTACCAGGATCGGGCACCGCGTCATGTCCGCGTTGAACTGCGCGCAGATCAGCGAAAGCGGGGGCGGCGTTTCGCTCCACATCCGCGCCACGGCGTAGGCGAGCATCGACTTGCCCGAGTCCTTCTTTCCGACCAGCACAAGGCACGCGCTCAGCCGGTTGATATTGGCCTGCGCGCAAGACGCGATCCACACGCACAAGCGATCGTAGTGTTTGCCCGCGAGGGCCTTCAGCCACTCGTCCGCCGCGTCGTCGAAGCGTGCGGCAAGCATCGGCCGGGGATAGCCGATCGTTACACTTCCGCCGCCGTTGGGATCGTAGGTTGTGACGCGGTTCGCAAATGCGTAGGCCGTTCTTTCGTACGTCGCGCCGTAGTCCTCAATCAAAGTGTCCGAGGTGCGCGGCCGGTTCTTGTCGTCCCTGAGGGCGACGAATGACTGATCAAAGCCCAACTCGCGGATCCGTAGTCTCAGATTCTTTTCCGCGAGTGGCCTGTGGCCGCGATCGTCACCTTCCCAAAGCAAAGAGACGTGGCCGTCAATCGAGCGAAGGATAAGCGGAACGTTCGGTGCGTCGGAACTCGCTGCGTGAAACTCGGCCCCGCCAGGCCCGGACGCGGTCACCTTTGCGCGCTCGGCTCGTCGGCGATATACCCCGCGCCAGCTCGAGTCGAACACCGCGCCTTTGGTGGGTCCTGTGCACCAGTCCGAGGGCTCGAGCGGGTCTTTCGCCGCGCTCTCGATCACCGCGGCCGCGGGAGGGTTCCACTTGGTTAGCTCCGTCCAGCCGGCGCCTGTCGCGCCATCGGTCGCGCGGACCGAGCGGGCGCATTCGATCATGAGCCTGAGCCGGTCGGCCTCCGGGCGCTCCGTCTCGAGCCCGCGCCCCACCGCGGCGATCTGCTCGTCGGTCCAACCACGACGCGCCAGGTAGCCGCCCAGCGCGCGCAACACTTGCCGGCGTTGTGTCGACTCGCCCGGCGCTTCCCAATGCGGCGCGAGCGCGGCGATCAGTGCCGCCGTGCGCTCGTCGGGATCTTCGATCCCGAGGCGGTCGAGCGCGGCCGCGGCCTTCGCTGGCTTGGCCGCGGCCCAGGATTTGACCAAGCGCGCACCTACCAGCGCGGCCGTGCTCACCGGCTCGCCTTCGGTCTCGACCACGTCGCGCTCGTCGTCGCCTTTGATCCGGCCAGCGAAAAAGATCTGACTGAGCGCGTCGGCGTGCTCAACACCCTGGCCCGGTCCGATCCCGAGCATTTCGGCCAGCGCCTTGCGCGCGTGCTTCACATCACCCGGGGCGAGCGGCGCGTCGAGCGGCACGAGCACGCGAAAGCGATCGGTCCCGTCGGCGTTCGGGTGGCTCGGGCTCGTGTAGATCAAGCACGCGATCCCAGCGGCTTCGGCGCGGTCGTGCACGTCGACCAAGTCGCCCCGATCCACGTCGATCGGTAGCGCGGTCAGGTGTTCGACGTTCGCGTTGACATTGTACGGCTCGAGCAGCGTGGCCGTGTTGAACGCGGGGAGCCGCTCCTTGAGCTCCCGCCGGTCGTCTTCGGTTTTCGGAGGCGCGGCGCCGGCCTGGGCCTTGGTGAGCCTTCGGATCTGGGCGCACGCTTCGGCCCAGGTCAGATCTTGGGCGTCCGGTGTCTTTGACCGAGCGTTGCGGAACGTGTTGAGTCGGATCGATCCCCCCACTCGGTCGCCTGCGGGCTCCGGTTGATCTCTGGTCGCGGTCCGGCTTGCAGACTTACGCTTATCGGTTAGAGTATTCACTGTTCGCTCTCAATCGTGGTCACTGACAATCGCCCGCAGCCACGCGGGCGTTGTCGTTTTTGGTCCGGAACATTTGACCGCGGGCTCAGTCGAGGCCGCGGCGGATCGTGGCGCGTCGGTGCGCATCAGCCCGGAGCACTCGCGCGGCCTTTGCGCTGGACGCGGGCACGAGCTTGAGATCAGGCGAGCACGTGCAGTCGAGCTCGGGCGCTCGGCAACGATCGTCGTGTGACTGAACGAGCACGTACGCGCCGGGCGCCATTTGACCGGCAGCGGCTCGACGCAGAAATCGACGCGCGGCGCTCACGGCTCGCCCCGCTCTGCGCGATCGAATTCATCGCGGGTAACGATCGCGCCATGCTTAGCGAGGATCTGGCTCGGGCGCATCGGCCCCTTGATCCCGACCACACACCACCCGAGACCGATTTCGCGTAAGCGCAGGCGCAACGCGCTCGGCATGATCCGCTGATAGCGCCCGCGCTCGAGTAGTAGCCAGTGCCGGCGTTTCGGGCACTTCAAGACGAGCGGCGCGGTCAAGCCGCCCTCGCTTTCCGCGCGCGCTTGGCCTTCGCCTCCCGCACGGCACTGACCTCGCTCGCTTCAACCATCGCCGCGAGATCATCCTCGCGCACGAGCACCTGACGACCGGGCTTGAACGCGCGGAGCTTGCCGACGTGGATCCAGTAGCGGATGGTTTCAGTCGGCGTACTGACGCGTTCGCCGGCTTGCGTGAGCGTCAAATATCGGGCGCTCATGGCTGCGGCTGCTCCACGTGAGGGTCGGAGACACCGACGAGCGGCAGAGCGCGACGGATGGCCGCGCGAATCGCCGGGCGCACGCGCTTGGGTTCGCGGAAATATTTGGTTACAGCTTGCTCGCCGCACTCAGCGGCAACGCAGATTTTGAGCCTGGTAGGACGATCGGGGATTGGGCGCACGGAGGCCTCGTTTTTCGAGGTTTCAGCTCCGCTCTGCCTTTACGACTCCCGCCAGTCGGGAGAATCTACGCTGCCCTTGTTTAGTCCACCTTGAGGGCGTCGGTGCTTGCCTGCCTTGCCGCGCGACAATCGGAATTTCTACGGATCCACCCGGGGGTGGCCACCGCCTACGGTCCTGCCGTAGGTCAGGAAAACGGACGCAACACCGTGGTGGATGCTGCGCTTGTGGGTCGCTGTTTGCCCACCCTCCAAACATTGCCCATCGGGGACCCATGCGCAACCCGATCCCGGTTTTGAATAGCGGGCTCGCATGTCCGTCTAAGACGAGCTACCGATCACGCCATGCCGCTCCCGTCCAAGACAGGCATTCAGGGGCTATACAAGGACGCCGACGGCCGATATCGCATCGATCTACGGTACCGCGACCGTGCGGGCCGCCCTGACCGCTACAAGGAAGTGATGCCGCTCGGCACTCCGGCCGCGGCGGCTCGGCTCCACGCTCAGTCCGTGCTCGCCGAGGCCGTCGCCGGCACGCTCACGAGGCGCGCCACGGGCCCGGCCGCCGGCAAGCTCTCCGAGGCGTTCGACCAGTACCTGGGCTGGATCGAGACCAACCGCCCGAAGGCACACAAGCAACGTAAGTCGATCAAGGCCGTGTGGATTAAGACGGTGGGCGATGTGCCCGTCGTGCGGCTCGATTCGACGCTCTTGGAGCGGTACAAGACGAAGCGACTCGCCGCGGGTGACACCGAGCCGGCGACGATCAACAAGGAGATCCGCACGGTCAAGCACATGGCCCGGCTAGCGGCCAAGCTCGGGTGGTCGTGGATGGATCGCGAGCGCGCGGCGATCCTGCGCGAGGTCGAAATGCTGAAAGAGCCGCCAGGCCGCCAGCGACCGATCAAGCCAAAGGAGCTCGAAGCGATCCTCGCCGAGTTCCGGCGCGTGGACTCCCGCTTTGCGCGGCGGGTGGTTCAGGCCGCGCTGTTGACGGGGTGCCGGCTGGGCGAGCTCCTCGCGCTCGAGACCACCGACGTGGACCTAAAGCGCAAAGAGATCGACCTTTCCAAAACGAAGCAAAACCGGAATCATCAAGTGGTGATCACGCCGCCCCTGGCGACGGTGCTCAAAGAGGCCCTGGCCGACAAAAAGCGGAAGGGGGCGGCCGTGTTCGTGAGCCGGACCGGCAAGCCCTACACGGTGGACGGGTTCTCGAAGCACTTCGCCAACGTGGCCAAGCGGGCAGGGGTCCCGGACATCACTTTCCACGACCTCAGGCGCCATGTGGGCACGCTTTTGATCAACGAAGGGGAACGGCTCGAGGTCGTCTCGAAGCTGCTAGGACACAGCACCGTCGCGGTAACGCAGCGCTCGTACGCTCACCTTTCGACGGACGCGACGCGAGCGGCCTTCGGTGTGCTCGCGAGCTTTGCCCCCGCATTGCCCCCGGGCAAGAGCCTGGCGACACCGAAGCGCCACAAAACAGGCTGATTAACGTTCCGTCGGGGGCTTTCCTAAAGCCAAGGTCGCAAGTTCGATTCTTGCCGGGGGCGCCGCTGAAAACAAGCCGATCCGTAGCTAAAACGGGCTACGAAAGTGGTCGGCGTGACCGTTGAAAAACCGCGGCAACTCGTGGCGGGTAATGGGCGCATTGCCCCCGCATTGCCCTCGACCGAAAATTCAACATTCCGCGTAAAAATTGGTTGACGAAACATTCCGCGTAATGTTAAAAAACGCGTGGCGAGAGGGAGACATGGAGCAATGGCAAAATTTGGAGAACTGCTGCGAAGCGAACGGAAGAGAGCAAAGAAGACACTCGGCCAGGTGGCAGACGCCGTCGGCTGCAAGATTTCGTACCTCAGCGATGTGGAACTCAGCCGCCGGAACCCTTTCAAGACTGCACAGATCTTGAAGATTGCCGAGGAGCTGCAATGTGACCCGGGCAAGCTGATCTTAGCCGCAGCGAGCGAACGGGGTGTGACGATCAGCACAAAGGATCCGCGCCTGAACGGGATCGCCGCAAGCCTCGCACGTTCGGGTGAGCGGCTGACGCCGGAACAGCTCGCCGGCATCGAAAAACAAGTGGCGCAGATCGAGGAAATTCTCGGCCTAAGCAAAAAGGAAGAGTGACCATGAAAGGCATCCGCGTTGCAGCAAGGTCCGCTTTCGATATTGAGCGGTACGCGTACGCGGTGCGCCGAGTATTGCTGCCCGACACGACAGACAACGACCCGATCGACGGCTCACGCTTGTTCAACTTCGTGTTGGAGGAGCGTGGGCCCGGGTTAGTGCGAGGAGCCACGGTTCAGGTGAACGTTGAGGAGCTCCCGCGTTCAATCGAGGCGTACACTCAGTTCATTTCGGACGCGGACGGCTACCGCATTACGCTTTCGGAGCGCACTTGCCGGCGGCTGGAGAACGGAGAGTCTCGCGAGCTATTCACGCTCTGCCACGAGATCGGACATCTTTGCCTGCACGGGGCAACGCTGAAGGGCTTGGGCCAACTACCTCACCGCGAGTTGATGCTCGCGCGCGGTCAGCCTACGCACAAGATTTTCCGCGATAGCGAGTGGCAAGCAGATCGCTTTGCTGCGGCCTTCCTCATGCCCGCGCCTGGGCTCGAGCGGCTGCGCGCCAGCGGTCGCCTCAACGAGGATGAGGTAGCCAGTCGCTACCTAACGTCATACGAAGCAGCGGGGTACCGCATCAACGATTTCAACGCGAAGGGTGAGTTGCTGCTCCGCGCTTGGGGGAAAAGTTAGACCCGCGGCACGGGGCCGCGGGTCCAGCGCGCGTCCGCTCGCGCTGGGCGAGTACGGAACAGGCGACACAAGGACGTCCAGGCTCCCACAAGGACCTAGACGGGTCAACTGCTCCGGGTTCGAACAAGTAGCGGTCGATTGTTTAAAAGGACAATTCGACAGTGAAAACGCCGAAATTGCCGAAGAACGGAAAACCTGGCGGGTATTGTACTGTGTACACGAACCGCTGGGGGCAAGTGATGGTGGCCGCTCACTACGGCTATCGCGCTTGGCCGTTCGGGCGCTAACACCTCGGGCCGCGAGCACTTCCGCCGCATTAGCGGTTTCGGTGCTCGCGGTTTCGCTGTCGACTATCGAAGAAGGCGAACCCAGATGAATCAAACAGCAGGACGTTCAATCGAGTGCACGGTGCGCCGCGTCTGGTGCACAGCATGCAACGCGGCCACGGCTGCCGCAGTCGAGGAGCTCGGCGCGGCCGTTGCGGTACAGCTCGGAGTCACAGGCCTGGCACTCAAACACGAGTTGGCGAAGCGGCGCCCGGACCCACTAGCGCTGTTGGTGAAGGGCGCGAGCGCCTTTGCGCTCGCGAAGGTCGTCACCGCCGCGATTCCGCAAGCGCAACGACTCGTGTGCGGGACGTGCGGCTGCAGCCACGTGAGTGAGTTGCCTGCCGGCGTCGCCTAGTAGCAGAACAAGCACGACGCGAGTAAGCCCGGCGCGACGCTGGGCTTACTCGTCATCTTCCGCGGCGATCTCTACGAGTGACTCATTGCTGGTTGCTATGCCCGGCATCAGAAATTCCGCACGTTTGTCGGGGTGATGCAGGCGCGCGAGTTGTCGGAAGTACGAAGCGATTAACTTACCGGCCCCCAACCTTTCGTCATCGTCAGGATCGTCGGGAAGAATTCGAGACGCCTCCACTTGAAGTATTGCACAGAGCTGTTGCACGTCGCTCTCAGCAGACTTCGGTATATTCGCGTCCTTCTTGGTCTTCTTCGCCCACACATGCACTCGTCTGTAAGCGGCCGCGGCTTCCGGTTCAGCCGCTGCGCGTAGCGCCACAAGAACGTGATGCGCTGTTGAGTACGGCGCAGAAATTGTCAGCACGCCGGGTGATGCGGCGGCTACACTGCTTGCGTGCGCGTTTTCGTTGGCGGGCACACGATGCCGTAGCAGATCGTACATTTTGCCGTAGGCATAGCCGTTCAAATCGTACGCGCGGACTTCTGTCGGAACACCGGTGCTCCCTTCGTCGGCAACGAAATAGGTGAATGCGAAAACGTTGAGGTACAGCCGCTCTAGTTCGTAGAACAGGTATGAATTCCACTCACTGACCAAAAACGTCTGCGCAGTTTCACCCCCGTCAGGCTCGAGATCTGGTTCATGCAGAACATCGGCCGCGGGTAGCCATGTCTCTGGAAGAGACGACACTGCCACGAGACGTACGGCGCGCGGCTCGCCCGGCGATTCAGTTACCAAGAACCCGGCATTGTCGTTGGGCCGGGTCAGCACGTCGCGAGTCGGCATACGGCACGCCATGTACTCAGCGATTGCCCGCCGTTCCGACCGCACCCATAGCTCGTGATGCTCGCCTGCCTTCTCGCCGCATCGCCACGTCAGGTATATGGCACCATTTTCGGTTGTGCCTTCGGAAAGGAGCGGCACGCCTGAGACGACCTCCAATGCGCGTCGCTCGATCAAATCGGGCAAATCAATCTCGGTCGCTGGCTCTTCAATGAAGGGTTGTGCCTCCGCGCCCTCGAGAAAACTCACGACCGCAGGTAGATCGCACAACGCAATCTGCGTCAGGCGACCAAGCAGACCGGCATCAATACCTGGTGTCGAAGCGGCGATCGGTTGAACGATCGCAGGTACCGCCGCGCGAACCCACGTCGCCAATTCAACGCTTTTGGGCAGAGACGCTATCTGTTCGCGGCTGAGTGGGATCGAGTGAAGCACGAGCGAGGTCAGCGGCAGGTGTTCGACCAACAGCGGCTGGCTAACCAGGTCGGTGTGCGCCAATGCTTGCATCAGGACATGCTGTATGAACCATCGCTCACGCGGGACGAGCGAATCCAGCTGATCGAAGGCGCGCGCTACCGATTCGCCGCTCAACATAGCTTTAGTTCCGCCTGGTCAAAGTTCGGAGCCGGGAAGAAGAACTTCCCATCCTTGATTGTACCACCAGCCCATACCACGAGCCCACCCATTTGTCCCTTGAAGATTCCAGTCATGCTGATCACAAGCAGATGCGGCCTTCCGAGAAAAAGGACGGAACCGTCAACGCATTCGGCTCTATCCGCAATCCAGTTGCCTCCAGCCTCGCGCACGATCTGATCCTTAAGGAACTCGTAGAGAGCTGCTATGTCAGTGTGGAGCATGCCGCTACCGTGGGCGAGCTTCAGGCGCGTGAAGGCCTCGCGGTTCATCGCAGCGCCTATATTCGTCCCCGCCGGTGGGATTGTCAGCGGAGCGCGCAGCGCATGCTCGGCACCGGTCTTCGATGTTTGCCCGCTCACGAAATCGCCTCGATAGCAGCACGTCCAAATATTCGCAACGATCATGAGCGAACTGCGCGGCCGCGAAATGACTATTGCGACTTGCCTCTACTCAGCCGTCAGTCTGCGCGAAACGGGTCAAAGGCTTCCGTTCGAGGTGCGCTCCGCGCACTCCGGCCCGTCATTCTTGACCGAGTTGACCGCCGTCGACACCGGCACGAGCTCAAGCGCGTCCGCGTCCGGCTCGAGCAAGTCACGGTAGCGCGAAGCCGGGTCGATCCACTTCGCGTAGCTCCCGCGCGGCAAGATCACCGGCATGCGATCGTGCACCTGAACCGCAACACCCCGCGGTGTTGTCGTGAGGATCGTCGCCGCGTCGACGAACTCGCCTTTCACTTGGACCTTGTCCCACATGCCGGCGAAGGCGAACGGCGCGCCGTCACGGCGCTTGATCAGGAACGGCTGCTTCTTCGCCGCCTTGCCTTCGCCTTCGACGCGCCACTCGTAGAAGCCGTCGGCGATGATCAAGCACCGCCGGCCGTTGATCGATTCGCGGTAGAAGGGCGCGCCGAGCGACTCAACGCGAACGTTGAAACCGCCCGCCCTCGGGTTTGGGATCTTGATCCCCCAGCGCACGAACTCGAGCCGATGCGGCGTCCGGACAATCGCGATCGGCTGAGTCGGCGCCACATTGAAATGCGGGACTAGCTCCGGCGCATCGCCGTGAATGTCGAACGACTGCCACAGCTCGTCACCGGGCGTGCTGAGTTTGTAGCGTCCGCACATCACTTCGCTCGCAATCGCTCAGCCCATGTTGACACGAGCGTGGCCGTGGACGCATCGCCCGTGCGCAAGCATTCCGATAGAATCGCGATCCCCTTGTCCGCCCAGCCCCACGCCGCGCGATGGCCGATCGTGTCGGGCTCCGTTCGGCTCATGTCGAGGGCGGTGGCGAACGCCTTCCCCGCGTCCGCGATGCGCGCGAGGTCGGCCGCGGGCGCCCCGGCTTCCTGGCACGCTGCGTACAGCGCGCGGGCTATCCCTTGGAGATCTCTAACGACGTGGCGCGGCAGCGGTTCCGAGTTTGGGCGGCCCATGCCTCGCATATTGACGCAGGCGTGTGACTGATCAAGCGTTCAGTTATGCACAGGCCCGCCAACACCTGCGCCAGCTGCTCCCGCCCGCTAACCGAAGGCGACCACGACCGACCGCTTCGCGCCCACCAAGTTCGCCACTGCCCGATCTGCGGAAGTGATCTCACGCGCACGTGCGAGCGGATCGACGGCTCGCGGACTTTCCGCTGTAGCGGCGGTCACGTCTTGGAGGCCTCCGCGCTCGAGATGTTCTGACGAACGATGCGCGGGGATGCAAGACCTCACTCGCGCCAATATTCTGGCCAGGCGGCGTCAGCGAACAGATGACGGTGCCGCATCAGCGCATCGCCGAGCCTCAATTCACTTCCATAGAATATCCGGCCTTCGCGGTTGGCTTGTGCTCCAATCCACGTGATGCATTTCGGCTCTCCGAGCGCTTCGCCGATCGCGTTCTCGTGGTTGCGGTCAATCTCGGAAATTACGATAGTCGGACAGTTGGTGTTGTGCGTTGAAAAAGCGATCCCAGCTCCGGGACGGTATTGCGTCTTGCAGAATGCTAGGACCCGATCGAACCCGCCACCTGGCCGCAACATCTCGTACATCGCGAAGTCCGTAGCAACGACGGAGGGCCGCAAAGGAAAGAATGTCTGACTAGCCCTTTTGAGTGCAGCGCTTGCGGTGGCGTCCGCCGCCGCGACGAAAACTCGTTTTCCGCGACGCCTAAGAGCCAGGATCGGGGGTACAAAGTCGGCGTCGTTTGTGAACAAAACGGCTCGCTCCCAGCGCTCGACGGATTCATAGAGGTAGGTAACCATCGACGTGTCGACCCCCTTTTCGCTACGTGCCTCGACGACAACATCTTTCTCGCATGAAGGACACCTCACCGACTTTTCCGGCTGATACCCGGGGACCGTGACAAGTACTGTCGAGGTACTATCTGCGCTAGACTGCCTGCTCCAGAACTGATCGAGCTCGATTCCGCTCAGCTTCGCGGCACCTCTCCCGATGGCCTTGTCCGAATGAAAAACGACGATACCTAGGCCATCGCTTCGAAAATTGCCCACGGCCTGCGCGCTCGTGGTCGCCTCGACGAGCCGGTCGATGTCGAACCACTTCAGATAGTAGTCGTGCCGAACGCTCTCCCTGGCCGCGTCCGCCAAGAGACATCGGTCCACGTCGTTGTAGAAGTTTGGCCCATCCACGAGCACGAGGGTTGCCATGGCGTCGAGCCTAGCTCGAAACGCGTCGGCGATGCACCGGCGATAGGGATCTAACGCACCCGCGCCGATCGACGCGCGAGTTGACACGCCGCCCGGTCAACTACCTGACCGCGAACACCGACAGATCCAAAAACAACACTTGGTTGTGCGTCTGCTCAGCGAGCGGCACGTGATAGACCCTTCCAGAGCGCAGCGCCGCCACGAGATCGCCCTCGGTGACCGTAGCGGTGCCCATCGCGTCGTCGAACTGCAGGTCCTTGTCGAGAAGCGTGACCTCAATGCGCGTCGAGGGTGTAAGCGGGACGCGCGGCGCCGTGGCCGAGGTCCAGATCGGCGTGAGGGTGTCGCGCTCGCTCGTCTGCAGCGGTACATCGAGCAGGGCCACGCCAGCACCCATCACCCGTGCGTCGCCGAACGGCTCTGGCTTGTCGAGAGCTGCGATCGCCGGGTTCGCAAAGACGCTCAACAAAGCGTGGTACGGGTCCGCGTCCGCGATGGCGTTGGCGACCAGCGTTGTCGCGCTTGCGTTGAGCGGTCCCGGCCCGTCCCACGGCGCGCCATTCACTTTGGTCGGGGCGATCAGCGCGCCGCGGAACTCGACTGCGACGAACCCCGGCAATGGCGTCTCGGGGGCCTGTGCCGGAGAGCACGCGCACGCCAGTACGGCGAGCGCGGCCCACGGCTTAGGGTTTCTCATGATCGTCCAGCGTACTGGGCGCAGCGGCCAGACAGCAACGGTCCTTCTGTTCGAGTGATTCGCCCACGCGGATTGCCACGCGTCGATCCACTGCCCACCGGTTCATGCCGCCCGACGAAAGTACTACGCCGCTTCCGTTGACCGACGACCGCGAGCGGGCGAGTCTTCGCGGTTCTACCCACGAGGAAGGGAACCGAACCCATGACACGTCTCGCCGTCGCCATGCTGCTGATTCTCTCTGGCTGCTCGAAGGCGACGGCGCAGCCCGTCCCCGCGAGCTCGGTAGCGGAGCCCGCAGCCGCGCCAGCCGCAGCTCCAGATCCCAAGGCAGGTCGAAACACTGCGGTCGCGTTCATGACCGCGCTCCAGGACAAGACCAAAGCTCTCGACGTGCGCCCGCCCATCAAACGCTACACGGCCGAGGACGATCCGAATCACATGTTGGGGCGACAGCACGGGTACGTGGAAAAAATCGCGTTCAACGCGGCCGGTGGGGAGGGCTCGATCGAGGTCTTCTCGAACCTCGCGGACGCCAAGGCGCGCAGCGCGTACATTGACGGAATCAGCGCGGCGTCACCAGCCCTTGGAGACGGATACGACTACCTGAACGAGCAGCACTTCGCATTGCTCCGACTGCCGCGCGAGGTTGCGCCCACGCAGGCGACGCAGTGGAAAGCACTGCTCGACACCCTGTAGGCGCACATCGCTGGCCCCGCTTCACGCGCTTCGGACCGGGCTTCCGCTTTCGGAAGGGGCCGATCCGGTTACCCGGTGCGCTATCCGGCCCGGCGCAGAGCGTCGCGAATGTCCTGCGAACCGACGAACGCTGAAGCCGCGTCGCCAGCCAGAATCCCATGCAGCTTGCGCACTTTCTCCGCTGGGTCCAAGTGCTCGGCGGCGGCCAGCGCTTCGAGCTCGGCCGCCGATTTGCGCAGTAGCGCCGCCGACGTGATCGCGTACGCATTCGCGATCAAGCTCCAATCAATGGCAGACACAGGGGACCGGTTGGAATGATTTGTGCGGCGCGCGGGCTTGGTGTTACTCGTCTTCTTGGCCATGTGATTCACCCTCATGTGGTCCGGGGGTCGGGCTGTTACTAGCAGCGCCGGCCCCGTCTAATTCTTCGCTCGGGCGAGAGCCGCCCGCAGAAGTTACTACGCGTCGAGTGGCGCGTTCTCCCCTCCCAATGTCACAACGTCCCGATCCTGCCGAATCGGCTGCACTGGACGCCTTGGCCGCGGCACTGAGCGCGAGCGCCGAAGGAAGCGACGAATGGCTAACGCCAAAAAGAAGCGCAAAAGAGGAGCCTCTCACGGCAATCGGTGGACGAGGCCCGCGCCGTACATTCCGCGCCCTGACCCGGTAGACTTGGCCGCGCTCGACGCCATGGCGGCCGCGGTCGCACCTCGCGTTCTTGACCTACTGCGGGACCGGATCGACCGTGAAATCCGTGAATACGGCGACCCGGAAATTGCTCTGGGTGTGAAAGCCTTGGCGGAGATCGGTTACGTTGTCATGCTACCAGAGCGCGATGCGAGGGCCGAGGATCTGATCAGAGCGCTTGCCGAAGAGACAGTGCGCGCTGTCAAGAGTCGCTTTGCGGACGCATTCGAACTCGCGAATCCGAGCAGCCCTGAACGGGCGCCGGAGGAGCGTTGAGGCCGTTGCTAGATTCGGGTCTGCGCACAGGAGCTCGGCCCGGGCCGAAGCCGGGCCGAAGCCGGGCCGAAGCCGAGCCGAGCTCGGGCAGCGCTATTCGGCGCCGTCGGTCGAGCCGTCTGCGAAAGCGAGAGCGCCGATCACGATCGCGCGGACCCTGCGCCGAAGCGGACGCGTCAGTGCGCCCGCCGCCCCGATCTTACGCGTCGCGAGGGGATCTCCCCCCCGGTTCAGCGCTACTCGCCCCCACCGCCGCAATGAGGGCAGGTGCCAACGTAGGGCAGGACAAGACAAGCGTCGGGCTTGCAGTCGAACACTCCTCCGCCGAGCGAAACGCAATCCGTGCCAACGGGCGCCGCTATGTCCGGATCGCTGAACTTGAACACCTGCTCGGTCTCGCTTGAGGCGATCAGCTCGCACGAGAGCGGGGCCGCGGGGTCGCTCGAGTCAGTCGCCACGTTCGCGGCACAACCCGTGAACGTGGCGACAATCAGTATCAGAACAACTAGGGTTTTCATGAGACGCCCTACGCGTCGTGGATCCGGAAAATTTCCATCGCTCAAGGCGCTCCGCACCAGGTCACGATCACGACCACGCCAGGGGCGCCAGCGCCGCCAGCGCCACCGGTCGAAGCACCGCCGGTGAAAATGATCCCGGGGCTGCCGTTCGAGGCAGTAACGCCCGAGCCGTAGCCCGCCGCACCACCGCCGCCACCGCCACCGCCCACGAGCGAGCTCAGCGATCCGCCACCGCCGCCACCGCCGCCACCAGCACCGTAGCCGGGCCCGCCGAAGCCGCCGAGCCCGCCTTGGTTGTTTCCGCTGACCGGCCCGGGAGCGCCACCCGCGCCGCCTTGGCCGGCGAGGCTAGCGCCGCCTTGGCCACCGGCCGTGCCAGCGAGTGATCCGATGTTGTCGCTTCCGCGACCGCCGCCGCCGCCGCCCGCCACCAATCGGGCAAGCGCAAGCGTCGAGGCGCCCGAGCCACCCGCGGCGCCCGAGCTTGAGCCAGCACCGCCAGTGCCGGCCGTCGTGGGGTGCGCGCCACCGCCAGCGCCGCCGGTGCCCGCGCTGCCAGACGTACCCGCACCACCTGCAGCACCAGCGAGCCCCGCGCCGCCTTGAGCTGTGAAAAGCGTGGGCCCTGCCACGACGGCGACAGACGAATCACCGCCCGCGGCGCCGACCGTAACGGTGAGCGCCGACGGGATCATTGCTGCGGGCACCGCGCCGTTGATGATCGCCCCGCTTGCGCCACCGCCGCCACCGCCAGCGCTATCGGTCGACGCAGCGGATCCGCCGCCCGCGCCGCCAGGCGCACCGCCGCCAACGATTACAATATCTACATACTTCGCGCCGGACGGCTTCGTCCAGGTCCCGCTGGCGGTGAAGGTCTGGATATCCGGTAAGTGTGCGGCGAGAAAAGCCGTGCGATCCGCGAGTTCTTCGAACGGGACATTGAAGTCAGAAGCTGAAACGGTCATTTGGTCGAGCCTTCGTCACCCTTCCGGGTGATTGTCAGCGGAAAATTGGTGGGGTCGCCGGCGTAGATGCGGCCGCCGGGCAGAGTGATCGTCGCTTTGGCGTTGTCCGGATTGGGTGTGAAGGAATAAGTTGACCCGTCCGCGCGAACAAGGGTGATTGGTTTGGGTTTGGTGTTCATTCGGCCCCTTGGTTTGCGGTGGTTGCCTGCCCATCGATCGCGACGATCGCGTTCGCCACATCCGGAAATTCGCGCGAGCCGTCAAGCTTGTGCAGCACGACCCCCCGCCGAGAAATCTG
>Ga0105240_10005751_pt1 | contig 18396 bp, 21 predicted proteins | sample KBSC54metaG_FD_80426 | JGI IMG/M metagenome (GOLD analysis project Ga0105240, IMG submission 80426) | Corn rhizosphere microbial communities from Kellogg Biological Station, Michigan, USA - KBS C5-4 metaG | ecosystem: Host-associated > Plants > Roots > Rhizosphere > Soil | place: Michigan, USA...
AACTGCACCATTAGCACGCTGACCATCACCGTAAAGAGCGAAAACCCAAATCCCTTGAATCCTTCAGTCAAGTTTACAGCTTGAGCCACACCGATTGCTGCTATGCCAAAGAACGCCACCAACCAGAGTGCCGCCGGGTATGGCCTAAACCGCCAACGTTCGGTGAGTATCTTCGAAGCAAGCGTCAGCAAGCCGAGCACGGCAATAAGCTGGCTAATACGAATACTGACACCACCAATATCAACACTTGGAATGCGTTCGAACGGCAAGGTGAATACCAGAAGCAGCGCAATACCAAGTGGAGCTACAAGCGTTTGGTCGAGAATAACTAACGTAGCGAATGCTGCTACGGCTACGGCGAGCGCAACATCAGAAATGAACGAGCTGCCCACAATGCTAAACGCTAACACCCCGGCGATTGCCAGGGTAATACCAGCGTATCGGATAAGTGTTTGAGATCGGGTCATGGTTGTGGTTCCAATGCTTGCCACCGCTCATAGGTTGCCAGTTCGAGCGCTGGTACATTGACTGCATCGTTGAAAGTCTGATCAATCCAGGTATCACCAGCCTTGGCCATCGTCTCGCGCTTCTTCGGATCACGCAAGATCGACAGAATTGCAGCGGTTGCGGCCTTCGCGTCGCCTTCGTGCACGAGTAGCGCGCCATTTCCGGTATCAAATACCGAGCCAGCTGGGTAGCTGGCGGCATCGCTGGTAACTGCACCCAGGTATTCAGCAATTGATCCCGACCAAGTGGTAACAACCGGTGTTCCGCACGCTAAGCTCTGCAAATTCACCATGCCAACCTGCTCGGCCCAACGCTGCATGGTTACCGACAACAGCACCGTCACCCACGCCTGTTGGAATCGCTCGGGCAATTCACGCTGCTTCTTGGGGCCAACTAAGGTAACGCCAGGCATCGTGCTGGCTCGCGCGAGCAACTCGGCAGTGTGACCGCCTAAGCCTCCGTCATTCTTTGGGCCAACAATCGCCAGCTCTACTGTAGGTAACGTCTTACGCACCTGGTCGAAGGCGTCCAGCAGCGTGTCGACACCCTTACCAGTACTCACTCGACCAACAAACAGGACGCTTGGAGTCTTCGATCGGGCAACGGCCGGGTTCTTGGCTCGATGAAACTCAGTCCGATCAATCCCCCAGTTGCCCCAGTTGGCTCGAATAATTTTTTCGCCAGAAACGCCAAGCGACGTCAAGGTTGTTCGAGCCTCTTCGTGTAGCGCGTAAATCCAGGCCGCATCTTGCGCAAACCGCTTCAGAATCTTGCCCATCACCCAGCCCATAGCTGGTCCAAACTTGTGACGAAGTGGTAAATTTTCAAACATTGGAAAAAAGTAGGGCTTACCGGTGCGGCGATGCCACTGCCAAATGGCGTAGCTCGCTTTGAGCATGGCTCGGCTTGCCACTGGTTCTGGCGCTTGAACAAGATCTGGCTTGAGTTCGTCGAGGAGTTTTGTCAGATCGGCAGCAGAAGTAAACTGGCGCACACCCACAAAGTCTTTCTCGTCCATGTCGCCGTAGGCAGCGTTCATATACGCATGAACCACTTCAAACTTTGCAAATTTACGAAATGGTCGGTGCAAATCGCGCCGAATCGTCTGCGATACAATTACGAGCAACGGTTTACGATTTGGCATGAATCACCTGTTCGTACACCGCCATGGTTTTCCGCGCGGTTTCGTCCCAAGAAAACTTGGCGGCCTGAGCTAATCCGAGTTTCGATAGTCGAGCCCGTTCCTTTGGATCGCTGAGTACCTGAGTCAGTGCCGTCACCCAGCCCGATTCGTCGATTGGCGAAAGCAAAACGCCAGCGTTCCCAATGACTTCGGGGATCGAGCTGGTGTTCGAGCTGATTACCGGAGTGCCGCACTGCATTGCTTCGAGTGGCGGCAAACCAAATCCTTCGTACAAACTTGGGAATGCCAGAGCGGTTGCGGCATTATACAGCGCCACTTTTTCGTCGTCCGTCACGTACCCAGTAAATACGACCGAATCGTGGAGCTTGAGCGAATCAACGAGGGCAAACAGCTGGTCGTAGTACCAACCTTTCTTACCAGTAATCACGAGCTTCACCGGCTCATTCAGGTTCGCACGTACCTTGGCAAACGCGCGTACTAAGAATTCAAGGTTTTTTCGAGGATTAATGGTGCCCACGTGAAGCACAAACTTTTCACCAGCTTGAAACCGCTTCGTCAGTCGGGCAACCTCGGCTTTATCCTTCAGCACCGTATACCGTTCATCAGCTGCTAGCGGCACAACCGTAATTGTTGTGGGGTTTATACCCAACAACTTCACAATATCCCGCTTGGTATGCTCACTTACGGCAATAATGTGGTCGGCGTAGCGGTAGCTAAACGGCATCCATTTACCAAAGTAGAGCCGGCTTCCCAGCGGAATGTCTGACCCAAAGTGAATAGCAATCAGATCATGTACCGTGACCACCACCGGCTTGCCAAACCGAACCGGCGCCGAGAAACCCGGCTGATGCAATAAATCGGCATTCGCGCGCTTGGCAAGTCGCGGCAGATCAAACTGATCCCATAAGAATCGCTTAACCGAGTTCAGATCGTCAGTGGTGTTCGGCGTCAGCGGCACGTAGCTGTTCGCAGTGTCTACGCGTGCCAGCGCTCGAACCAGGCCATCAACGTAAAAGCCGATGCCGGTCTTCTCGCCCAAGGTAGTTTGTAGGTCAATGGCAATCTTCATGCGGACTTTCGAAATGACGTCAGTTCTCGAATCAGATCAGGAGAGATAACCCCCGTCGCCCAAGCAGCGACCAGGTAGACCACTACCCCGCCAACCAGTTTGGCCGCAAACGGCAACGGCGCGTAGGCCAAAAACAGACCCATAACGGTGGTTGCCAAGACAATCCGCCACGCAATACCCAAATGAATGCGAACTTTTGTCGCCTTGAGCGCAAGAATTCCTAGGTAGACTGCAACCACCAGTTCGGTCGCGCCGGTAGCAAAGGCAGAACCAATGTAGGAAAAGTGCGGAATCAGTACAAAGTTAAGAATTACGTTCACAAAAATGAAGCTCGCGAATGGCCAAATTAGCTGCCGCTGCTTTCCAAGGGCGATCATAATGTAGTTGCCCAAGTTCGAGAGGAACCCCAACCCAGCCGTCACCATGAGGATTTGGAGCACGAGCACAGCCGTGGCCGGTTGGCCGAACACTGGGGGCAACGTAGTAGCGTTCACAAAAGCATCACCGGCGACTACCCGCACAATTGGGGCGGCCAGCAACATGCCGCCCACCGTTAACGGCAAGGCAATGGTGAGGAGTGCGTCGAACGAGCGTTGAATAATTCCCGGAATGCGATCCGACTTTTCGGCGAGCAATCGGGCAAGCATCGGGAACACATTCCCCAAAAACATCACCGGCAGCGTCAACAGCACATCCAGAATCTTGTACGGCGCACCGTAAATGCCCACGTCGGTTGTTCCCTTCATAAGTGACAGCATCACCGAATCAATTCGAAAGTAGATAACGTGGAACACCAGCACCACTCCCATTGGAAACGCTTCCCAAAAAATCCGCTTCCACTCGCCAAATTCGAATCGTGGCCGAACGGTAACATAGGCGCGCCCAACCAAGAATGACAAAATCAGATTGAGCCAGGTTCCTGCTACGTACGCCCAAAGAATAGTAGCCAAATCGCCACCGCGCAGAATAAACCATAAGGTTAAACCCAGGGTAATCGTGCGGCCAGCAATGTCAGTGAGCACCGCCTTATCCATCCGTAATTTGTTCTGGAACACCCCCACGAAAGTTGAGTTAAGGGCGGTTCCAAGCCAGGCGATGGAAATCACCACAATGCCGGCACGCACTTCATACGAGTACTGGGGAATAAACCACGCCACCAGTGAACCAAGTGCAAAAATCGCAATCCCCAGAAAGGTTCGCAGCGTGAGGACGTTCGAAACGATCGCGTCGAACCGCTTGCGTTCGTCGGTTCGGGCGATTTCTCGAACCATAATCCAAAAGAATCCAAAATCGGCCAAGACACCTAAGAATGCTACGTAGGCAAACACCGTCGTATAGGCACCGAACGAAGAAACACCGAGATACCGCGTGAGCGCCGCAATCAGCACCAACGCCAAGACCGTGGTCACCACCTTGCCCAGCAGTTGCACAATGGTGTTCAGCGCTACCGAACGCGTAAATGAATTCGCCATTGCGCGCATTGTACCTACTCAAGCGATTGACCGAAAGAGACATCTTTACAGGCTGGCATCATTTGTCTTCCTTTACAGGTTCAGATTGACAGTAATTCCCGGGTGCGGTACAATTACAAACCTTCGATTGATCGACATCTGTTCGTGCTTGATGCGTGGCGACTCTGTATTTTACGATTCGCTACCGACCAATTACGAATACCACTGCTCCGAGTGAGAAGTTTCGACCCGCTCACGCGAGGTCACAAGAAAGGATCCGTTTTCTATGGCAATTACTGCCTACCACGCTGGGAAACCCCAGCCAAAACCTGATTCAAACGAATCAAACCCATCTAAGGTTCCAACGCCAGCGGCTGCGTCGGCAACGCCTCCAGTGGCAAAGCCAATTCAACCAGACAGCAAGCCAAAGCCAACCAGCCCAGCTGGCGCACCCGGCTTTACCAAACGGGCGATTGAACCAAGTCGACCAGGTCGACACGATCGGTTTGCTCGAAACAACCAACGCCGCGATCGACGTCCGTTTCCGGGGAGCCAACCACAAAACGATCGACCACGTGGACCACAGTCGATGTTTCAAACTATCGCCGGTGGTGCTATGCCAAAAATTGATCGGCCGCGCCCACCGAAAAAGCGCATGCAGCAGAGCGCCCAAACGCCAGGCATTCTCTTAAAGGCTGGTCCATCCGAACAGCCAACGCGCACCTACGCCGCACCACGCAACACTTTGCGCATTATTCCGCTCGGTGGCTTAGGCGAAATTGGGAAAAATATGACCGCCTTCGAGTACAACGACGACATCATCATCGTTGACTGCGGTGTTATGTTCCCGACCGAAGAAATGCTCGGCATCGATTTGGTGATTCCCGACGTTACCTACCTGGTAGAAAACCGTCACAAGCTGCGCGGGATTCTGTTTACCCACGGCCACGAAGACCACATTTCGGGTATTGGCTACGTGCTGCCTCGATTGGGCCACGTGCCAATGTACGGCTTACCGCTGACTGCCAGCTTTATCGAAGGCAAGTTAAGCGAATTCGACAACGAGTACTCTCGCGAAAAAGTGAATCGGATTAAAACCGGACAAAAACTCAAGTTCGGCGTGTTCGAAGTGGAAGCCTTCGCCATTACCCACTCGATTCCCGACTCGGTCGGCTACGCCATCGACACCCCAGAAGGCTTAGTCATTGCCACCGGCGACTGGAAGTTTGACCACACGCCAATTTGGGGCGAACCGACCGACTTTAAGCGGTTAATGCAGTACGCCGAACGCGGCGTGTTAATGCTGCTGTCCGACTCAACGAATGCGTCTGAAGAAGGCTACACCATTAGCGAACGTGTCATCGGCGAAAAGATCGACCAAATCTTCGACCGACGCAATTCCGGTCGGATTGTTGTCAGCTGCTTCGCTAGCCTCATCAACCGAATTCAGATGATTGTGAACTCGTCAGCTAGCCATGGTCGCAAAGTAGCCGTGCTTGGGCGATCATTAGAACGCAACGTGCCGCGCGCCCACGAACTGGGCTACTTCAACGCGCCAAAAGACATTTTGGTCGACAAGCGCGACATCGGCAAAATTCCCGATGATAAGCTGACCATCATCTGCACCGGTAGCCAGGGGGAAGAATACTCGGCGCTCGTCCGCATGGCATCAGGCGAACACCGCGATGTGCAGCTCAAACCTGGTGACACCGTAATTATTTCGGCAAGTGAAATTCCTGGGAACGAACACGCCATTCACGCCACCATCGACAACCTATTCCGCCAGGGTGCCGACGTATTGCACGGCCGCGAACTCGACGTGCACACGTCGGGCCACGGCAAAGCCGAAGAGCTCAAAATGCTTCTGTCGCTCCTCAAGCCAAAGTTCTTCCTGCCCTACCATGGCGATTATCGGTTCCTAAAAGCTCACGCCAAGTTGGCCATTGCCGCTGGCGTTGACCCGAAAGGAATCTTCGTCGCGGAAAACGGGTCAGTCATTGAAATTAAAGACGGTGTTGGCAAGTGGGGCGAGCGAGTCCCAGGTGGCTACGTCTTCGTCGACGGTTTGGGCATTGGCGACATTGGTCAGGTTGTCTTGCGTGATCGCCAGGCCATGGCCCAAGAAGGCATCTTCATGGTCATCATCACGGTCAACAAGCAAACCGGCCAGCTTATTGGCTCACCCGACATTATTAGTCGCGGTTTTGTCTACGTGCGCACGGCCGAGACACTCATGGCCAAGGCGCGCAGTGAAATTACCCAAATTTTCGCCAAGCACGCCAAAGAAAAGGGCACCATGGATTGGGAATTCGTCAAACGGGCCATTCGCGACGATTTGGGTGAGTTCTTGTACGAGCACACCCAGCGCCAACCAATGGTGATTCCAGTTATTATTGAGTCATAATCGATTCTTTATTGAGAATAAGAAAAACGCGGCGAATCCTCGCCGCGTTTTATATACCTAGTTGCAACCTGATCATTTGCTATACTGAGTTCTGGCCTTAAGGAGGCGAATGGCACGACGCAAGCGGCGCGGGCGAAAACCCGATGCGCCACCCCTTTTAAGCCAGTTTGACTGGTCAATGAATCCAGACACAGCCCGCGAGATTGCGGCAGTTGTTTTGGTGTTGCTCGGCATTATCCTGTTACTAGCAGCTGCCGGGTCGGGTGGTGGGTTTGGCCAGTTCGTGCTGAACCTGAGCCAATCGTTCATTGGCATCTTTGCGCCCATCGTAGGCATCGCCCTCATTGCCGTTGGTGGCGCACTCTGGTTTCCTGACAAGTTCAACGCCAAACCAATGTCCATTGTTGGGGTGGGTCTAATTGTGGGTGCCTTACCAGCCCTGTTTCCTACCGAAGGTGGGGCGCTTGGCCGCACGGTAGCCGACCTGCTGACTCAATTCGTTGGCCCAATCGGCGCAGTCTTTGTTGTGTTCGCCTTACTCCTGATTGGCGTGTCATTAGCTGCCAATATTTCTCTGGTGAAATGGTTCGTGGATCGCGCCGCACAACGAGCCGAAGAGAACCCGACGGTGAACGAACCATCGACGAAGGTATCGGTATTCGAAACCGTCCAGCGTTCACTCGGCAAGCGCATGCAGAACACGCAACACAATGCGCCGGTCACCGCAGCACCAGTTATGTCAGCTCCAATGGCGTTACGCTTGGCCGATTGGGAATTTCCACCTCTCGATCTTCTTGATTTGCCCAAGACGAAAGCAACCGCTGGCAACGTGTCGAAAAACGTTGAGGTCATCGGCAAGACCCTGAAGGAATTCGGCATCGACGTGGCCATGGGCGACGTTAACATTGGGCCAACAGTTACCCAGTACACCTTAAAACCATCGGCCGGCATGGCGGTAAGTCAAATTAGCGCCCGCGCAAACGACTTAGCTCTTGCCCTAGCCGCTCACCCCATTCGTATCGAAGCGCCAATTCCTGGCAAGGCCGCTGTTGGTATTGAAGTGCCAAACAAAGTTGCTGCAACAGTAACTGTGCGTGAAATCATGGAAACCGATCCGTATCGAAACGCCAAAGGACCACTCACCATTGCCCTTGGCCGCGACGCTGCCGGCATTCCTATGGTGGCCGATTTGGCCGGTATGCCCCACTTGCTAATCGCCGGTTCTACCGGTTCGGGTAAGTCGATTGCGATCAATACCATTTTGAACAGTCTTCTGTACCGTAACAGCCCAGAAACCTTGCGCCTTATCCTAGTTGACCCAAAGCGCGTGGAATTCACGCCGTACAACGACTTGCCCCACTTGCTCTCGCCAGTGATTGTGGAACCAGCCAAAACCGTTGATGTCCTCAAATGGGCGCTCACCGAGATGGACCGGCGATTTAAAGTGCTGCAGGCAGCTGGATCACGCGACATTTTGTCGTACAACGGCTCGTCGGCTGGCAAGGCCGAGCCGCTGCCCTACATGGTAATTGTTATCGACGAGTTGGCCGACTTAATGCAACAGTCTGCCAAAGAAGTTGAAGGCGCCATTGTTCGGCTGGCACAGCTGGCTCGCGCCGTGGGTATGCACTTGATTGTGGCGACCCAACGCCCAAGTGTCGACGTTATTACTGGCCTTATTAAGGCGAACATTATCACCCGTATGGCCTTTGCGGTCGCATCGCAGGCTGATAGCCGGACGATTCTCGACCAAGGCGGCGCCGAAAAACTGCTCGGCAAGGGTGACATGCTGTATGTGTCAGCTGAGTTTGCCAAACCAAAGCGTATTCAGGGTGCATTGATTACCGAACGAGAAGTGAAAGAAGTCACCGGCTTCTTCAAGGCTCGCCACCAGCCACAGTACGAAGAGAGCGTGCTCAACTTCCAGGCTCGGGGTGGATCAGGCGGTCACGGTGGCGGCAGCGGCGGCAACAGCGAAGTTGACGACGATCTGTACAACGATGCAAAGCAGTTGGTGATCGACGCTGGCAAAGCTTCGGCATCGCTCTTGCAGCGTCGCTTGCGAGTTGGCTACGCCCGAGCGGCTCGACTGCTCGACCTGCTTGAAGAGCAAGGTGTCATTGGTCAGGCCGATGGTGCTCGCCCACGTGAAGTCTATGGTGATGGCGGCACAACCACGCCAGGTGGTGGCGGATCAACCCAATTCCGCAACGACAGCTACCCAGCCGTGAATCCGAACCAAGGCACGCTCGTTGAACGTCACGAGCTGCCAACGGTACCACCATCGAACGACGAACCTGAACTATAGTTCGAACCATTCGGCAACCGTCAGTTATACACATCAAGAGCAGTGAGTATCGGCTACGATAGGTAGTGCGGTACCGATTGAATTGTGTATTTTTTGTGCGCCAAGGAGTGGATTCATGGGTCGAAAGCTCAAACTTGATGCTACCGATGTACTAAACGCGCCAACCGAGGCTCCTACATCAAAGCACGGGTTTCGCAAAACAACGGTTGCGTCGGTTTTAACGTTGGGCCACGTGTTCAAGCGTGCCCGCAAACAGAAGAAGGCATCACTCATTGATGCCGAACTTGGCACCAGCGTTTCGGGAAAGTATCTGACCGCACTCGAAGAAGGTCGCTACTGTGATTTACCAGCCGACGTGTATGTAGCTGGTTTTGTTCGCCGCTACGCCACTTGGCTCAACCTTGATCCCTCAACCTGCATTAGTCGTTATCGAAGCGAACGCGCGCTTGCTGATCATGCCAATCCTGGCCGAGTCAAGCAAACCACCCAAACCGCAGTCGTCCGAACTCGTCAGCCACTCAGTAGTCACCGGCTTTGGATTACGCCAGAACGATTCATTGGCTTGGTGGTAAGCATGTTTGTCCTCGCCTTTGTTGGCTACCTTTGGTTCCAGGTAAAATCGTTCGCCGCTGCCCCGCCCCTGGACGTGGCCAATTCGGTCGACAATCAAATTGTGAAAGTCGACACACTCACCTTATCGGGTAGCACTGACGCCAACGCCAAACTCGCGGTCAACGGCCAGTTAGTGCCAGTTGACCAGGCCGGAAAGTTTACCGCCACCATCCACTTGGTTGACGGCGTGAACACCATTGAACTCAAGGCCGAAAACCGCACCGATCAGCAAACGGTCAAGGTCCTCAAAGTACTGGCAGCGCTCGACGGTCAGCCAAACACCACTGGTCCCGCCCTCCCAGTTCAGCAGTAGCCTGTAGATGCTGGTTAGCAAACGAGGTGTATCCTCGTTTTTTGTTTTATCTACAACACTTCCTTCCCCACCATGAGGGCTGTGCTTCAGCAATAAATCCCGATTCGCCGTTCGCGAGCGATGTCGGGATTTTTGGTGAAAGCAGCATGAAGGGGTGCGCGATCAGGAAAGAGGTGGGAGTTTGAGGGCAGGAGAAAACCCATCGCAAGGGTTGTCTCCTGCCTTCATAAGAAAAAGCTTGCTCCACTCAAATTTTGTGACAGAATAAATCACTGCTACGCACCCAAGGAGGATTATGGCCAAGAAACCAATTGAAGAAACGACGACAGAACCAACCAAAGAAAAAGAAAAGACAAAAGAAACCAGACCAGCCGCGGCCAAAGCCACCCAGAACGCTGGCCGCGACCAAGCGCTCTCAGTCGCCTTGGAACAGATCGAAAAAGCCTACGGCAAGGGTTCGATCATGCGCCTAGCCGATGCACGCGCCCTCGACATTGCCGTTATTCCTACCGGCTCAATTTCGCTCGATTTAGCACTGGGCGTAAACGGCTTACCCCGCGGCCGGATTGTTGAAATTTATGGGCCAGAAGCCTCGGGTAAAACCACGTTAGCCATGAGTATTATGGCCGAAGCCCAACGAGCTGGTGGCTTAGTAGCAATTGTTGACGCGGAACACGCCTTTAACACCGAGTACGCATCGAACATTGGCCTCAATATTGACGAGGTGCTCGTTAGCCAGCCCGACAGCGGCGAACAAGCCCTAGAGATCACAGAGACGCTGATACGCTCGAACGCCCTCGATGTGATCGTTGTAGACTCTGTAGCTGCGCTCGTGCCACAGAAAGAGATTGAAGGCGAAATGGGCGATGCTGTGGTGGGCGCCCAAGCCCGATTAATGAGCCAGGCACTGCGCAAGCTCACGGCTGCCGTGAGCAAGTCGAAAACCGTGCTCATCTTCATTAACCAGCTCCGAATGAAAATCGGCGTCATGTTCGGCAACCCCGAAACCACGACCGGTGGCATGGCGCTCAAGTTCTACAGTTCGGTTCGCATCGATGTTCGCCGAATTGAAACGCTCAAAACTGGCGATAAAGTAATTGGTAACCGAGTGCGAGCCAAGATTGTAAAAAACAAGGTTGCGCCACCCTTTGCCGTGGCTGAGTTCGAAATTTTGTTCCCATACGGCATTTCTCGCGAAGGCGACGTACTCGATTTGGCGGTGCTCCACAACTTGGTCGAAAAATCTGGCACCTGGTTCGCCATGGGCGAAACGAAGATTGGTCAGGGCCGAGATGCTGCTCGCCTGTACTTAAAACAAAATCCCGACATCTTCGAAAAGCTCAAAAACGACGTCATGGCCGCCGCTCAGGCGAAGTAGGACCAACCTTTACCGTTCTTTCCCTTGGATCCGGCGCGATAATTCTTGAGTGTACAGATCGATTCCAGCACGCACTGCGCGTTCAACTTGCTCGCGATTTTCTGGGGTGAGCGTATCGATTTCTGATTGGAGCCGTTGCACAATTTGAATCCAGCTCTCTACCTGATTTTCATCGGGCATTGGGTCGGCTTCTTGGACATACAAATCGATAAGATCCTGAATTTGATCGGTTCGAAGATGTAATTCAGATCGAACTTCTTCGAGCGTCAGCGGTTCTGTCTGCGGTAAAGATTCCCCTGATTCAATCGACATAAGCACTCCTTCTTTCATCGATTGTAGCGCCTTTTGCAATAAAAAAAGACCGCCCGGATTAGGGGCGGTCAGTCTTGGGAAGTTTGGTAATGTATTTGATCGAAAGCCAGAATGCTCTGATCTGTAATTCAACGTCGGTAGCTTCCTCGGCAGTTTGCACGCCGCGAATAGCGCGACCCAGTCGGTCGAGGCAAGCGAACCAGGCAGCTCGTTGCCGTTGATAGTTGAAGGAGCTCACTGCGCCATACTGGCGACGTAGTTCTTGGTCGATCAGCTTTTCAGCGTCAGTCGACTGAAGTAGCAGCACGAGTTGGTTATGGTAGGGGCCGATCGAAGGATCAATCATTGGCGGCCGCGTCGTGCAGATCAACAAGCAACTGCTGTGCCAACACCAGTAGTTGCTGCTGTGCCCGACTATTCTCAGAACAATCCTCATGATCGTACATCAGCTCAGGATAGTTGCTGATGACAATCCCCAACAGGGCCTGAAGCGCGCTTTCACAGTCATCGCAAGCCGTACAAATGGCTTCAATGGCTTGCTCATCCGCCGCAGTAAGTCCGAGTGTCTCATTGTCGCCAGTTAAACTGGCAACAAGATCGTTGGGTGTCAGGTGGGTCATCGCCGTACCTCCTTTTCTGACAGAGTCAGACTGGGAGCAGCGAAGAACAAACCAATCGCCACGAGCCAAAGGATGCAGCCGACGAACGTTAGGATTCCAGCGCCGAACTGGCTACCCAGCGACGCAAAAAGCGTGCCAGCAGTCAGAATCCCAGCAGCCCGAGATCGATACCAAGCGTGTGGACCATCCCAAGGATCAGCCGCCGCAAACACAATGACCAAGCCCCAAGCCGCAATTCCCCAAAGTGAGTGAACCGGGCCGACCGTGATCCGATACACCAAACCAACCAGGTATATGCCAGCAACCAGCTGGCCTAACGACACATTCACAACGATTCCCTCCCTCAGTGCCGGTTTTGCTGATTCCATTGTTCCCGCTCGCTCCCCTTCGAAGAAGGAAGGCAGAGCAGGAGCGCAAGAATAAATACCACAAGCCCAAGTGCAATAATTTTGCCCTCAGTCCACTCCCATGAGAAATATAACCATAACCACCGCATTCCAACCTCCGATCGCTGCCTGATTGGGAAAATCCCGCAGCGAATGAGAGGGGCCAGCGTTCGCTGGCCCAAAATCCATTCCAATAATCCTGCACGCCTCCCAGGGCGCCTGGATACTATCCGTCTTTCCCTTTTCGTCGATACAGTGAACTCAGCTGAAGCAATTCGTGGTTTGTCAAAAATGGAACACTGCTTGCCCGAGTGAGAAACGATGGCGTTTCACGACCCTGGTTCGCAACCCGACGCTTGGCTTCAGCCTGATCGGCCTCTGTTGCCACACAGACAGCTCCGATCTTGAGTCGATCTTTCTGATCTTGGTACCAACACCACACCACGCACGGTGGTGTCAGTCGAAACCAGGCTTGGTCCTCGCTTTCATGCCTAAGAAACACCGGTTCGTTCCCAACAAACCGAATACCAGCTTCGTGCAGTTCGCAACCGAACCGGTGCGTAAGCAACTGACTAACAGGTTCTTCGACTTGCTTAACTTCGTGGACCAATCGACCCCCTGGGTCTTCATTTTCTTCGAGCGATGCCACCCAGTGCCACCATTCGAAGCGACTTCCCTTAACCAGACGGATGCGTTTAGTACTCACGGCAGACCTCCTGCCGCTTGATTCCAGCCTTGTACTGATCCGGCAAAACCGGGATACGGCCAGACATCGTGCCTTCCATGGGTTTCGGTACCTTCCTTTGTCTCTACCCGTTACGCACTGGGATGCGTACCGGACAGGGAAAAGGACCAGACGAGGCAGTCCGCAAAGACTGCGTCGTCTGGTGATGATAAGACGATCTCTAGCCGTAGAAATCGTCGGGGTCGCTCGCGTAACCGTTGCGCAGAATTACCGCGGGCTCACTGCGGTACGCTTCTTGTTCTTCCTCCGAGCATTCCCGAACATACCGAGGTGTGAACGGGATAACCGACGTACGAGTGCTGACCACTTCTTCGCCCGACACGGTTTGATCTCCCCCACTATGTGTTCCAGCCGGTGTCCAAACGGATCACAAGCTGAACTGGTTCCGACACTCACTGAGCCCCTGCCAGATTTCTGCATAAAGCGCTGGCTGGCTTTGCAGTAAGCCTTTCGCTGCTTCGCAGAAAACGAGCTGCGTGTTCTCTTGCATCATCCCCAGCAACTTCCAGAGGCGCTGCTGGTTCGCCATGTGGCGCAAGATTTCTTCGCTGTCCCGTTCTGCCACTGGCAGCAACAAGATTTCCCGCAACCGGGCGTCACTCTCAACGAGGTCAGCCAGTTGCACCATGTTGTTCGCCAGAAACTGATCCACAAACATATCCTCCTGGATTGTACTAGTCCACCTAGGCGAATCAGGGTATTAGTCCCGACCCGTAAACCCTTCCGACAGCATGACCCAGCCCCAGATAAAACAGATAACAAGCGCCAAATCGTAAAATTCCAGAAGGCCTGGAATCGCGCTTGATACCTGTAACCAGGGATGTAACTCATTCGGAAACGCAAAGATGAAAAAAATGAGTGCGCTCAACAGCATACTGACCGCTCCCCCAAACACCTTCGTCACTACCAACTCCTCTCCAGTTCTTCTGTGTCCACTGGGAACGTAGACACAGAACACTGGACCGCTCAAAGAGCGGCTCCCACCCAATGCCGTACGGAATGAACGAAACATACACCAGCGATTTGTCGTTGAGGTATGACTCATTCCAGCCACTCGATGCGTTCGGTCTGCGACGCAGGCACGCGAACTGGCTGTTGTGGCGTTGAAGTACCTGGCACTTTCGTACGAAGAAAGCACCACGCTCTGGGCGTCCAGAGGCCACGACATCTACATGGAAAAGATCAAACGTTGCCGGTAGCAACGCGGAACTATACCCGATATTGTACACCGAGTCAATCAGGGGTGGGTAGCTAGGCTTGCATGCTTGCGCACCGGGCGTACAGTGAAGGAAAAGGAGCACTATGAAATCACTCGTTGTTTCTGCCCATTGCGACATTCCCTGCGGCATCTATGAACCCGTTGTTGCCAAAATTGCCGCCCGCACCGTGGCGCGTATGACCGACCAAATGCTCGAGCTCGAACTGCCAGACATGACCGATAAGCATGCAGTCGACCATTATGTGTCGAGCGTTGCTCGCCGAACTGCCGTAAAAGAACAGCACGCTGAAACCTGCAAACGGGAGCTCGAAACACTCTGGAGCGACTTCTTTAAGCCAGAGCATCTTGAAAAATTCCCCGATCTACACGACAAATTCTGGAAAGCGATTAAAGCCGCTGGCACCTGCAAACAGGAAACGGCGAAAGACCACGCCGACGAACTACTGACTGCCGTCGACGAGATTGCCAAAATGTTCTACGAAGCCAAGGGCGTTCCAGAACGATTTGCTGCGTACCAAGAAATTACCGACAATCTCTACAAATAGCGTGGACGATCGTTTCGAAGTACTGGTCACCGGCGAAAGCATGTGGCCTGTACTCATTCCTGGAAAGCGGTATATTGCGCGCCGCGACCAAGAACCAGCGGTCGGCGACATCGTAGTAGCAATTAACCCAAATGACGCCGCAAACACCATTGTGAAGCGACTGACCGTGATCAATGGCGACAAGTATCAACTGGTTGGCACCGTTTCGTGGTCGTCAACCTTTGCCGTTACTCGCCAGCAGATTCTGGGCGTCCTTACTTTGTAAGATCTGGCACCTTGGCAAAATCTTGCGCGCGCTGCAGGGCGGTTGCCGCCAAATCTTTTTGATTCTGCTTAGTGTATACCTCGGCAAGCAACTGATACGTCGCTGGGTAAATTGGATCTAAATCTCGAGCATGTTCCAACGAAATCTGCGCCTTCGTTAAATCGCCCGTTTGTAAGTAGCCGTAGCCCAGCTGCAGTGCAGCATCGCGACTTTCGGGATTTCGACGCAATACTTCTTTGAGCATCAACATGGCCACTGGCCGTTGCGGTGTATCTAGCAGGTTCACGGCCTTTTTCAGTAGAGCGGTCGTGCTTAAGGTTGATTGCTCAAGCGAGCTGGCTTGGACTGCCGTAATTTTGTCATTCACTGTGGCGAGTGACGTAACGCTGGCTGCCTCGACCGCACCAATCTGGCTAGCCCCCCAGACAAACAGGGTTGCTGCTACAACCAGGGCTGTGCCGTATAAACCAATCCGGCGTTTGACATGGGGATGCAAGCTTCCTTGAGCCCGAAATGATCCAAATTGTTGGTGAATTGGCAGCTCCATGGTGAAGACTTACCCAACAATCCGGCGCAACGTACGACCAAGCGTATAGGTTTGGTACGCAAATGGACGAAGCACCACATCGACAGCGCTTGGATAAGAAATGGTCTGGCCACCAAAACCGCGCTTAAACCGGCTGATGCCAGCCCAAGCATGGTTTGGCTCGTCTTCTGGCGCAACGCCGCCCATATCGTACGTGGCACAACCAGCATCGCGAGCCCGTTGCATTGCCGTCCAGTGCAATAGGTGCGGCGCCATGAGTGATCGCTGTTCGTAGTTACTGCCGCCGTGCAGATAAATACACGTGGTTCCCCACCAAGCCAACAGTGCGCCAGCCACGGGTTGTCCATGGTATTCAGCCAGCGCAACTTCGACTCGAAGTCGACCCGATTCTCCTACCGCGCCTCCGAGTTCGCGCAGCATGGTTGGATAGTACGTTGATGGATGCAGGCGAATATTCGCTCGTTCACTGGTTTGTTCCAGTAGGCCAAGCAGTGCCGTCACCGCTTCCTCGCTTTGATCAAAGCGAATACTAACCCCGGCTTTTTCGGCCTGTCGAATGTTGTAGCGAGTCTTCTGGTGCATGGCAGCCAGCATCGATTCGTTGTCAGCAAGCGGTACTTCGAGCGTGTGTCCAGGCTGTAAGGCAAGCGTTGGCTTAACCGACACTGCGCCGTTCGTAGCAATTGGCGCGGACCCTACATATGGCTCAACACGAACGAACCACGCGCCTTCTTCTTGAGCAAGCGTGGTGATCAACGACAAAAAGTTCGCTGCATCCGCAATGAGCGGGTGAGGGCAGTACAAGTATCTGCCACCAGGAATTTTTGTTTCAAAAAACTGGTAGCCGTCGCGCGTCAGCACCGTGTGTCCAACGGCGCGTTGAAACCGCGCCCAATCAGCAGATTGGAGGAAGCTCGACTCATGCATACCAAGAGTGTACCATGCTTGCCTATGCGACTCTTAGCCATTGAAACGAGTTGTGACGATGCCGGGGCAGCTATTGTCGAAGGAAATTCGCTGCTGGCGCCAGTGAAAATTTTGGCCGAGCAGGTAGCTAGCCAGGTTGATTTGCACAACCATTACGGCGGAGTATTTCCCGAGCTTGCTGCTCGTGAACATTTTGCAACCGTTTTGCCCGCGATCGAAGCTGCCTTGAAGCAGCTTGACCCGAACGCTGATCCCCGAGACACGCTACGAGCACTCGATGGAATTGCCGTCACTGCGGGCCCCGGCTTAATCGGCTCGCTTTTGATGGGGGTCACTGCCGCCCAAACACTAGGGTTAGCATTCAAAAAGAAACTAATTCCCGTCAACCACATGGCTGGCCATGTGCTGAGCACCTGGCTCGACGACGCCGAACACTTTGGATCGAGTACTGTGCCCCAGTTTCCACTCTTAGCCCTAACCGTCAGCGGGGGGCACACGCAGTTGGTGTGGATGGAAGCTCTTGGCAAATTTCAGGTGCTGGGCAAAACGCGCGACGACGCCGCTGGCGAAGCCTTCGATAAGGTGAGTATCATGCTCGGCCTGGGTTACCCGGGTGGACCAGCCATGCAACAAGCTGCAGCAGCCTGGAACAAAACCGGTGAGCGGCCCGACGTACCGCGGCCAATGATCCATGATGGACTCGAATTTAGCTTCTCTGGCCTGAAAACATCGGTTCGTTACTGGCTCGACAAACACCCCGATGCCGATAAAAACGCGGTTGCCCACGAAGTACAAGCGGCTATTGTGGACATTCTGACCACCAAAACACTCCGTGCCCTTGATGATTTTCCAGCAGCGGGCGTTATTCTCGCCGGTGGCGTTGCTGCCAACCAACCCTTGCGTGATGCACTCACCAAAGCGTTAACGAATCGAGGCGTTCCGCTCCATATTCCTAGCCGCAAACACGCTACCGATAATGCTGCCATGATCGGGGCTGCTGCCATTGGCATGCTCGAGCACGGCTTCGTGCCAGTTGCGCCCGAAATGGTCGATGCCCGATCCAGCTGGCCATTAACCGACTGGTAGCCTTGTTGAACGAGCAACAAAGAAAAACACCGAGGAACGCTCGGTGTTTTTAGGTGATAGTCAGACACAGGTCTGAAGATGGGCAAAGAAGACTGCCGATTTGCGCGGTGCTGTTACGTGATCTGGTGCCAGGATTGAATGTTCAAGTGCCGGGAGCGCGCCGTGCGTCAAAGAATTGGCACCTGAACCAGGAAACACGAGTGCACCATTTGGTGGCAATGCACAGAGCAGTTGCTCACCCTTCTGGTGCAGCCACAGCCCAGGTTGGTTTTCGTAGAAAGCAATGGTGAACGCCGCCCGATCAGCATGGCGCTTTCCAAGTACGGTTCCAGCAATAGGAGTGTGTCGATATTCCAACAGTCGAAGCACCGTTTCGGTGGCTTCGGGCTGATGGAATCGGTCCACAAAGTAGTAGCCTGGCAGAATAAGATCAAGCGACTGCAGCACCTCGCGAAGCTTGGTGGTTAGGTATCGATACAGCCACCATTGATTGTCGAGCCAGCTTCGATGTCGTTCTGGCAGAACCCCGGCAGTCCTAAGGAGTCCCGACAATCGAGG
>Ga0105240_10005754_pt1 | contig 18389 bp, 16 predicted proteins | sample KBSC54metaG_FD_80426 | JGI IMG/M metagenome (GOLD analysis project Ga0105240, IMG submission 80426) | Corn rhizosphere microbial communities from Kellogg Biological Station, Michigan, USA - KBS C5-4 metaG | ecosystem: Host-associated > Plants > Roots > Rhizosphere > Soil | place: Michigan, USA...
GCTGCGCCGCTTCGGCACGCCGGAAGAAAAACAGCGCGCCATTGCCGATATGAAAGAGGTCATCGTCGACGACGACCACGACGAGGTGATCGCCGGCGAGGCCTACGGCGAAATCGTGCTCGCCTATAAGTACGGCGACGGCGTGCCGCGCAGCGAATACATCGCCATGCAGTGGTTCGATCGCTTCAAGGAGCTGTACCCGGAGCACTCCACCCTGGAATGGCTGGAATCGCAGGTCTACGGCGACAGCGGTTGGCAGATGGCGGGCAGGGCCTTGCGTGCGTTCTTCGGCGCCAAGCCTTCGGCCGAACATCTTCCCCCGCGGTAAGCCAGGGAGCGGAGCATGGAACGGATGCCGCGGCGCGACGGGCGATGGCGAGCGTGTGGCTGGTTACTGCTGGGCGACCTGCTGCTGCTCGTTGCGGGCGGCGCGCTGGTGCTTGCGCCATGGTGGCTGGCGTACGTCATCCATTCGCCGCTGGTATGGCTGCTGCTCGCGCTGCCGGTGCTGTCCTGGGTGGTTTACGGCGTGGCGGTGCTGCGCGCTTGCGCGGTCGCCTTGCCGGCGCCGGTCGCTCAGGGCGTATTGCTGGACGAACGCGCAGCGCCCGCCTTATTCGCCGAACTGAAACGGCTGCAATCCGTCTGCGAAGCGCCCGCATTCGATGAGGTCTATATCGACGGGCACTTGAATGCCGCCATCTATCAGACCAGCCGCTCAAGGCATGTGCTGATCATCGGTCTGCCTTTGCTGGCGCTGTTGTCACCCGCACAGTGCGCGGCGATCCTGGTGCATGAGTATGCGCATATCTCCCGCAGCCACGGGCGGCTGGCGCGTTGGGTGTATCGGGCGCGCCTGCGCTGGCAGGCGCTGGAAAGCCTGCATGAGCGCAATCATCGGCTGGTGACCGCGCCGCTGCGGCTGTTCCTGTCCTGGTATGTGCCGCGGATGCTGCGCGAGACCCTGGCGTTTTCGCGCCGCTGCGAACAGGTGGCGGATGCGCTTGCGGTCGCGGTCTGTGGTGCTGGCGTGGCGTGCGAGGCCGAGCTGGCCTTGGCCTTGCGCGAGAAGGCATTGGCCGACAGGTTCTGGCCGGGACTCTACGGTCGTGCGGGGCAAGACGATATCGATGCGGTACGGCCGTTCAAGCGCCTGTTGTCGCGGGATGCCGATGCGCGGCCGCGCGACGGCGCCGAAGCGATGGTATGGGTGCACGAACTGCTGTGCCACAGGACAGCGCCGGACGACACGCATCCTTCCTTTGCCGAGCGCATCGCCAGCACGGGTGTGGATCCGCTGCGCGATCTGCCGGCCTTGCCCTGGCGCGATCCGGAGCGGTCGGCCGCGCAGGCATGGCTTGGCGATGCGGCTGGTGGCATCGCCGAGTGGCTCGATCGCCGTTGGCAGCAGAACACGCAACCCGATTGGACGATGGCGCAGGCGCGTCATGCCGAGAAGTTCGCGTTCTATCAGGATCTGCTCCAGCGCCGGCAAAGCCAGGTGTTCGATGCAGCCGACTGGTATCGCCTGGCGTGGCTCGCCGGCGAGTTCGAGCAAGACCCGTCCATCCAGGATGACTTTGTGCGCCGTGGATTAGCGATCGATCCCGAGCATCCGCGCCTGCTGGGGATCCAGGGCGATCGGCTGGCGGAGCGCGGCGAGCTTGCCGGGGCGATTGCGGTATGGACATCGATCGCCGAGGGGCCGTGGCGATCGCGCCATCAGGTGCATCGGCGGCTGTCCGAACTTTGTCTGCGTACGGGCGATCAGGTTCGCGCGGAACAGGAGCGCCTGACTGCCGACAGCTTGTGGCAGGACGCGGATCGCGATGATGGCGGCGTGTCGGAAGCCCCGCAGCCGCATGGGTTGGATGCCGCGGAAATCGGTCTGCTGTGTCGCCAGCTGGCACCGGTCTTTGTCCATGCGCGCTCGCTCTGGCTGTGCCGGCGAGCGGAGGCGGACGACGGCGAGCCTGCTGCGTGGATCTTGTTTGTGCAGGCTTTCGATTCGCCGCTGTTGCGTGCCGTGGGTCTGCTCACCGGCGAAAAGGATATGCAGCGCTCCGCCTGCGAACGTCTGCTGCTGAAGCTCGTGCCCAGGCTGCATTTGCCGGTTGAGATCAGAATGCTCGGCCCCCGTGACATGCCGGGCGATTACTGCAACCCGGCCAGCCGGATCGCCCCGGCTGCCGCCGTCATCTGAGGGCCGGCGTTACTAATTGGTGGGCGGTAGTGCATCGAACCGCGCCTGATACTCCATGATCAGGCCAGGGTCCGCGTCGTGGCGATGCTTGTCGATGAAGGTGGCCAGGGCGCCCCGGTATTCCGCGATAAACGCCTTGTTCGCAGGGCTGACGGCGAATTGCGCGGCGGCCTTTTCGACGGGCTCGCGATCTTCGGCGAGCTGATATCTTTTCCCGTAGTTCGACTGCTCGCGCATGATGACGAAGTTGCGCGGAAACCCCGGGATATACCGCACCACGAACATCTCGCCCTGCGGCGGGATCATGATCGCGTTGGTAATGGGGTAGATGGTGGCGGACATGGTATCGAACTTCACCACCACGTCCTGGCCATCCGCCGTCTTCAGCACGCCATCGAACTCCCACACATTCTGGTCGTTGAGGGTCGAACTGGTTTCCTCGGCATGGGTGATGACCGCCGTGCCTTCGACGCCGAACGCTTGGAGGAACAGCGCATTGAAGATATGCGCGACGAAGATATTGAGAATGGCATAGACAAAGAACGCCACGATTAACCCATACCACCCCGGCTTGCCCGTCCGCCTGGCCAGCCACTTGGACAGCATGACGCCGATAAGCATCAGTACGGGCCAGGACCAGAACGGATGCTCGGTGAGGAAATAGAGAATCGCGGACAGGGCAGTCATGATCGATCCGTTCCTTCGGAGGTAATGATGGTTGCCGATGGAGCATAGGGCATGCTGATGGCAGGCCTAAGTATTGGCCGGTATATGTCGTTGCGGCGATCGCAGGCATCGAGCAAACAAAAAGCCCGGCGATTTCTCGCCGGGCTTCTTGTGGCCTGATTGGTGGAGGTGGCGGGAACGTTACGATGACCCGGCACAACGCACTGAACCTGAGGGCTTTCTGCGTCTGGTGAGGCGCGAAAAACGATACCCGAAACGTGACCTGGCCAGATTAGCATCGCTATTCTTGCGTCAGCCAGAGGGCCGGGCGCTGATGGCTCGTTACGCCGTGGCGCAATGCGTTGGCAAATCAGGAGTTGAACCGGCGTCCATCCGCACCCGAGTGAGGTGGCCGGCAGAATGGGCACCCAATCCGGCCAGGTATCTTGAATATGGCAACCATTACCGTTCGCCCCAAAGGCTATATCGAAGGTTCGGAAGAAGCCCCCGAAGTCTGGGGATGCCATGTCACGCTGAAAGAAGATGGAACCTTCGAAATCAGCGTGAAAGGTGAAACCGGATTACACATGCTTTCAGCGGCCGTGGATGCGCTTCGGCGCATTGATAGGCTACGAACTGAGCCCAGGTTCGAGTTCAGGCATGAGGGAATGGCAGACATGCTATCGTCGCTGAGGACGCAGATAAGCCTTTAACGCCGTATCGGCTGGCACAGGGGGAGTGCAATGAGCGAGCCCGTAACGCTCTCGATGGCTTGGGGAATAGACGCTGAAACTCTCGATAAAGCGGGCGTTATTGACGTTACCCTTAACTGCGATACGAACCTTTTCATTGATCCATTGCTTCTGGATGAGGCGTCAGATCCGGATTTTCGGGACTGCGCCACGAAGGCCTATGAGCAGCGATTTAATCAATTGATTGATCTCTTGGTGGCATCCAAGAGAGAGGGGGATGTTGCATGGCGTGCAGCAGAACGCCACTTATCGTTCCACGAAGTCCCCTTCACCCATCTTGGCTATTCGTCTGGAACGGGTGGTTCTGGCTTCGGCTCCAAGCTCAGCGGCCATTTGCTTGTGGTAGCCAAGGAGGTCGTTGACCTCGGCGTGGTTAACCCTGACCTGTTCATGGCGCTGGCACTGTTTGAGGGTGGGATCGGGGCTGATCGGATCAGCGACATGACCACGAATATTGTGGTCGGCTGTCTCGCCAGATATACCCACGTGGTGGCGACGAACCTTGGTCGTGCCCTTGCCCCGTTTACGCTCGCAGGCACCACCTACCAACTGCCGCCCAATCCCTTGAATGCAAAAGAGCCGTTGCTTTTGGTGCCCAAAGACATCGTCAGGGACCTTCCAATCGCTGCTGATTGGGACGCGATCGCCTCCGCAGCCCAAGAGACACAAGATCTCAAAGATCGGGTTAACCAGCATGTGGGAGAGTTGTGGCGTGCCAGGACGGTTCGAGAAAAGAACGAAGTCTTGAAGTCGGCGATGGCAAGCAAGCAGTCGTTTGAGTTTTTGTTGGACTTGGTTCGGAGCGCGGCAGATGAGCCGTATGATGTAAGGGGTGATCACCGCGGGGAAATCTATCCTGCCGAAATCCGCAAACAGATCGCCCAGAGAGAACCTCTGGATCTTGCCCGGTATGGCGGCAGGACGCTGACGCTCGATGAAGTGGATGCCGTTGTCGTTGCCATCATTGATCAGTTCAAGCATTTGATCGAGGACAAGGGGCTCTGGCGCGAATGCTGGAACCCGCGCCATACGGTTCCTAGGCTTGAAAAGGCGATGCAGCGGTTGTTCTATGCGGTTGCGGCCGCCTACTGCGACGCCAATGGGCTCGACATTTCCCCGGAGTCCGATGGTGGGTCTGGCCCAGTGGATTTCAAAATCTCCGCTGGCTCGAACTCCAAGGTCCTGGTTGAGCTTAAACGTTCAAAGAACTCAAAGCTGGTAGGGGCCTACACCGAGCAGTTGGATGCTTATTTGCGGGCAGAAGGGGCGCAGAGAGCCCATTACCTGATCGTGGACGTGGGGAACTTGACGCCAGTGAAGATTGCAGGGTTGTCCACGGCGAGGAATGCAATCTTGGAGACCGGGAGGCCGGCTCCGTCCTGGATTGTCGTGGATGCTATGCCCCAGGCTTCGGCGAGTAAGCGTTAGCGAGCACCTGAGTAGGTATGGGACGCCCGGGCTGGTTCAATACTTGCTAAATGTAAAGGGCGAGGCGTAACCTGCTGACATGAAAGGTGGTTTGTGTATCCGTTGGGCCGGTGCCGGCGAAGTGGATGCGGTTCGCTGCCCTGCAACGGCTAATCCATAGCTTTGGAGTGTGACGGGTATGTCCGGAGCGCTCGATTGACAGGGAGCTCCCGTGAACAAGCCTTTGAAAGCACGTATTGCCGAACTCCGGCATTTGCATCAGAACCCATATGCGTTCATCGAATACTTGGACGAACTCGATGAGCCAACATCGGCGCCGATGGAGTTGGCTGACGCCCATGGCGCAAGGTTAAGTGCGAGCCGCAAGGTATTGGAAGATCCCTACGCCTACTTGGATGGGGATGGTGGTTTCAGTGCAGGCATCGCCGAGGCAACGGCCGCCACGCGTTCGAGCGATGCGGGATCGAAGGGCGCACATGCGGCTCCTGCCAACAATCAGAAGCGCCGTTATAACGATGCAGAGATCGAGGCCAAGGCCATCGCATTGCAACGTCGGCTTTGGCGCGAGCGAGATCGGTTGTGGGAAGGTGCGCCGCCCACGAACCCGATCGAGGTGTTGGACATCCGCAAAGCCCTGCATCTCGTCGGCTATGATCTCGTTTTTGAAAGTGGGCTGGGTAACGACCCGAGAACCCATATTGAAGTGGCTGGTCTGATTGACCGCGATGCAAAGGTAGTCAAGGCGTCACTTCAGTTTGTGGAGCCAGCCTATCAGCGGTTCACCTTAGCCCATGAGCTGGGGCACGCGGTTCTTCATCCTGACGCTGGTGGTATTCACCGCGATCGGCCACTTGATGGCATGACACGTTCCCGCGAACCAGGCGAGCGCGAGGCTGATCGCTTCGCCACCTTCTTCCTGATGCCGGAAAAGTTGCTAAGAGAATGCTTCGTGCAGCGGTTTGGCACCGAGTGCTTTGTATTGACGGACGACACCGCGTTCGCCCTATCCAGAACGACCAGTGATGCGGTGCAGAAAAAGAACCCCACGATGCGTCATCTCGCGCGGACGCTTGCCGCGGCGGAAACCTACAACTCCCGCTCCTTCAAGTCGCTGGCGGCCCGGTTCGGAGTTTCGGTGGGTGCAATGGCTATTCGCCTTGATGAGCTGGATTTGTTGAAGGCGTAAATGGGGTTCGCTTAAACAGCTGATCGCAGCGGTGAGCTTCTTTTCAACCTGCTCCGCTTGCTAACGGAGCAGGTCATGCAATGAACAGTCTGGTTGCCAGTTCAATAAAGCCCAAATGCGATCGCAGCCTCCTCATTGGAGAGTGCCAAAACGCCCGCGTGCTTCCAGTCTTTCGTTGCATCCGGCCCATAGAGATTTGCGTCTGCGGCAAGCTCGTATAAATGTTTTGCTAGGCTATTAGCAACGATATCGACCGCAAGAAGCTCGGGGCCTACGTCATCGTCGATCTTGGGATCAAGGATTACAACTTTAACCGCCGGGTCATCATGCAATTGATGCGGCCCAGTGACGGTGAATTCCCCATGCTTGATAACCTGTCGCTTGGTCTCAGTGTTGAAGGCCTTCGAGGTGATTTCGTATGAGCGATTTAAATCTGTTTCTTTAATTTCTGTTTGATAGTTTTGGAGTAAAGCTTGATCCACGTGATCCATTATTGGCTGAACACGTGTTGCTTGAAATTCCGCGGCGCCAACACGCATTAGGAATACAAGATCCCTAAATGCTTCACCATCAACGCGATCGGATGATTTGCGAACTTGCGCGAACCGAATGTTACCCTGCCGCGTTTCAACGTTATTTTTTGCTTCCTGTCGAATTTTGAACCCCAGTTCGCCAGTGGATCGAGCAAGCTCAAATCTGCGCGCCCCATAGATAACCCTTCGCCCGTATTGTTTTAGGGTTGCGAAAATATCATCGCGCGCCTCTTTTGCGGCTTTGAACCACTCCGGATATTTGGGGCTATGGTCCTCTTTTAGGGTAAAGGCATCCGTTATGTGGATCTTCTCCCCAGGAGGGGTGTGTTCTTTGAATTTCTTGTAAGGCGCAAGAAGAGCATTGTGGATGGAATTGCGCTCGTCTTCTCGTATCAGTAACGCTACAAACAGGGCAAAGTCGTGATCCCTGGACTGTTCCAAGTTGCCGACGATGCCCTTTCCGGCAGTTTCATCAATCCATGCATCTAAGATCATTCGTTTCGTCCTAATATTAATGGTGCTAGTGCGATGCGAATTCGGCCAGCTTGCCATTCAGTCAAGATGATCCGCTTGCCTGACGACACGGGCGGTAAGATCTAAAAGCGAGGTTTTATCTTGGGCGTTGCGCCGCCCAAGTCGCCACATGCCCAGCCAAGCCTGCAACGAAGCTGGTGAGGTTGGTAGCAGCTGACATTTCACCGTAAGCGCCGTCTTGGATGGCTGAGCGCGGCGAAGGCATCACGCAAGCGCGTGTATAGAGCCCTTCCTGCATGAGACGTTGGCAAAGGATGTCGTAGCGTTCCAGATAACCTACCAACATTGGTGATGGCGCCAGAGAACGCGACAGGAACTCGGGGCGGACATCGAAATGCTTGGAGCTCAACTGTGTCGGTCGCCGCGAACCCTCGCTGTCCTCGACCAGAATGAGCCAGCCGAGGAACGGTAGCGGTTGATTGCGGAGGATGCCTTCACGGATGCCAGTGCAGAGGTCGCACGCCGTGCCGATGGCTTCCTCCGTGCGATTGTTGAAGTTGTTGCCAAACGAACCCACATGGCTTTTGAGCTCAATGGCAGCTACCAAATGCTTGCCATCCATCACGAGCACGTCCCAAAGTTTCGTGGGGCGGAAGTAACCAGGCAGCGTCAGATTGGGTCGGCCGGATGTATAGATTTCGGCATTTGCCAGGCCGTTTCCGGCAACCAAACCCCCGATCATCGCCAGGAAGCCATCCATGTTCTTGCCGGCCAAGACATTTGCGCGCTCTCCACCTTGGCTGCGCTCCCCCTTATCTTCATCTAAGGCTTGGCTACGTCCTGCCCAGAATTGTTGGACGCCTTGTCGGGCCAAAGCGTCGTAATTTGCAAGATCCAGTCCCATAAGTTCCCCTGAGTTATGCCGAGCCGATCAAAGCTTGTTCAGCGGTGTTCAATCCGTAGAGTTTGAACGTGGCGCGATTAGCCGCTGCCTGGTCTCCCTTTATCGCCGCCGATCGAAGGGCCTTCCGCAGCGGCTCAGGGACGTTGCGCCAATCCGGCACGCGGATGCGTCTGAGGTATTGTGCTTGGAAGCGCAAAAATCCGCCGCTCATCTTTGTGGAATAGGTCGCCACAAATAGGCGCGCTATCCCCGACATCAACACCGCTTGCAGAGCCCGGAGGTCCCACTGATCCGAGGTAATGAAATACAGGTTGTGGTGGGGATAGAACTGGCCTTCCTCATAGACGATATGCGCATCCCCCTTGATATCTGGAATGAGCAGCTTGGGGCGCTCGACCAATTCTGGGTAGATACGGTCAATGGTTCGGAACCAGCGCCCTGGATTTTTCTTGGCCACATTGCGAGCACGGATGGCTGTCTCATGGCGGTGGAGATAACGAGCGAAACGCGGGTAATCGTCCAGGTTTACCGTCTTGCCATCGTCGTCGAATGGGTTGAGCACGGCCATGCCATGCCATGCCACCGTGCCGCTTCGAATGTCCTGGGTGCGAACGATCGGGAGCCGCCGGGAAGGTTCCACATCGAGCTCATCCATCGGCGCGATGTAGACACTGTCGTTTCCTGTCGCCACACCAATACCAACCTTACAGCCTGTCTCCTCCAAGGTTGGTAATGTGCTTTCCAGTCGTCGCACCAACGCTAAGCGTTCGGGCTCGTGGAGCAGCCAAGGCCCAGCGCCATTAGCGACATTGTCCATGGTGGAGACCCCCATGGTTTCGTCGGCCAAAGGAGCTGTCATTGCCTTTGCAAGCGGGGCCAGAACTTCTCGACGTATGTCCGGCCGGTAGGCTAGGCGCGTGACGGGAAGGCTGGAACGAGCCTTAGTCCGCTCGATAACTGTGATGGCGGGATAGGTGAGCACATCGGTGAGAAAGGCCGCTGTGTCCACCAGATCTACAAAATGGGTCAGGGCAAACCCTTCGGCGACCTTCTGGCGAAGGGGGCCGCCGTATTTATTTTTGGTCCAGCGGTCGGTGCAGATGAAGCCCAATTTTCCACCAGTGGCCAGGACGTCGAGCCCACGCTCGTAGAACAACACATAAAGGTCGGCGCGATCGTAAAGCGTGGAGAACAGGGTTCGGTAGCGTGCCAGCAGGTGCTCGGGAATGAGCTCCTGCCTAACGTAAGGAGGGTTGCCCACCACAAAATCAAAGGAGCCGGTAATGGGGGCCAGCAGGAAGTCATCAGTGCCAAGCCAGCGTTCGGCCAGCCGTGTCGCCGCTTTTCCGGAAACCCCATGCTGTTGAAGGGCGGCAGCGACGGCGGCGCGTGCAGCAATGGCGCTATCGGCGTGCGCGTCGAAGGCCACGATGGCATCAGAAAGCGCAATCTCGACATCTGCCAACTGACCACCTTGGCCCACGAACGACCGCACCAGTCGGTTGATGGCAGGCACTAAAAAATCAGCATGACCAGCCGCAGGTTCCAGCAAACGAAGAGTGGCAAGGGGGAGATCTTCGGTATAGCCGACCAGGTCAAGAATGAACTCTACGATCTCAGCCTTTGTGAAGACTGCCCCGCGGGTGGTGGTATCTGCGGTCGAAAAATGGTGGACAGCGTCGGTCACATGGGTAGAAGGGACACCATGGGCGCTGGCTCGTTGAAGGGTCACGCGGTTCAATCTCCAAAAGGTGCGGCACGAGCATCGCACCAAATAGCAAAACATTAGCCGGTCGCGCCCATTAAGACTATGGGGAATGGGCAAATCCAGCTGCCTCAGGGGTGCCTCAAGACGGCCCGTTTCTGTCCGAGGACGTCGAGCAGTGCCAGGGCAGTTTCACAGCAAAAATTTGAAGCGAGACCGCGTCTAAATGTTGTTCCAACATGCCGCTCGGAGCCCAAGCCAATGCTTAAAGCTGCTGCCAAGGCCATCCAGGGCGGCCCGCAGAGGTGAGGCTACCTCTGCGATCACGATCACATTGTCGCCGGCCCACATGTCAAGTTTACTTGACATGTGGCGGGCTCCTGCTTTGATAGGTCGCATGGGGGCGAGCTGACGCTGAGCGTTTGGCCGGCGGCTACCAGCTACGCACATGTATGGGTCAAGGACTGACCTGCCATCGCCCCAGTTAGGGGGATGGTTCGAATAAGGAGGATTGGATGTCTCGTCACGCTCGTCCCCACTTGGAGGTCCATAACCGCGGCTCCGGCCATTCGGCAGTCGCCGGGGCTGCGTATCGCCTCGGCCTCCGGCTTTACGACCGCCGCACAGGCGTTTGGCATGACTACCGGCGGCGTGCTCTGGGCGAGGAGATCGTCCGTGCCCTGACGATCGCGCCAGAAGGCGCCCCCGAGTGGGCGACAAATCCGGATGAGCTGTGGAACCGGGCCGAAGCTGCCGAGCGGCGCAAGGATGCTCAGGTTGCGAGGGACTACCGGATCCCGATACCCCTAGGTCTGACAGACGAACAGGCCGGCGACCTCGGAGAGGAGATCGCCAAGTTCATCTGCCACGAGCTTCACACCGCTGTCTCAATGGGCCTTCATCGGGATGGCGCGGTGGACGCGTTGGGTAATGCCAAGCTGCCGGACAAGGTGGGGTATCACGCGCATCTTTATTTTCCGACCCGCAAAATCGAAGAGATGACGAGCGAAGATGGGGCTTCTGCTTGGGGGCTGGGTGCCAAGCTAGTCCTGCTTTCAAACAGGACTACCGGTTCTGCATTTATCGAGCGGCTCAATCAACGGTGGGCGGAGTTGTCGAACCGATACACGGCAGCGCAGGGCCTGACGGCTGACTATGACCACCGCAGTTACAAACGGTTGGAACTGGACATCATCCCCCAGCCGACACTCGGTGCGGCGGTGGTCGCCATGGAACGCCGGGGATTTTTCACCCGGCGCGGGGATGCCCTGCGCGGCGACATCATGATCCCGGCGAAGGTCTACGAGGCCGCCCATGCCGTGGTGCTCGACGAACAGCACCGGCGCGCCATGGAGGATGTGGCAAGGGAAGCAGCCAGCGAGGTCAGGCCCGAGCCTGAGACGGCCGGGCCTGGCGAAATCATTCCGCCACCCACCCTTGCTCCGGTGGTTCTGATGCCGCTTCTCGATGGCGAGCCCGGGTCATTGGTCGCCCGGTTCCGGGCCGCTGCTCCAATCCCGGAAACACCGGAGGCCCACAACGTGCTGGCCCGCGTGCTCCGATTTGTCCAGGTGATCCAGCGAGTGCTGGGCACCTTGGCCGAGCTGGCGGATCGGTTCCGAATTCACGGCGAAGGCCGGGAACGGCGGATGGCAGCAAAGCTCGATACAGATTTCCAACTGGACCAAGCCCGAGCCATGCGCGCAGCGACGAGGCAACGGCTGACGGACTGGGAAGGTGCCCACCCGTTGTTGATGTTCCTGGCCAAGAAAGCTGGGAACGACGAGGGCAAGCCTGCTGCCTGGCGGACACTGCGCAATGCCATTGAAGTCCAGGAGCGTCGGGTGCGGGAACTGAAAGGGACGAAGGACCACCACCAGACATGTCTCGATGGTCTGGCCCTAGAAGGTTCCGAGATCCGGCAACAGGAGGCGCAGCAGACTGGGCAGCTCAAAGAAACCTTCGTTGAGGTGCAGGCGTTGGCGCCCGACTTGCTGCCCACGTTGGTGTCCGTAACCAACATGGAAGAAAAACAGTTCTTGGTGGCGGTGGTCCCCGAAGCGGCCCGGCTTGATGGTGCTAACCTCCCGCTGGAACCGCCGGCGTTGATGCCTCAACCAGTTGCCGCATTGCGTCCCCGGCGGCTGGTTTGATATGCAGGCCTTTTGATCCCATCCCAAAGACACGGACCTCTTTGATCAGCCTATGGCCATCAACCTTGCAACGCTTGGGAGCAAACTGAGGAAATACCGCGACCAGTTGCAAGAGACGATCGCGGAGATGGCTGATGTTACGGGCATCCCTGGCGACAGGCTCGCCGAGATGGAAGCGGGAAGGATCGAGCCGACCGGGGATGAGATTTTGATCCTCGCCGATCACTTCCAATGTGACTTTCGGTATTTCATCTCCAACGAACGGCTGGCACCGTTCGAACAAACGGACACGCTCTATCGAATGCACGGCGAGGAGTTCAGTAAGGCTGACCGTCGGGCGGTGCAAGAGTTTCTTTATCTTTGTGAAACCGAGGCCTTCTTGATGAAGGAGCTTCGGCGTGAGCATATCGAGTTCGAATTCAGGCCTACGGATGGCTTCATGAAGGGGCACGGCGAGCCCGCCGCCAAAGCTCTGCTAAAAGCCCTTCGGTTTCCAGATAACGAACTTCCTAGGGACGTGTTCCATGAATTTCGGCGAGTAGGTGTCCACGTCTTCCGACGCCATCTTGGCAATTCGAATATCTCCGGGTTGTTCATCAGACATCCCGTTGCCGGTAAATGCGCGCTCGTGAATTACAGCGAAGATGTATACAGGCAGCGTTTCAGTGCCGCCCATGAGATGGCCCACGCCATCTTCGATCATGACCAGGATGCCAGTGTTTCATTTACCAATGCTGGGCGTGATCTCAGGGAGGTTCGTGCCAATCGGTTTGCCTCTTGTTTCCTGATGCCGCCACCATTCTTGCGCAGCATTCCTGTGCGAGATGGGTGGAGCGACCAAGAGGCCCTGCGATGGGCCAATGACTTGCGGGTGAGCTGTCATGCCTTGGGGATCGCCTTGAAGGAGGCTGGCCTCGTTGATGCCAATCGAGGGGCAGAAATTCAACGGCTTCGTGTCCCGAAGGATGCGAAGGTGGATCCAGAACTTCCCGTCACCTTGAACCCAACCCAGCGGCAGAAGAAGGCCCATCTCCTCGAACTGGGGTTGTCTGATTTCTATGTTGACCTGTGTTTTGATGCCTTCAAGCAAGAAGTTATCAGTCAGGGGCGCTTGGCGGAGGCGCTGTTGACCAACTCCTCAGGATTGGTGGAGCTGGCCGGGCTTTATGGAAGAAGCCTCCATGGCCATTGATCCTTCCAAGTTTCACTTGGTCAACGTGGTGGACACTTGCGCGGTGTGGAACGTGCTTTCTTCGACGCGCCTCTACTCGGCAGCCAAGGAAGCCAGATGCGAGTTCTGTGTGACCGGCTTCGTCCTGTATGAGTGTCTGGTCAAAAAAAGGAGAGCGCAAAAGCCGACCGACAAGGAATTGATGGGGCGTTTGCAAAGAGCGCAGCGCGACGGTGCGTTTAAGGTGCATGAAACCACGATTGACGATTTGCAGCGTGTGGCTCAACTCGAACAACGAAAGAGACTTGGCAAGGGGGAGCTATCGACCATTGCCTTTGCCATGAAGATCAATCAGGCCGTGATGACTGATGACCAAAAGGCCAGGCGGCTTGCGCAGGACGTTGGGCATCCTCTGGTCCAAACCACACCTTATCTATATGCATGGTTGATCTTCACCCGGCGGCTCTCAGAAGCTGACAAGAGCGCCATCATTCAGCAGCACGAAGAGACGGGACAAATTCTGAGGCCTCATTTCGAGGATGCCCATGAAAAGGCGCTGATCAGCATGATGAACAGTGGCCCCAGAATATAAGGGCGCCGCGTTCCAACATGCCCATCTCTCCAAGAGCGGTCAGTTTTAGAGAGGAGATCCAGACACCATCCTGTTGTTGTGATCCCCAACCATCGACGAGAACAACTCCAAGAGTTCAACTTTTGATCGGCCGGCGCCAATGACTTGAATGGTCTCGTTAAACGAAACCTCCACGATGGCGTTAAGTCGGGGATTGATCAGCAGGGCATTCGACCACTCGGTGGCTTTCCCCTCGATCGAGGAGGCGTAGCTAAGTAGCCAATACATCATGACCTGGCGGTAGTCGGAAGACGAAAACAACTTGTTCGTGCATTTGACTTCGATCAAGGTGGACCCGATGGCGAAGTCCCCTGTCCCCGAAGCAATCCATTGATAACCAGGAATGTGCGGTGACCGTATCAACGGTTCTTTACTTCCCCTGCAAACGACGTTGAGCATCACTGAGAGATTGTTTGCAACAGCAACAATGATTTCTTGGTCAGCCGCGGTGATGCCCTGAGGTAGCTTGGCATCAAAATGTCGCCGCTGGCGGCTCACAGCTAAATCAATGGCAGAGCCCAGATCTATGGCCGTTGATCCGTTGATCAGCTGCTCTCCGGCAGCTACGGCAATCTCAAACAGCATGGCGTGTTGCATTGAGCTCGCGGCCACGAGATCCGATGAAACGGCATCGCATTCAGAAATTTCGTAAGCACGCAGATTGAAGTGCCTGACCACGCCGGGTGCTATTTGTGGAAAGAGAGCGTCAGAAATGCCTGGGATGTCACGAGCAACCGTTCGTGGGTCTCGTGCTGGTAGCCTTAGTTTGGTCATCACGCGCACCACTTTTGGTAAATCGAGGCAAAGGATGGTTCACCCTCTTTTTCGATGCCGAGAGCCCAGGATTTCAGTGCGCTTCTTTTTTCCTGACCTTTGAAGTTCTTGCCATCGTCACCAAACTCCCCAGCGGCCAGCCACAGCATCCGCTGTTCTTCCGGGTTAATCGCGTTCCACTTGTTTCTGATGCTGATGAAACTGGGTCTGTCTTTCCAGTGGCGCCAGCAGTCTACGCAGGCGCGCTTGATGGACTGTGACGATGTGCGAGAGTGAAGGTTCGAGACGTATCTTCCACGGTCGTCCGTGCGACGAAACCTAATCGTCCTCAGGTAGTGCAGGCAGCTTGCTTCTGTCAAAAGAAGATGAGGAGAGTGCTCCGGGATCTTGTCCAGTAGCTGATCAATGCCGGTGAAAATTTCCGAGAACTCGTCATCGCCACGAACGGCGGCGACCCCGCGCATGATCGTTGACCACGACGCGCGGAACGCATGGAGGTTCTTGGGAGACAAAAGCGTGCCGCATAGTTGGAGCGCCACTTCTGGGCTATGGAATTTCAGCGTCCTGCCGATTTGGGCAACGAGGAAGGTGTCGGGTTGCCCCTTATTGATTTCCAGATCCAGGAGCGTCCGTATTTCTAGGCTTTCAACGGTGGCTTTCAGCTCATCGTAGTCGTCATCGCGGGTGTCGGAATACGGATCGAAGTGGAGGTCGATTTCACGAAGCTTGGTGGCGTCATCGCTCTCACCACCAAGTTGAGTTCGGACGTAGTCGCAGAAGTGCTTGCCAGTCAAAAAGGTTGTCTTTGTCCGGTTTAGGGTCAGGCCGTAGTCCGCAAGGGCGTGAGAGAGGATGGCAAGGGCGCTATATGCGTCTGCTTGATTTGGTGTGATCAGGACGAAGTCGTCAACGTAGCGTCGCCACTTTATTCCTGCGTCGGTCAGCATGCGGTCAATTGAGGTAAGCAAGAGCTCCGCAAGAATGCGAGAGCACTGACCTCCAACAGGAAGGCCAAAAGAGCGGCCAGAGGCAAGTTTGCTCAGGAACCGGTCTATCTGTGTGGCGACCTTTGACCCGGCAGGGAACAGGTCATCGACAAAGTTCTCCACACGATGGTGATAAATGTGCTCGTAGAAGCTGGAAATGTCGGTTTGGACGACCACCACATCGTCGCCTAGGGCCTCACACTCTGCGACGCTGGCCTCACGGAAAGCTCTCCAAGATGCTGTCTTGTCGAAGAGTTTGTCCCCATGGGGCGTGAACCGATACGAATGGGCTCTGTCGCTGCGAAGCGGTTCATGCGCTTCCGCGACGGCGATGCCAAGACCGTTAATATAGATATTCCAGAACGGATGGATCTTGGTCGTTATGCGAAATCCGGCGGCGCCCGTCGGAACAAGTAGACGTTCCGAAAAAACTTCAAGCGCATTGACGGCGCTCCGAACGCCTTGCTTGTCGAGCCCATCCAAATCTGTGAAGTATTGATGGGCAAGTTCAGCCAAGACATCTTGCCTTTCATTGATAAAGCGGACATCAATATCGAACGGCAAAGTGTCGTTGTCACCGTTTGCGCCGACATCTGCTGCAGCGCGCTTGAAGTGATCAAGTGTTACGTCTGGCATAGCTTCCAGCCCCCCTGGCTCCCAAGTTTTTCCATCTTGCCCCAAAAGCGGGGCAGGTCCTCCCCGGCGTTGTCGTCATGCACGATGTTCCGGCCTAGCTTGGGTGCGCAATGTCTCGGGTCGCTTTCCTAAGTCCTTCAGGCTGAAGGATTTTGTTGTGGGTGTGAGGCAGGGCGCGGTTTGTCGATTGACAAAAGTCCCGCCGAAGCTAGAACTCTGGAACCCTGCCCATGCCGCAGGGTGACCCCATTCCAGAGGAGCCCACCCATGCAGATCCATCACTGACGTTCGCCTCGGCCAGAAAAGCGAAAGGCCGAGAGCTTGAACTCTCGACCCTTCTGATTGCGGTGCGGTTCGTCCCAACACTGCGCCGTCTGTTCTAGGCCCAACCCCTCCCCCTGTCAAGTCGATGTCGTAACCCGCGACGCCGGCTCGATTCCCCTTTGCCTAAAACAGCCGCCAGCGGTGGGGACGCCGCTGGTGCAAGGAGTTACCAGCATGAAAATCAGTCAAACGTTTCTCACGGAAGCCCACCACGCCAAGATCAAAACTGCCCTTCAAATGGTCTTCCTAACCCATCAATCCGATCGGGAGATCGGCGACGGGCTGGGGCTCTCCAAAACAACGGTCGGACGCTATCGAAGGCTCGTCACCGCCAAACAGAAGTTGTGGGCCGACTTCCAGCATCTTCCACCGTCGGCGGTGGCGAAGTTTTTCAACCGCGATCCCAACGGCAACAAAACGCGAAGGCTGCCTGATTTTGCGGCGGTCCAAGCGCGGCAAGAAAAGGGGGAGACGCTCATCGAGATCTGGAAAGACTATCGGCGCGAAGATCCCCTCAACACGCTGAGCCAATCTCAGTTCAACACGCGCTTGCGGGTCTACATCGGCAAGCAACCGGGTTCGATGAAGCTTCAACACGATCCAGGCTTCAAGGTCTATACGGACTTCGCGGGCTTCAAGAATATCCCGCTTCCGTTTTACATCGACCCCCAATCGGGGAAAGTCGTAACGGTGCAGGTCTTCGTAGGGAATGTGCCGGCGACATCGAAGATTTTTGCCTACTGCGTGCCGAGCCAAAAGGTCCCGGACGTCATCCATGCCCATCAAAAGATGTTGGACTACTACGGAGGGGTGCCGCTTTATCTGGTTTGCGACAACCTCAAATCCGTGATCATCAAAGCCGGTAAGCATTTTGTGTTTCAGCCGACCTTCGCAGAGTTCATGAAGCACTACGGGATGGCCGGCAACCCGGCGCGCGTGCGCGCACCCCAAGATAAAGCGACCGTGGAGACATCCGTGGGGATCGTCCAGCAGGAGATCATCAAGAAGCTTCATGAGCGCACTCACCATTCGATCGAAGAGCTAAATGCGTCGATGGCGGTGCTCTTGGAGGAGCTGAACCAGAAAACGATGGAAGAATACGGCGCTTCTCGAAATGAGCGCTTCGAGAGGCTGGAACGGCACACCCTTCAACCGTTGCCCGCTGAGCCGTATGTGTATGCCGAGTGGGTTCACATCGCCCGTGTGCCATCGAACTATCACGTGAGGTTGGCGGGTCATTACTACTCGGTGCCGCACGCACTCACGGGACAATCGCTGACGGCCAAACTGATGGCCGACCGGATCGAGATATTCAAAGACACCGTCTTGATCGCCAGCCATCCGCGCAGTTTTGAGAAGGGGATGTCCACACAAGACCTCAGCCACTTCACCAAGAACCACCGCACGTTCCTCGAACACAGCTTGGAGGAGATCCATGTGTGGGCCAGAAAAGCCGGGCCGCATGTGTATCAGTTTGTCCGGGCACAGATGCGCCGAGAACACCGGATGACGGCGAAAAACGCTTGCGATGAGATCAGGGCGTTGGCTGAGAAACATGGAACGAATGCCTTGAACCAGGCCGCCGGCGAAGCCCTCGCCCTCAATGCACCAACGCTGCCCACCTTGCGGCGCGCACTCAACGAACAAACCGATCTGACCGTGAAAGCAGGGCGTCCGCACAATCGTTATGTCCGGCGGGGCAACGCGAAGGAGGCCGCATGAAAACCGAGTTGCAGATGATCTTGATGGAGCTGCGCGCCATGCGCCTCAGCCCGATGGCCACGTGTTTGGCGGACTGGGTGGCGGAGCCGAACAATCGGAGCCGCAGCGTGCTCGACTGTGTCCAGGAAATGGTCGCCGCCC
>Ga0105240_10005755_pt1 | contig 18389 bp, 28 predicted proteins | sample KBSC54metaG_FD_80426 | JGI IMG/M metagenome (GOLD analysis project Ga0105240, IMG submission 80426) | Corn rhizosphere microbial communities from Kellogg Biological Station, Michigan, USA - KBS C5-4 metaG | ecosystem: Host-associated > Plants > Roots > Rhizosphere > Soil | place: Michigan, USA...
CGTTAGAACGTTTAACTATGAGGGGCACGCTAAAGGCAAAGAGAAACAAAAACCCAGCACGGATTACAACCGGAAAGATAAGTCGATCAACCAATTGTGGCCAGGCTTGGTCGCCGGTGAATGGCATAACAATCATCATTTGTACCCCAAAAGTGCGCGCAGTGGCTTTAAGCCGAACCAACTTGACCTTGCTTGGTACTATATCAAAATATTGAGCATGCTTGGGGCGGTCGGCCACTATAGGGACCATAAGCAGCAATTTTACGAGAAATACTATCTGCCTTACCTGGAATTAAAACGTAGTCAGAATGCCGGGAGTAAATAGGGTCTTTTTAGTAGGGCATGCCGGGATAGATCCGGAACTTAGACTGGCCAATGATATACCGGTGTTAAGGTTCTCCCTGGCAACTTCTGAAATATTGATCAAAAAGAACAGCGTATTCTGCAAACAGAATAGCACAATATTGTGATGTGGCGCGGTATTGCCGAAAGCGCTAACCGTCTTATCAAAAAAGGAGAATTGGTTTACATTGAAGGCTTAAAACCAGGTCATTCATAGACCGGGAAGGCGTGAAAAGGTACATCACGGAGGTCGTTGCAGACCATTTTCATCCTATGGGGCCGGAAGCATAAACTACAGGCGCAATTATTAGGCTAAAAGGGTGATTTAACCGAAAGGGTAAAAAAGATTATCGGTAAATAAACATGTACCGACTGCTTTGCGACCAGTTCGGTGTCAAGGCGTTCATGTCAGCCTATTAGGCCTTATTGATGCAGACCACTTTTGGCGGTGAAATAAAGGTCGCCCGGATTCATCAACAAAATTTCGGAAATATCGACCATGACATGTGTTTCCGGTATTCCGGCGGCCAGCTGCGCCGGTTCTTCTGAGATTTCGAAATAGTTGTCATATCCTTCCGGCAGGTCAGCCAGGTTGGGCTCTTGTACGACCGGGAATAACGTGATGCAGATATCCGCTTCTCCCGAATCGATATTGGTGGTACGCGACAGGCAATAACAATAGCCCATCTCCGTAATGATTTTAAGTAAGTCCGGAGTTAATAATTTGTACATAATCAGATCGTTTAGCCAAAACTACCTTCAATTATTAACCCCCGAACTGTAATAATACACTGACCACCAGTGGTATTTACTCCATTTAACGTAAAAACATTATGTTAATTGATTTGCTGAATGAACATATCACACTTAGGCCAACCGAAGAAGGGCTGGCTGAAATTATTGCAAAATCGTTTCCTGTCATTTTCGCTCATTTTAAGTTTGGGTTTTCTCCTGATGACTTCTTTGGTTATCAATTTTGCGGTTAACGCCCTGACCGAAAAGCTCGCCCACTTTATACCTGGTGTAACGCACCTCTTCCTGGAGGGTGTTAATGTAGTGGTCACATTAATCGTGATCGCGACTTTATTCGGCATCATCTTTAAATTCTTGTCGGACGTAAAGATCAAATGGGGGGATGTGCGCTCGGGTGCGGGCTTTACAGCGATCTTTTTTGTTATCGGCCAGCTATTGATCGGGTTGTATCTCACCTATTCCGCCCAGGGGTCGGCTTATGGTGCGGCAGGGTCGTTAATCGTTATTCTGGTATGGATCTATTATACTTCCTGTATCCTATACATTGGGGCTGAATTTACGCAGGTTTATGCCGAGGCTCGGGGAAGCGTTATCGAGCCGGCCGAATTCGCTGTGCATGTGCAGCAAACCGAAGTGGAGCATGAAGTGACAGAGCTTCCGCCGCAGAACCCGCATTTACGAGATAACCTGAAGCAGAAATAGTATGAGGGCTCATATACGGGAACCGTTTGAAAGTAATCTCCTTGACCAGCAGTCAAGGGCAAAGCGAAAGTTCTGAAATAAAGCAGGTCAATAACAGGATCAGCCTAATTGGGGACTGTAGCGGTGGAATGGGCTGGTAAAGCTGCTGACCAGCTTGCAAAGTCTGCCAACGAGGATTAATCCACCCAGAAATTTTGTCGATCACCCGAATATTATATAACTGCACAGCAGGCAGGTACAGCCAAAAAAGATTAATTCTATGCTAAAGGTGGAGCTTTTGGATGGAAAAATACCGCGATAAATTGCAGGGATGGTGTCCGTTTTAAATCACTTTTGTCAGCTATTTAAGACAAATATTTGTATAAGCGTGATTAAATAAATTAGAACGATAGATTTTTAACTATAATAATTTATTTAAGAGAGTCTGGCATGAATTTGTCGGAGATTAGTGTAAATAAATCATTTATAATTCAAATCGATTATGGCAACTACTAAAAACGCAGGCAGCAGCAAGGAAAGCGAAACCTCTAAGAAAACCAGTTCAAGCGGGAATAAATCTGATTCAAAAAGCAGTGCTTCCAAATCAGGCGGTTCAGGTTCTAAGAGCGCCAAAAAATAAATGGGGTGGTGTGAGTCACCCCGCAATATTTTAAAGCGGCGCTTAAATACGCCGCTTTTTTTTGCAAAATAACAAAGCCTCTTTCGGGCCTTTTAGTAAAAACATAATCACATATTGATGTCGTTCCGGCCTGTATCTTATTGATGGCATTGAAGTGCACTTTTACTATTAGATGCGGTTATGGCGCCGAAGCTATTATCGTTGCGTGTGATGCGCTTAGATCCTGTCTGCCAGCAGATGAAGTATCCCCTCGTCGACATTGATCGAAAAAATACAAAATATAATTTTTTAGAAATCCAGGCCAATGGTATTGTCGTAAATATTTAATAGTCTAACTAATAAATAATTATAGCATTTATCTAACATACAGATTATGGAGAGATTATTAAATGCTGGCAGGATATTTTTTCGCAAGGAATATGTTTTTTATTACTCCGTCTTATTTTTTATACTGCTCGCCTCCCTCTATATATATTTTGACGATAGCCGGTTTAAGGTCTCCTACGCCATCCATATAAATCAGGTCGGCGTACCAGCTGACACGATCTTTACTAGAATTAGGTCCAAGGACCTCGTCCGGAAAACCATTGATCATCTTCCTTTTGAAGTCAATTATTATTGGGAGCGTGCCCCTCACAAAGAAATATTTGGTGATTCACTACCTGTTAAAATAATTGGCAACAGTCCTGTTCCTAAGTTATACGAAGGTGATCTGCATTTGCATTCTTTAAGCAGTCATTTCTTCAGTACGGATCATGAAGATACTGTGCAATTTTATGAGTTTGGGGAACCCGTGAAAGATTACTACGGCGATTTTAAAGTAGTGAAAGCGCCCGCTTTTAAATCTCATTTTGATCCCCTGGTAATTCGTTTTAATCAGCCCGAAAAGCTGATAAGGAGTTTTTACCAGCATCTTTCCGTTGATTCTGATACGCGCGCAGGAGGTGTTAGGCTGAGTGTGATTACTACGAATCCACTCAAAGGGCAGGCATTTTTAGATGAATTGATCAAACAATATAACGCAGCTAACCTAGTGCCTGCAAAATCAGATCGCCATGAAGACAGTTTAATGGCTGTGGAACAAAAACTGGCATTGCTAAAATCATACCGGCGACCTGCAGCCTTACCTGGTCCGGATAAACAGCAAATGAAATTGCTCGGAGTGATCAAGCCTTATGTCGATAAGCCGGTCAGGCAGTTTGTACAGGTTCCTTATATTGATGAAGTTGAAAATAAGAGTCTGAAAACCAATCTTGAAAAGTTCAATAAAGCCGAGTTGGATAAGCAGCATTTTTTAGCTTCGGGAAAAATTGATGATGTTGCTATCGCTCATGCCGATAGGGAACTAAAATTATTAAGAACGGAGATATTGGATCAAATAAATCAGAAGTCCCCGGGCTTAGCTGAAGAACGCAGCCTAAAGCGGTACGAAATCAGGTATAAGAAACTTATTACTTCCCGACCGAGTACTAAACGTTCAACTAAACATGACGCTATCTTAGTAACAGGTAAGCAAGGTACGCAAGTAAGTATTACCGGCGTAAATTTTTTCGTGATATATATGGGTGCCATCGTATTAGGGCTTCTCTTACCGTTGGTATTTGCGTTTTTTGTCAACCTGGATCTGGCGATCATACGCGGCGAATGGTTCAATAGTCATACCCTTACTGAAAAGGTAAAAATGCTCTTTGGTATCAGCAGATCGACTGATGCTTAAAAACAATTAATTAACATAAAACACACCGATATGAAAACTAACCATTTAAAAATTACAGCTTTTGCTCTGATCGGGATGATCAGCGTGGCGCCCTTTATTTCAGTCGCAGGCACCTTTTCTTCTCCGCCCTATGTCAAATTGGCGCCTGCCAAACGTTCGGCTTTGGCTGCTATGAAATTTAAAAATATTGAATTTGGGTTTAACAAGGCGACATTGCCTGCTGAAGCATATTCAAGCCTGGATAAAGTGGCGAAATTGATGAATGAAAATAAAGCTTCATTAAAACTTGGCGGCTATGCTGATAAAACGGGTGGATATGTCTATAACTGGAAATTGTCAAAGAAACGGGCGGACGCGGTTAAAGCCTACCTGGTCGCCAAAGGCTCCGACTCTACCCGTATAGCCGCGGTAGAATATGGTTATACCCACCCTGTTGCTTCCAATAACACTTCAAGCGGTCGTAAGAAGAACAGGCGCGTTGAGATACACTTTACAGAGTAATGATCCCTTCGTTCGGAAAGAATGAAAAGGAGTTGATAGTGATTTGGGTGAGTTATCGTGAACGGCGCTTGCGAAAAGTTCTTTACCAGTGCCCGTTTCACCCATTATAAGGACGTGCAGTCTGTTGACGCCACTTTGGTTATCAGATTCAGGGACTGCTGGAGAACCCGACTATCTCCGATAATTTCGGGATAATTTGAGATGAGTTCAGAGCCTTCATCCATGTATTTTTGCTTTTCCTGCAATTGCATCGCATTTAAAATTAAACTTCTATCAGTTAGTACTTTTCAGGTTGACCATTTAACAACCAGAATAAATAGCATTGGTACACTTGTGCCATCTTTTACAAATTTCTTCGGGCAGGTGTTATTTCGAAAATCGCCAAACTGATTTTTGTTATCAAAATTCCAATGAAGACTGGCTAACGATCAAAAAATCAATTCAGCTCTTACCGAATAGCTGCTTTCAGATGATTTTATAATGAAGTATTTATCCACGCAAACAGGGCCCCGCAGGGTTCAGGAAACTGCAACCGAAGCGGAAGCATTTTAGAAAGGAAATCTTATCATTATTGCCTAACCGTCACGATCATTTATTTGGAGCGTTCCGAATAAACGTGATTGAAAGTAAGAGGATTTTAAAATTCCAATCGCAGATTAAAAAAAAGAAAAAAGCTAAGCGGGTTAAACGATACCCAAATTGAAGATTTGTTGAAAGATCAGTTAATTGGTGCCGGGGGGGTCACCTAGATAGTTCCAGTAAACTATGTATACGATGGCTTAAACATTTATGGTCATTCTGCCAAAGGCCTGAAAATTGATTTGATGCGTGAAAATCCGGAGGTCTGTTTTGAAGTGGATAACATAAAAGGCATTACCCAATGGCTCGATGATGACCAGCGCATGTTAAAACATTAGGCCAATATACTGACCTTGCATATTCCGGTGATCCTGATCTCGATATATTGCCGGGCAGGCATTCTTCTCCTAACTTATTTTTTTAACTTTGATTATACCCAAAGAGCGTTTCTTTACATGCAGCCAACCGATCTCGAAAATCTTCAATCTATGGTGCAGCAGGCACCCATAGGCATCTGTATGCTGGATGCTGATACCATGATCGCAGAAGTTGTCAACGATAAATTTTTAGAAATTGCCGGTAAACCCAAAGCGGATATTCTTCATAAATTTTACTGGGAACCTTTCGCCGAAGTAAGATACCTCTATGAAGATGCCCTGAAAAAGGTGGCTGTCAGCGGCAAACCCTTTTATGCCAATGAAGTCGAATTAATGCTTGTCCGAAATGGTAGAGCTGAACCAATCGTCGTCACCTTTGTGTATCATCCAATTAAGGATAATGGTGGTAAGGTGGTTAAGATCGCGGTATGGGTAGTAGAGAATACCTTGGAGGCGAAAGCCAGGCAGGAAATCGGCGATCTTAACCACCAATTGTCTGAAGCAAACCGCGAGATGCAAACTGCCAACACCAGCCTCGCAGGTTTGAATAGTGAGCTGCTCCTTTCCAATAAAAACATTCACCTGCTGAATTTGCGCCTGCAGGAATCCGAAAGCGATTTCAAGCGCCTGGTTGAGCAGGCTCCGGTAGCCATTCTCGTATTTCGCGGCCGGGATATGGTGATCGATTTGGTCAATCAGGCTATGCTGGAAATACTTGGCCGCGATGCTACGATCATCGGCAAGCCGCTTTTGCAGGGTTTACCAGAAATTAAAGGTGCACCAGCAGTCGAGCAGTTGTTTCATGTTTTTCGAACCGGCGAAGCGTCTGATGGTAACGAAGAACCGGTACCGATTAATACCAATGGTGTGGTGAAAACCCGCTATTTTAATTTCAGCTACCGCCCCCTGCTGGATCAAGGGAAAATTACTGGGGTCATGGATGTAGCCGTCGAAGTTACGGCACAGGTGCTGGCGCGAAAGACGCTGGAAGCGAACGAACAGCGCCTGCAGAGTATTTTAGAAACTATGGCCGAAGGCGTCGTGATCGTAAATACGAACGGCAAGCCAACTTATTCCAACCCGATGGCCCAGCGGATCATGGGCATTACCAGTGAACAATTTAAAGATCGTACCTATAATGATGCCAAATGGGAAAACCAGCGTGTCGATGGCACGCCGCTTCCATTGGAGGATCACCCCATGCAGGTGGTTATGAGAACCGGCATGGCGGTATTCGATCAGGAGATCGGAATTGTGTGGCCGGGAAGGGAGAAAATATTTATTTCCGTTAATGCCGCCCCGCTTATGGACATCAACGAAGCGGTGAATGGCGCTATTATTACATTTACCGATGTAACCAACCGACGGAAATTGCTGCAACAAAAAGAAGATTTTATCAGCGTTGCAAGCCACGAACTGCGTACCCCGGTAACTTCGCTGAAAGCCGCGCTGCAGGTGCTTGACCGCATGCAGGGAAATATCAAACCCGAAGTGCTGGCAAAAATGCTGGCTCAGGCCAACCGAAGCCTGAACAAACTCAGCGACCTGATCGTCACCCTGCTCAACAGCAACCGGATCAGCGAGGGACGGTTCCCGGTCAACAAAACTACTTTTTCTATTAGCCAGATGATCAACGATTGCTGTCAGCATATCCGCTCAGCGGGAAGCCACGAGATCATATTCCAGGGCGATCGCGAGCTCCGGGTTAAAGCCGACGAACAACAGATCGACCAGGTATTGGTTAACCTGCTCAACAACGCCGTTAAATATGCTCCAAAATCCCGTCAGATCATCATTAATGTTGAACAGCTCGCTGAGGCCGTAAAAATATCAGTTACCGATTTTGGACCGGGGATTCCTGCCGAAAAGGTGAGCCGTATATTTGAGCGCTATTACCAGGCCAACCGTACAGGTCATGACGCATCGGGGATTGGGCTCGGCCTCTACATCTGTTCCGAGATCATTGAAAAACACGGCGGCCAGATCGGTGTGGAAAGTGAAGTCGATAAAGGCAGTAGTTTTTGGTTCACGTTGCCTGTCTAAGCTGTAATTAACCCGTTACATGCTTCCAGTTTTTCTTCATCTGCGAAGACCTGTGTTTCATCGTATTTTTGCGCCTTTATAATTGGCATAGCGCCTGGCACGGGTATAGCCCATCTGCAAATATTTTCGCACCATATCCGCTCCTACAAAATCGTTGGCATTCAAATAGCCTTCAAAGAGATCACAGATTTTCGTACCGCTTTCTGTAGCGATCTCCGGAGTTTTAAAGCGCCAGTGCTGCCCGATCTCGCTTTTATAAGGTTCACAGATCAGTACCCCCTGCTCGCCCATACCCACGCGGTAAAGTTCCGGGTGCTTGGGGTGATTTACGTCAGCTTTCCATGGATAATCTTTGAGTTTACAAGGCAGGTAACCTGGCCTTTGCATCGCTTGAAAAGGATACTATTTCGTCATATATTTTGCAGCGATCAATAACAACAGGGTACGGTCGGCTTTTGCCTCGTCGTAATTTTCGAGGAGTAATTGTTTGATCTGTTTGTTTTTGAATTTTACAGCGGCCATTTGCAACACCTGAAAAGAAGCCATTTCAATACTTTCGATATTTTGCAGGTAAAAGATAATAGACATATCACGCAGTTCCTCTTCACCGGCCTGGTTGCGGATCGCCTCGAAGGCGTCATCTACCAGTCCGGTCAGGCCTTTAATGCTGCCTTTGGAAATTTGGGCGTCCAGCAATTCGTAGATCATTTCCATCCGGGCAATTTGTTTTTCTACGTCTTCTACTGTTTCCCGGATCGCGTACCGCAGATCGCTGAAATACACTTCATCTTGCAGTTTCGGTAACCATTCTACTAAATGCACTTTGGCTTGATAGATCCGGTTCAGATGATTAATAAAAAAGAGTTCTAATTTTTTTGATCCCAGATGGATAGTCTTCCCGGCTTGCTTGCTCATGCCGCTAAGGTAAGTATTCTTTAACCTGTGCGAGCAATTCATAGATATCGAAGGGCTTGGCCAGGTAAGCATCGGCCCCGCACTCTTCCGCAATAATACTTAGGTCGGATTCTGCAGAAACAAGCATCACCGGTAAATGCCGCGTTTCGAGCTGGGATTTGATTTCTTTGCAAATCTCTGGGCCGTCTTTCTCCGATCCGACGATCCGCACATCGAGTAAGACTAAGTCGGGTTGTATCACTTTGAGATGTTCAGCAGCTTCCCCGGTATTGGACATTATTATATCATAACCGTTCTCCTGGAAGACGATATTTAAAATTTCCAGGATATCCTCATCATCATCGATGACGAGTACACGCTTGCCCATGATTTATTTTATAATATCATATCAAATAGCCGTCCAAGATTTAAGTACAGCTAATGTTGGGTTGCACACACCTGTTCTGTATACACTTTGTGGACAAAACAGAGCGGCTTTGTTTCAGGACAACTCGATCCAGACCAGTTACGAAACCTCTTGCGTAAGAAAAGGGACGAGTTGTTCCTCCACACCTTCAACGAAAAATATCCAGGCTTTGGAGGATAGTATTGTATTTGTGATCTCCCCGCTAAAGAATTTTAACCACCGATCAATTGAAAAAAATCCCTGTTTCAGGAGAAACATGGATCTGAAAGGGTAAGAAGAAGTATTCTATCCCGGCTGGCCAGCCTCATCAACAAAATGACGTGTTTTGACAAAACCTTGTTCAAACAAGGTGAAGTCGAATATTGGCTTACAGCCCTTCATTGCACTTTGTAATGATTAATCCTATACTACGAATAAATAACTTTTTAAGCAATTGGCGTGCTCGTCGAAGAAGGAAATATCTAACTGCGTATCCTGGAGCACCAGCTCTTCACAATCGGTATGAATGCGAGCTGAAAGAATACTATGATCGGAAGGTCGCTAAAGGCAAGCCAAGGATACAAGTAATGAACGCGATCCGGAATAACCCGATTTTACACGTCTTTACCTGTGTGAACGAGAACCATCTTGATCAGAATGACTATGACTGCAACAAGAGCGTACAGCAGGATGGATCAAGGGTAAGTCCGGATAAGAAACGGCCGAAGAATGAATTCACTGCTGTTATTTCATAAAATCTACAGCAGAAAGGATTATTTGTTGCTGCGGAAAAAATCCGGAGCATGAGCGAATTAACTGCTGTTATTTGTTTATGCGCTACAGGATAAGCCGGTTGATCGTGCCGCAAAGCTCTTCCAGGTCAAAGGGTTTGGGAACGAACGCATCTGCCCCGGCCTTATATGCTATTTTTTCAATCCCGGTTGCAGCAGACATCATAATAATCGGTATATGGCGGGTTACCGCACTGGTTTTGAGTTGCCGGCAAAGATCGGCGCCAAAGGTTTCATCAAGCCAATGATCCAGTAAGATCAGGTTGGGATTTTGCGAGTTGACCAGTTCCAAATCAATGGCTTCGCCAACACAAACGGGGTTTAAATTCATTGCGTTGATCACGTCTGACAATACTTCCATGGTGTCAGGGTCGTTCTCAATAATCAATACAGACTTTCGCACTAATCAGGATTAAAAAATTCTGTAAAATAAAGCAGAAATTCTGTAGAAATTCTGAAAGATACCTGGCTTAATCCTTCAAAAAAATTTTTTGAGTGCTCGTAGCTTCTGTTCTGCGGTCAACCTGTTTGTTGGTGGTTGGATTTCCAAAGAATCGTGTAGCAGGGATTAGGCTAATTCCCGGTGGGCGGGCTTGGCAGTTCGGTGCGGAGCTGGGGTGTTTCTTGCTTACCTGTCCCCCCGTTTAGGTAATGTTCGTATAAGGCTTTGATCCATTCATACTAAGATTGGAAAAAATTGGAGTAAATGGTTTGCTCTCTTTATTCTTTTTTACCATAACCAATTTCCGCCAGTCTTTTCTTGAGGGGTTCGCTGATGTTTTGTAATTGATCGTAGCGCGCAGCTCGCAGTAACGTTGATGACGAAACAATGCCATCTGATGTTTGCCTTCATCCAACAGCTCCATTGCTTCGCTAAGCAATTCTAAGATATATTCATCATTGATCATCGCCTTTAAAAATAGAAATGATTATTTCTATTTGCTAATTTTTTTAGCAATTCACAACAAATTGAAGCATGGGTTGTTGATGAAATAAAAGATCATAACTATGAAAAGTGATGAAAAGATAAAAGGATCTAATATGGTAAAGGACCCGGAGGATTGGAAGACGGGAGATGAGCCTATGACAGGTGCTCAGCATTCGTATTTAGAAACTTTGTCGGCGGAGGCTGGCGAAGACTTTGATGAAAATTTGAGTAAGGCAGAAGCGTCGAAGCGGATCGAAGAATTGCAGCATAAGACAGGCCGTGGTTTGGAAAGCGATAATATCTAAGATGATGGGAAAGCAACATGATACCTTTCCGGATGAAAAGCCGGAAATGCCGGTCAGGAAGGATACACCAGAAATTGGTCAACCTGCTGATCCGGAAGAGCCGGAGGTTCCGCAGGAAGACCCGCAAATAGCGCCGGATGAATTTCCACCGGAACAAGACAGTCCGGAGGCTCCTGCGGAACCGAAGGTGATTTAAGAAGTGTCTGGTAAAAAAAAAACCGGCTTTTTTTTGTTCTTGTATGGATGCTAAGCAATTAAGCCGGTCCTCTTTAAAATGTGGGTTAGGCGCAGAATGGTACGATTTTAAAATCGAGTCGTTTAGCAAAATCAGGATACCAGAAAAGTCCCCATATTTTCGGGGATAGTTATAAATATTTGTTCACAGCAATAAGTTAATTATTTTTGTTCATGCCGGAAATTCCAGACCTCAATATTTTCAGTAAAAACCTTTCCAAACGACTTGTTGGGAAGAAATTGACCGGGATCAATGTGATCATTCCGCGAAAACTTAAGGTGCCCGAAACAGCCCTTAAAGAAGCATTCGAAGGACAGGTTTTAACGGGAATCACCCGGGAAGGAAAAGAATTATACTTTACTTTCAAAAATGGGCACTTGCTGAGCGTTCATTTGATGCTGCATGGTACGATGTACTGGTATGAACAGAAGAATGAACAAAGATTTACGATAGCTGAATTGCTCTTTGCTGATGGTACCGGGTTAGCCATTACCGATTGGCAAAAAGCGGTGATCTTAACGTTGGATCCGAAGGTTTCGAAGGTGCCGGATGCCATGAGCATACCTGGTGGTTACCTGGAAACTGTATTGAAAGGCAATTCTCATCGCATCAAAACTGTATTAACAGAGGGAAAAGTGGTCCGGGGTATTGGTAATGCTTATGTGGATGAAATCCTGTATGCCGCTAATCTGTCACCATTTTCTAAAGCTGACAAGATACCGGCAAATAAGGTCGGGGAACTGACGAAAGTTATCCCGGTTGTTTTAACAGATGCCGAGCAACATATTTCAAGCATCTTCCCGGACACGATCACGGAAAAAGAGCGGGACTTCCTGCAGGTCCATCGGCCAAAACAGAAACAAACTTTGTCCGGCGAACCTATCAAAACAGCGGAGATCGACAAACGAAAAACATATTATACCGATAGACAGGAGCTTTTCGAGTGACCGTTAACTCATTTAATTTAAAAAACTTCCCAGGTTCTTTTCTTTCCATTCATAGAAGTCAAGACCGTCCTTTGGATTAGCTCTCGTAATGTAGGCAAAAAGCTCAGGGGAAAGTTTTAAGGGGTCCGTGGGACGCGAATCAATAAATTTCTTCTGATAAGCTGGCGACATCGTAATTTTTTTCGGTTCGATACCTAAAACCAACAGGTAATAAAAGTTAACGGCAGTTTGGACCAGTGAGTCGATCAGGTATGGTTCGTATGCGATTTCGTCCGGGTCCAGGATACAAAACCCTGTGATTATCTTCATGTTCTGAAAGCCATTTTCTGCACTACCCGGGCTTTCATATTCCCCAAACACGATAAGGTGATCATCCGAAAGTGAAGCAGGTATTTTGTCGGTATGAATGACCTGTATTTTTAAATTACGTTTATCGACTTTGATCAGGTCATAGTTCCCATGCTCGGTTACATCGAATTTCTCCATTTTTAGGCGGTCAGTTCAATTGGCTATTTTAAAATTAGTATTTAAACAGTCAATAACCATATTTGTAGCGGATGTCCATTATTTATTTTTGAATGGCTCAGCAATTGACAGACGCAGTAATTTAGCCATTAAGAACCGTATATTAGCCGTATAGACCAGTTATGACCAATTCCATTGCAATCCCGGTAGACCTCCAGCACCCCAGGAAAAAGTACCGCCTGGTCATTAAGGGACTGTAGCCGAGTTTTCTGTCCAAAAGATATTTGATCGCTATACATACTGTAAGTTCCAAAGCCAGGAAGGCCATCCTCATCCACAAAGCGCCTTTTCGCCCTTCTGTCAAAGGCAGTACCAGCAAAGCATGTCCATAAAACAACAAAATGTAAAGGACATAATAGATAAGAGTCGTAGCGATCCCGGAATGGATCCCACTAAAGAAATAAACCGCAGCAAGTTCATAAGTGATAAAGATCATCCATGCCGTCACATGTACCAAATAGGTTTTAACACTAAATCCTTTCATTCCCAATTGTCATTTTAAAGTCATGCGGATTTGTTCACCTAGGTCAAACACCAGTTCGCGTAACAAATTTCCCCGCATTGATTGCCCTCAATAATTTACTGAAAAAAAACAAAGAAATGAAAACTTTATCAGTAAAACATTTAAAAAAAACCACTCGCACCGTATGTGCATTTACCGGCGCGTCAAACGCATTTGGTGAAACTACCACTACGGGCAACACGTCGACCACAGGTGATACCACTACAACCACAACATCTATCACCACCACAACGCACTTGTTATAAGATTTGCGATCGGGTCACCGCTACGCGGTGGCCCTAATCAAATAAAAAATTGTTGCATCCGGCGCTTCAAAAAATTATTCTCACTTCCCTTCAACCGGGACAGGAGGATTTGCTTAACATCGATATGGTTAAGGAAGAGTTTCTTGATTTCGTTTTTTCGGAAGTGCAGGAGGAACTGGTCAGGAGGCAGGTTCATTATTACCAAAAACAATTTACGGACCTGATCAATCGCTTAAGCCCCTCCCCGGCGGCCCGGGACTTTGTTAAGCAGATGATCGACTTACTCGATCACGTAGAACAATCTTTTCCGCTGTACTTCAATCCGGATGAGATAGTTCCGCAGGCCAAATTCGCTGAGCATTTTTCCGCGTTGGATAACCGGCGAAATCGGCTCATAAAGTCAATCAATGCTATAGAGATATCATCCGCGCTGAAAAATTGCATCACCGGTTATCTTCAACATGAAGCAATCAACGCCCGGTCCAACCTGACTTATCGTGGGCTTCGTTATTTTAACTCGTTCCTGGATAACCTGGAAAGCTTGTTGACTGATAAAAACGTAAAAAACTGGGAGTCGAGCTTTCAGCAGGCTATGATCCGTTTGGGCTTTAATCATCTTGGATTTTTAGCCTATTTTCAGGAGAGCGTAAGAGATGAACTGGTCCGGCTCCTTTCAGCAGATGACCAAAGAAGTTTTCTCAGGAAAAAGCTGTCCCTTATTAAAAGCCAGGTCGTAAAACCGGATACCACCCTCGACCCGGCGTGGCCCGGCATAAAGACGATGCTGGAAGAATGGTTTGCCGAGCAGCTTTCTTACCTTCCTGCCCCGTATGAAAATAATGCACACTTCGCGGAGGACAAGCTCCTGCTTAATATGCCGGTTTCCCAGATTGCTTGTATCGCACGGCTGCTCTACGAACAAGGGGTCTATGGAAATGCAAGTGTTACCGAAGTACTGAAGTTCATTACTGATCACTACGCTTCGAAAAAAAGGCAGCATATTTCAGCGGGAAGCCTTTCCAAGGAATATTATGCCATCAACCAGGTCACGGCAGCTGTAGTAAAGGACCTTTTACAAAGGATGACCGGGAAACTTTGCCGCCAGTATTTTCCAGTTTCATAACAGTTACCGGTCACAAGTTACCGGGGAACGACTGCAAATGATGCAGCAACCCTTTAGACGCCAAAAAACGGGTAAGCTCACCAAGCCATTCAAAACTAAAGTCTTCCATTTCCACCAATGATCCTGCCGGCATCCGCACAATTTCGGCGAGCGTGCCAAAGCCCATCAGCTTAGAACGCAGGCAAAAGTTTTCACTAAGTCCAAGGCTGGTGATGGATTGCTCCAGTATATTCAAAGTCGGCATGACTAAAAATAATAAAAAAAGGGCCATTACAACGAATCCGTTGTGAATAATTTTCATAAATTAATATACTGTTGCATTTCCGATGAGCAAGACGGAAATGATGACAGAACTAGGCAATAACATCCGGAAAATACGGAAGGCCCGTCATATTACTCAAGAAGAGCTTGCGCATAGGGTCGGGAAAGACCAGCAATCCATCCAACGGCTGGAAGCCGGAAGAATGAATCCAAGCGCCTATTATCTTTTGGAAATTGCTCATGGGCTCGGCGTTGATACCTGTCAGCTATTAAGCGGAATTTTTATAAAAGACCAGTAATCAGGATAGCACATAAATCAATCCTGCGGAAGCGCTTATCTTTGCGGATCTATGCGATTTATTCTGAACGAATGAAATGCTTTCATTCAGTTATAATGTCGAAATATCAGGCGAAAGCGATTGATGGCTGACCAGCCGGACGACTTTAACAACCATGTCTTCCACGTCAAACGGTTTGGAGATATAGTCATCTGCGTTGCATTCTGTCGCAATCAACTCTATATTGCTAGCAGTGGAAAGGATGATGACGGGTACGGTCGCCAGGTCTGGAACGCGTTTAATTTTGCGGCATAAGCGGTGGCCAGGCTGGCTATTGATAAATTCGTCCAGCAGGATAACATCCGGAAAGAACAGGATTACGTCTGTCAGATCCTCGGGTTCGGAAATACTTAATGTTTCAAACCCGTGATCCTGCAAAATAAATTCTACGATATTTCGTATGCCAGGATCATTCTCAATTATTAATACTCTCTTTTTCACGTGCACTTTTTGTAAAGCTAATTATTTTAATTCCGGGCGGTGACAGGATAATGTCACATAAAAAACCCTGAATGGAAAGATTTGTCGAAACGATCCAATGGCTGATCACCGGGGCTGGGCTGTAAGCAGGAAATTTAAGCAGCGATCATTTGTAAAAAGACCGCATTGCGGATATTGGCATCATCTATCTTGCGGATATCTTTGGCCAGGATCGCCTTTAACTGCTGGTCGATCGTTTTGATTATTGTGCTGGTTGTTTTGGTTGTTGTCTTCATACCCTTTATGCCTAAAATTTATGCCAGAATATTTTTACGTGCAGACCGCATTGGCTGAAGGATTTTTGTCCTGTTTAGGCGACGTCTTTCTTAGAAAAGTGATTTAATTACCGGTTCGAACAAGACAACTATTCACCTGCAGTACTGTTTAATTACGAAAAAAATACGTTACCTTGCGTATTCAAAGTAACTCCAAAAGGTTACTATGTGATAAGGTTTAGGTAAAAAGTCCCGATCAGCGAGTGAGAGGGACTTTTATTTTTTATAGCCTTTAGCTTGGCACCAGTACAATAGCAAAGCCCGGCGAATCTGCCATAAGCCGGGCTTTAAACATAATACTTAACTCTAAAAATTCTTAGTTTCGGTTATTTAACATATGGTTGCTTATTTAGTTTGAGAAGAGGGGGTGATTATTTTGGATAAGTGCCGGGAATAAAAATAGCCGGATAAATTAATGCCCGGCTACCTATCGAGGTTTTGACGAACATCGAATACACAAGTGTGTTAATTGATTAACCCGTAAAATAACTGATTGTTTGATGGGTGATTATGCATCACCCCAAAAGGTAATTACAAGTCCGCCGGATACGACAAGCAAACCTCCGACCACCATCGGAACAGACGGAACTGTTTTAAAGGTGATATAATTGATGATCTGCCATACCACAAATAGCGTAGCAATATAAAGCCCCACTACTTTACCGAATTCTACGGGCGCAAGGTTAAGAAAGAAGCCGTAGCCAAATAATAGAACAGCGCCTGATAAACCAAAAACAATTCGGGCCGTTCCGGAATATTCGTAAATGGTTTTACGTAGCAATGCATCGCCGCTTACTTCAAGCACCGTAGCTATTAGGAGAAAAAATACAGGATGGATATTTTGTAAGGCTTTCATAAGTCACAAGGGTGTTTGGGCTAAGATAGCGTTTTGTTTGCTATCAGGTTTCCGAAAGAAAACTAAAACAAACCTAAATATTTAGTTGTTAAATAGTTAGATAGTTGGGATTATCTAAGTTTTATAGGGTTCAGGAAACCCCGGTTGTCAAATACCGGGGTTTTATTTTTAAGCGGCTTTGTGTGATCGATCACTTCGGTTAACCTTCGCCCCGGAACCGAAAGCCGGCTTCTTTGGGCTGCTGGATTTCCACCGCGAGGCCTTGCAGGTAAAGCTGGTCGTCAATGATCTTATAATTGATGCTTGCCTCGTCCAGTTTATAGTTTTGCGATGCGAACAGTGTTTTGAGCGGTTCCAGCAATGCTTTCCGGTCAAAGCTTTCGCTCATTTTCAGCTGTTCATCTACGGGTTTTAGCGCTACGCTATCCGCTTTGTAGGAAAAGAATTTAGTATTCATATTTTTTTTATTTAAGAAGCCGGAGCAGGTAGCCCAGTATAAGTCCGGCAATCACAGCAATTATCACCATCGTCCAGTTCGTTTGCGGGCGGTTTTCCAGGGTAGTAACTTGTATGCGATATTCTTCGATCTGCCGCTCAAATAGCTTTTGTTTTTCTTCATAGACCTTTTGCAGGTCGGCCGTGCTTTGTTTTTTCAGTTCATCCAGCGCTTTGTTCTGCCCCTTCAGGTTTTCGATCTCTTTTTCGTAGCTAATCAAAAGCGCTTTCAGGGCGATGGCTGTTTCTGCAATTGCTACCTTATTAAAAATATCGAGGTTCTCCCCGCCTCCACGGGACACCACGATAATATCTGTGGCATTTTCGTCAAGGGACCGTAGTGTCGAAATGATTGCAGTTTTGAACTCAGGTTGATCCGCAAAAATTCGATCTGGTAAAAACCGATCGATTCCCGCAACTGGTGTTTTATGTCGCTGTCGATGATCGCATTCTTGCCAACTACCATGCTGATCATGAATGGGTCCCCGTTGATGATCCGGCTTTTGATAAAGCCCTGTACGTCCCGGAAACCGGCCGCAGCCTTAGCCTGCAGTATCTCAATACTTTTAAAGGCTTCTTGGGCGTATTTACCGGCTGTTTGTTCTACCAGTTCAGTAACGGTCAGCTGGATATCGATCCGGCTCGCGTTGTTCACTACCCGCCTCGTAATAAAACCGTTCAGGGTTACCGTTTTGTTTGGCTGCAACTCGTTCCGGATCAAAGCCGGCACGATCAGCGTGATCTGGGCGTCTGAAGCCTCATCCCGCAAAGAATCATAATAGGCGCCGTTGTAAAAGGCTCCCTTCCCCTGGACAAATATCCCGCGCAACCGGATCATCCGCCTGGTCTCCTTTAACGAAATGGAGTTATTGAACAAATTCAACACCGCCCCCGGCGAATAAATTTCAGAAGTAGGTTCCGCGGCATCCATTTTGTAAAAATAGACAAAGCCCCCGATAGATGAAGATAGGTTTAGGGAAAAGACAAAGCCCGGCCATATGCGTGAGACCGGGCTTCCTAGACTTTGTCAAATTTACAGAGCCTCGCGCTCTTTCCAGTTATAATGGGACAACGGGTCAACTTCCGTAGTGTTTCATTATGGAGAAAAATAGGTTGATCCGGGTTTTTA
>Ga0105240_10005756_pt1 | contig 18388 bp, 17 predicted proteins | sample KBSC54metaG_FD_80426 | JGI IMG/M metagenome (GOLD analysis project Ga0105240, IMG submission 80426) | Corn rhizosphere microbial communities from Kellogg Biological Station, Michigan, USA - KBS C5-4 metaG | ecosystem: Host-associated > Plants > Roots > Rhizosphere > Soil | place: Michigan, USA...
CCCACTTTCCCACAGCCTCGACGGCGACGCTGCGAACAATCAAGATGTCGTATCATGACCCGTGCGGAAAATGGGGGCAGGTCAGGAGTCTTCTGGTGATTTCTGCAAAACGGCTTCTGCACAGGAAAGAAAACCGACTCCCTCGCAGCCATCGCGATTACCTCGATGTTCAGCTTAGGAAACCGTCATGAGGGCCGAAACTTGGGCTGTTTTCCTGTATGGCAGTTTTGGCACCCCCCTAGAGACAATCGCCTGACCCAACTCCCCAAAACTGCCTCAAAAATCCTCCTTAGAAATGGAGGTTTTCAGATGGCATTTTAAGCTCCCAGGTAGGGGTATAGCCTCGTTTTTACTGGCTGAGTAATCCTCCTTGTTTAAGGAGTTTCCGGAAGGTCGTCGAAGGCCTCTACGGGCTTGTACGGGCTCTGCGAAACCGGAGTGCGGGAATCAACTTCGAGTAGGCTGTTCGTTATTCTGCCCAACGAGGATACGTCCAACATCCTGCCTCTCTGATCTGATGGCGACCTTCATTTTCTTTGCATCATCACGCGCTGTCATCTTCGCTGCGTCCTGCGAAGCAAAGCCGCCGTCGCGCTTCAGCACGGCGTTGTTTGAATTGCGAATTTCGTAAAACCAAGCCACGGATATTTGTCCCTTTCGGCCTTGCGATACAGACTGGGCGATTTGCTGTGGGGGAAGTGGAACAACCCTTAGCCTTACGCACTTCAATGGAAGCTAATGCGGTGAAGCCAAGTATACTCGGGAACCGACGGCTTCATTAATCAGCCCACATACACTCATATGTTAGGTAAACGTCCCCACCACAGTGTCATTAACGTCAGAATCGCCAATAAAATTACAGATGCTACGCGGACCGCACGTTTGTCCGAACGCAGAAGAACGAGGGCTGCGGGAAAGAAAACAGCTACGAGGGCTGCGGAGACTATCTGAACAGTCAGATTCGCACCACTGTGGACAAATTGGCCCAACCATTCTTGCAGTTCGAAGATTGGGACAAATAATAAATTCGAATAAGTCACGGGTCCGTGCTCCCGCGAAACGATGGCTTGGCTAAGAAAACACACGAAAAACCCAAAGGCATAACAAATCACTAATGCTCGTCCTTGTGGAATCCATTTAGTTTGCTGATTCATCAGTGTAGTCCTGTGTTCGCGCCGTACGCCCCTACCGGGAAATCCGCAGTGCCTCCGGCATCGATGATGATCTGGTGAGCGAAGGTGTTACTATTTGGTCCTTGCCTATTGTAATCGGGAACCATCTGGCTGTTATGGTTATAGGCATCTACCAATCGCTGTTCAAAGCCGCAGCAATTTGAGCCGGCAGGCGGATAAATATTGAATTTCCTTCTCGAATTAAGCCAGCCGACTCGGTTCGGATTAAACGAATTAACATGAGGATGTCCCGTCCTATCGCCGGGACCTGAAGGACCATAAAGCTCAAGCGTTTCGTCTATTCCGTCGCATTTGACGTGTATGTAGCAATGCATTGCCTGTGAAATGAGCAGAACGGCACCCCCGAAGAGCCCGCCACCCCTCGTGGGGCTGATACGCTCACAGTACAGCTCTGCCAACAAACCACTCGGGTCAAGGAAAGAAACCGGACTGTTCGAAACATACGTATAAAAATTGTCGCCACCACTGAAGCGAATCGGATCCTCGTTCAGGAAATTTCCTCTCTGCAAATCATAATATCGGGCGCGGTAATAATAGAGTCCAGTCTCGGTGTCGGACTCCCTTCCGGTGTATTGGAACGGGTTAACCACCGACCCAGACGAAGCGGTCTGCTTCCCGAAGGAGTCAAACGTATAGCTCTGGGTCAGAGTGCCGGAACCATTGGCGAGCGACGTCACCGAGCCAAGCCCGTCGGCGTTGTAGTAACTCGTCGCACTGCTGCGCAGCATTGCCAGTGGCTCATCAATGTTCTGCGTCTGCTCATAACGCGCAACAACAGTCCCCGAAGAGTTGGTCTCTTCGATCAGGTTGTCGCCGTCATAAGCATAGATACTCGTCGCGCTAGAAGTGGTTTTCTCGATTCTTCTCCCCATCGGATCGTACTTAAACGTCACCGTCCCGCCGCTGGAAGGCAATGTGACGCTTGTCAGACGGTTCTCGTAGTCCCACGCATACGTCGTAGTGTTCGAGCTGACCACCTTCGTCAGCGTGTTGCCGTTGCTGTCATAGGTGTAGCTGGCGTTTGAGTTCGCCGTCATCTGGTTTGACGCGTTGGTGGTGTAGGAAGACACGCCGAGCGAAGCCGTGCGGTTGCCCACCGGATCGTAAGTGTAACTCTCGGTCGTACTCCCTCCCTGTGTCGCCTGCGTCAACTGGTAGATCGCGTCGTACGTGTAGTTCGACGTTACTGCCGCCAACTGATCTACCTTTGCCGTCCGGTTTCCAGCAGAATCCAACGTATAGCTTGCCCCGTCAATGGTACTCCCGGACACTTGGTGCAGCACCGAGGCCAGGCGGGACAAACTGTCATACGTGTAGTTGGTGGAGACGCTGTTCGGGCGCGTCATTTGCGTGCGGCGGCTCAGGGCATCATAGCTGAAGCCGAACGAGCCCGTCGTAAACGCCGATGGAGGCGCAAGCGTCGTCAATCGATTCAGCGTGTCATAGGAATATGTGGTCGAGCCGCTTTCCGGATCGGTGAAGCCGGTGCGATTGGAAGCAGCATCGTATGTATATGCCGTCGTAAAGTTGCGGCCCGTCAGGAAACTATAGCTTGTCGTTGTGCCGATCAGCCTTCCCATGTTGTCGTAGGCAAACGCATATGTACCAGTGGGATCGTTCACTTGCGTGATTTTCCCCACCAGGTCGTAAACGTAATCTACGGCGGTCGTGTCCGGATAGGTCTTGGAAGTCAGGCGGTTCAACTCGTCATAAACATACGTGATATTCGCCGCGCAGGAACTTTTTGAGAATGTTTTGAAGGTCTGCTTTAGCGTAACCCGCAATTGACACCCCTGTACAATTTTGTATTGCTACCCGCTAGGACTGGACTCAGCATGCCCCTGACTTGCCTTCTTCCTAAGTGACAGGTAGCATTAGGTTCCCGCAGTATTGCAAGTTCTCCCAGAGATTCGAAGGTGGCGGAGAATTGTGCGGCTCTAAGTCTCTAGAGGTGTCGTTGTAAAGGTCAAGCCAGACGGCAAGGCCTAAGAATACAGAATGAACAGGAGTGGCCGGCTGATGAAGTCGATCGTGGTGGTTGGTGCGCAGTGGGGCGATGAAGGCAAGGGCAAGGTGGTGGATTATCTCGCGGGCTCGTTCGATTACATCGCGCGATGCGCTGGCGGGCACAATGCCGGACACACCGTTATTTACAATGGGAACCGTTTCGTATTGCAGTTAATTCCTTGCGGAATTTTGCGCGCCGGTAAGCACGCGGTGATCGGATCAGGAGTCGTGGTGGACCCGGCGGCGCTGGTCGCGGAACTCGATACCCTTGCTAAATCCGGAATCGAAATTGCCGGACGGCTGCACCTCTCCAGCCGGGCGCATTTGATTTTTCCATATCACCGCCAGATGGAAAAAGCCGCGGAAGCTGCGCGCGGGGCGTGGAAAATCGGAACGACTTCGCGGGGAATCGGTCCTGCTTACGAGGACAAAATGGCGCGCCACGGAATTCGCGTCGGCGACCTGACCAATCCCGAACGCTTCCGCGAAAAATTGCAGCGCGTGATTTCCGAAAAAGATGCCGTGTGCCGCGCGACGTACGGTGTGCCTCTCGATACCGAAGGTATGGCGGAACAATACCTGAAGCTGGCGGAGCGGTTGAGTCCGCTGATCGCGGACGCGTCGCTCCTGATCAATGATGCCCTGGACGCAGGGCAGTCCGTTTTGTTTGAGGGCGCACAGGGCACCATGCTGGACATCGACTTTGGAACCTATCCTTTCGTGACTTCGTCGAACGCTATTTCCGGAGGCGCTTGCACGGGCCTGGGAGTGGGACCGACGCGCATCAAAGCGGTGGTGGGCGTTACCAAGGCTTACACCACGCGGGTGGGCAGCGGTCCGTTTCCCACGGAAATGCCTGACCTGGAAGCCAAGGAACTGCGCGACCGCGGCAAAGAATATGGCGCGGTCACGGGACGTCCTCGCCGTTGTGGCTGGCTGGATCTGGCCGAGTTGAAATACGCCGTCCGCATCAACGGAATTTCGTCATTGGTGGTAACCAAGCTGGACGTGTTCGATACGCAAAAAGAAATTCAAGTCTGCATCGGCTATCGCTATAAGGGCGCACCGATCCGACAAATGCCCGCCGCCGCCGAGGATTTGGCCGAGGTGACGCCGGAATATCGCACGCTGCCCGGGTGGCAGTCCGACACTTACGGACTTCAGGATGCCGGCAAATTGCCCCGCGCCGCGCTGGACTACTTGAAATTCATCGGCGATTTTCTGAACGTCGAAATCGGCATGATCTCGACAGGCCCGGAGCGCGACGCTACCATCGTATGCGCAGGAACCGAACTTGCTTCGTGGATCTGATCCGCATAAAACATGCTGTCCTACATCGACGCGCGGCAAAAAGTAATCGACGTCGCCGGTACCACCCGGCGGTCGCTGCTTCGCGAATCCGTTGAAATTGAGGAAGCCTTTGGCCGGGTGCTGGCCCGCGAGGTCCTGGCCGACCGCGACTATCCGCCATTTAATCGCTCCACGCGAGACGGTTTTGCCATCCACTCCGCGAATGCCGTTGCCCCCGGTGCGAAATTGCAATGTATCGGCGAACTGCGTGCGGGCGGCGCTTTCGATGGCGTCATTGGGCCCGGGCAGTGCGTGGAAATCATGACGGGCGCGGGCGTTCCCGCCAGCACGGACGCGGTTGTCATGATCGAGCACACCAAACGCGAAGGCTCCACAATTACTTTGGAACGAGCCGTAATTAGTGGTGACCATATCGTCGGGAAGGGCAGCGAAGCACGCCGCAATACGTTGATGGTGGCCGCCAAGACGCGCCTGGGATACGCGGAAATGGCGCTGTGCGCGCAGGTGGGAGCAACGCGCCTGGAAGTTTTTGCCAAGCCGCGCGTAGCCATTCTTTCCACGGGCGATGAAGTGGTGGACGCGCGAACCGTTCCCGGTCCGCTGCAAGTTCGCAACAGCAACGGCCTCTCGATTGAGGTGCTGGCAAGAACGGGCGGCGCGCAAACCGTTCAAATTGGAAATGCGCCCGACGAAAAAAATGCGCTGCGCAAGGAAATCGAGCGCGGCCTGGAAGCCGATATTCTGGTGCTTTCCGGCGGCGTATCCATGGGCAAGTACGATCTGGTGGAGCAGGTCTTAGCCGAGCTGGGCGCCGAATTTCATTTTACAGGGGTCGAAATTCGTCCGGGACGCCCGGCGGTATTCGCAACGTGCCGCGAGAAGCTGGTGTTCGGATTACCCGGCAATCCCGTATCGACGATGGTTACGTTTGAATTGTTTGTTCTGCCGGCGATCGACCGCTTCAGCGGCACGGTTGCCAGGGCGTTGCCGATCTTTCGCGCCAAGCTGGCGACGCCGGTTCAGGAAAAGGGAAACCTCGTTCATTTCCTGCCTGCTCGAATTGAATGGCAGGGCAGGGAAGCCCAGGTAACGCAGTTGCCCTGGCAGGGATCGGGAGACGTAGTGGCCTTGGCGATAGCCAACGGTTTCCTGGTCATCGGCCCGGAGAGACCGCAGATTTCGCCGGGAGAATGGGTCGACGTTCTGCCCCGGCGCGGAGCAATCTAGGCTGCGGTTGTAGCGGCGGGTTCCCCGTCAACGCCGCGAGGTAACCTACGGAGTTCACAAATGGCTAAGCTGACCCATTTTCGAAAACGCGGAGAAGTGGCGATGGTGGACGTGACGGCGAAATCCGTTACCGAGCGCACCGCCATCGCGCGCGGGTTCGTAAAAATGTCCAGCGCGGTGGTGCGCGCGTTGCGCCAGCAAAAGGTGCCAAAGGGAAATCCCCTGGAAATTGCGCGAATTGCCGGAATTGGAGCCGTAAAACGCACCTCGGAGTGGATACCACTTTGTCACCCGTTGCCGCTTACGCACATTGATGTGACTGCCCGGCTATGCCACAATGGCGTGGAGGTCGTATCGCGTGTGACCGCCACGGCGCGTACGGGCGTGGAAATGGAAGCGCTGGTCGGAGTTTCCGCCGCGGCGCTGACGGTCTACGACATGTGCAAAGCGCTCGATAAGTCCATGGAAATCACGGATATCGTGCTGCTGGAGAAGATTGGCGGCAAGAGCGGCCACTACGTGCGACGCGAAAAATAATGGTTCTCGATGAATGCTTCTCCACATGACGTGCAGGTGCTCATCGTAGATGACAACCCGCTGGTGCGCCAGTTGATGTGCCGCGGCATGGAATCCCACTGCACCATCATTTCGGCCGCCGATGGAGCCGACGCGCTGCTCAAAGCCATCGACAACCCCCCTGACCTGATCATTTCCGATTACCGGATGCCAGGACTGGATGGCCGTCAACTATACGAAAAATTAAGAAGTCGCGAGAATACTCGAAATATCCCCTTTGTGTTCGTCGCCAGTCGCGGCGATATAGAAGAAAAACTCAGGCCTGCGGTTGGCGGTGGCGTCGAAGATTTTCTTCCCAAGCCATTTTTCATAAACGATCTGGTGCGCCAGGCCAAAAAAATTGTAGATCGCATCCATCTGGAAAAACTGCAGAAGCGAGCGTCGCGTCCCGGGGTTATTCAAGGGCGCCTGGAGGAAATGAGCGTAACGGAACTGATGCAGTCGCTGGAAATGGGACAGAAATCTTGTCGACTTTCCCTGCGGCATGGCCAGGATCGCGCTGAACTTTACTTCACGGCGGGCCAGTGCAAGCACGCGCAGCTGGGCGATGCGCAGGGCGACTCCATTGTGTACCAGGCCATTGCCTGGAGCGACGGTGAGTTCGAAATTGATTTCGCGGCCAACTCCGCTCTGGAAACAACCACGCACACCACCACGGGCTTGCTGATGGAGGCAATGCGCCTGATGGATGAAGCCAACCAAAGCCAGGTGGAAAGCTAGCCTGAGCCCATGCGCGTCGCCATTCTTACAATCAGCGATTCGGTTTCGCGGGGCGTAAATAAAGACGCCTCCGGGCCCGCCTTGCGCGAGCGTTGCGCCCAACTGGGCTGGAACGTCGTCGCGCAGGCAGTTGTCGCCGATGAGCCAGTTTCTATCCGGGAGCACCTGGTGTCGCTGTCCGATGGCGGCGCAGCGGAACTGGTTTTGACCACCGGCGGTACCGGCATTGGGCCAAGGGACTCAACCCCCGAAGCCACCATGGAAGCCTGCCAGAAGTTGCTGCCCGGCGTTCCCGAAGTGATGCGCGAGTACGGGCGCAAGAGAAACCTCCGCGCGGCTTTGTCCCGAGGAGTTGCAGGGGTCAGAGGCACCACGTTAATCGTAAATTTGCCGGGAAGCCCAAAAGGCGCGGTCGAGTCGCTGGAAGCCGTAGCGGAATTGTTGCCGCACGCGCTCGATGTCTTGCGCGGCGCGCGGCACGACTAGCGATTTTTTTGAATTTGTACTTGTTTGGATGTCGCGACTGAAGCCGCGGCCCACAAGGACTATTCGGCTGGAGCCGCGAGCCACGAAGCCTGTTTTATGACTAATTCCTGAAGGTCGGATTTCTGCCGAATACGTAACTTCTGGTAGCTTCCGCGTCTCGCTGCGTTCTAATTGTAATCTGAAAAAAACTGATCTGCGAAACGGCGGCGCCGCCAAAAGCGGGCTCGGTTTATTTCTCAAATCCATCACGGCTAAGGAACAATGTTGACGTTCGCCTTGGCGTCGTCAACAATGCAGGCACCATGAAAACGACACTTGCTGGCAAGAAATTGGCGGTTATTGGAACCGGAAAGATCGGCGGGATTGTGCTCCGCGCGTTTCTGGAGCAGAAACTGATCCAGCCCAAGCGCGTGCACGCCACGGTGCGCCACTCGGAAAAAGCGCGCTCTCTTTCCAAGCAATTGGGCATCACTGTTTCCACCGACAATCGCGCCGCCATTCGTGGCGCGGACATTATTTTATTGGCGGTCAAACCCCAGGCCGTGCGCGAGGTGCTGGAAGAAATCAAATCGGAGATGACTCCTGAAAAACTGATCGTGTCGGTGGTGGCCTCAGTCACCACGCAATTGATGGAAAAACAATTGGGGATGGATGCCCCTGTGGTTCGTGCCATGCCCAATACGCCCTGCGCCATAAACTGCGGGATGACGGGTCTGGCCAAGGGCAAGCACGCTAAAGCTGAACATTTGGAAATTGCGCAGCAAATGTTTGAAGCGGTGGGACGCGTTGTTGTGGTCGATGAAAAATTAATTGATGCCGTCACCGGCCTTTCCGCCAGCGGCACCGCCTTCATTTATATTTTGCTGGAATCACTCGCCGAGGGTGGCGTGAAGGTGGGACTGCCCCGCGACATTTCCACGTTACTGGCTGCGCAGACCATGATGGGCGCCGCTCGCATGGTGCTCGATACCGGCGATCACCCCGCACTTCTGAAGGATGCGGTGACCACTCCTGCAGGCTCGACCATGGACGGAATTCTCGAACTGGAAGATGGCAAAGTCCGCGTGACCCTGATTAAGGCGGTCATGAAAGCCACGCAGCGTGCCAAGGAATTGATCCTGGAATCTTAGAGTCCTGGGGAAATTCGGCCGAAGCAGTTGTTGCGACGGCGAATGATGAAATTCCCCGCAGAGTTCCGGCGACGTGCGGTCAAAAAAACGCAAACGGCACACCGCCGAATTAGAAGTTCAGCACGATGGCGCCGACTGCTTGAAAATGCCGTTGATAGGTCGCGAAAAGATGAGTCTCGATCACGTCGGCCTGTCCTCGGATCGCCCAGTGATTGGTTAACATGTAATCGATTCCTCCGCCCCCTTCGAACGCTACCGAAGAGTTGGTGCCCAGGACTCCTGCGGTCTGGTTGAAGTGGAAGTGATCGATTCCCACGACGGCATGAATCCACGGTTGAATGCGGCTCCTATTTCGTAGAGCCAGCCGTGCGCCGCCGCCCGCGAAAACCGAATTCACATTCAAATTGGACGGAGTCGTGGTCGCCCCCGTATTTCCAAATCCCGTGCCTATCTCGCCTTCGATTCCCACCCACCTGTCAAAGAAACGCGTTACCGAAGCGTTTAATCCGTGAGTGGTGTACGGAGTCCCCGTCAGATTTATTCGACCGTATTGATATCCCAGGCTGATCTGCCAATTGGACAAATCCGCTTCAAATGTCGAGTGTGAGCGCGAAGGGGACGAAGATTTAGAGTCGGCGCCGACTCCCGCGGGACCTTGTGCTGCCGCCAAGGTCGATACAACAAGAATGGATCCCAGCAAAGTTAGCATACGACGCATCAACAGCCTCCCCGGAAGTCTGCTCTAAAAGATCTGTTCCAAAATGGAACAGTACAGCCATCTTAGGGGGCGCCATGACTGCCTCGCGGTCGTTTCTGTCCCTGCATTGCCCAACTCTATAAGGAGGTTACTAGCTGGCGACATTTTCAGATTGGTCATCAAAGCCGCGTCGCGCCGTACGCGCCAGCCATCGCCGCCCTAGCTACCCCTTGACTCATGTGTTAGGATTTCGACCGTAAACCAAATGCCGACGCAGTACATACCGATTCTAATTTTCGCCGTCCTGGCGGCTGCCTTCCCAGCGGTAACCCTGGTAATGTTCCGTTTCATTCGTCCCACCTCCACCTCCGGCGGCGCGAAATTGAAACCATACGAATGCGGCGTGGAGGCCGAGGGCGATACTCGGGGCCGGTATTCGGTGCGCTTTTATATAGTTGCAATTTTATTTGTCATCTTCGATGTGGAGACCACATTCCTGTTTCCCTGGGCTGTGCTATTTTCCACGCGCGAACCAGGTTTTCGGTTGGGACCTCTATACGCCTTGGCCAGTATGTTTGTCTTTCTCGGTATCTTAATCATCGGGTATGTCTGGCTATATCGAAAAGGCGCGCTCGAATGGGTGTAGATCGAATCTATTGCGCGTAATATGGGCCCGACCGCTATTGCGGCCGGGCTTTTTTTTGTAAAAAAGATTGTGGCGGAAGCGGTTGACTCGCTTTTCCGCCCTGTGCTAAAAGCTACGGCTTGCAAGAGGGTTGCGGGGTGAACGCAACCCGTTCTATCCAAATTCATGGCCAACGATCCGGAAGATAAGCAGCCTCCTGCAAACCCGCAGGGTGACCCGTCCGCGGCGAAACCTTCTGGCGCCGAAAGCGAACCCGCACCCAAACCCCCGTCCGCGGCAGCGCCGCCTTCCGAGCCTGCCCAGCCTGTAGCCACACCCACGGCCCCGCCAGCCGCTGCTAAGCCCGCAGCACCGCCAGCAAAGCCTGCCGCTCCTGCAGCGCCCAAGCCGCCGGCTGCGCCGCCACCGCCGAAGGAAGGTCCGGTGGCGCTCGATAACGATCTGGTTAAACGTTACAAGGAGCGCTTCGGCAACGCGATTTTGGAGGCGTGGATCGACCGTAAGCAGGCGATCCTGGTGGTGGCTGGTGAACAACTCGCCGAAATTGCTACCTACAGCAGGGATGACGAAAAATTCGACTGGCTGAGCGACCTCACCGCTGTGGACTGGCCCAAGCGCGAAAAGCGCTTCGACATCGTGCTCAACATGTACTCGCTCGAAAAGAACGAACGGCTGCGTCTGAAAGTACAAGCCTCCGCCGAAGAGCGCGTGCCCAGCGTGCAGGGTGTGTGGGCCACGGCGAACTGGGAAGAGCGGGAAGTCTACGACATGTTCGGAGTGGTATTCGAAGGCCACCCCGAGCTGAAGCGCATTCTGATGCCCGATGAATGGCAGGGATATCCGCTTCGCAAGGATTATGACATTTTGACGCAGGACACCGCCTGGGTGCGTGAAAACCTGGGCATTGAAAGCGGGCAGTAGCACGATGGCCGACCAGCGCATTCCATTTGCCACGCATGCCGAGAGCACGGTTCTCGGGGCCGACGAAATTATCCTGAACATGGGGCCGCAGCATCCCTCGACGCACGGCGTCTTGCGCGTGAAGCTGCGCCTGGACGGCGAAAAAGTCATTGGGTCGGAGTGCGTGATCGGCTATCTGCACCGCGGCGTGGAAAAAATTGCCGAGCACCGCTCCTACACGCAATTCGCGCCTTATGTGGACCGCATGGATTACGTGGCGGCCGTTTCCAATGGTCTGGGCTATTGCGAAGCGGTTGAGAAATTAATGGGCGTGGAGGCGCCGCTGCGCGCCCGCGTAATTCGCACGCTGCTTACGGAGTTGCAGCGCATCGCCAGCCACTTGTTCTGGCTGGGAACCCATGCCTTGGACATCGGCGCGTTGACGCCGCTGTTTTACTGCCTGCGCGAGCGCGAAGAAATCCTGAAAATTTTTGAGAAGTATTGCGGCGCCAGGCTGACCACGCACGCCTTCCGCATCGGCGGATTGCAGTATGAGGCTTACGACGAGCTGGAAAAAGACGTTGAGCGCTTCTGCCAGCCGTTTGACAAGCGCGTGGACGAATACGAATCGCTGCTCACTGAAAACCGCATCTGGGTGGGGCGCACCAAGGGCATCGGGATCCTTACCGCCAAGGAAGCCATCGATTACGCGGCTTCCGGACCCGTGATCCGCGCCAGCGGCGTGAAGTGGGACATACGCAAGGCCATGCCCTACGCCGCCTACGACCTGTACAAATTTGAGATTCCCGTCGGCAAGAATGGCGACACCTACGACCGTTATATCGTACGGTTGGAGGAGATGAGGCAGTCGCGCCTGATTTGCCTGCAGGCCATCGAAAACATTCCCACCGGACCGATTCTCGGCAAGGTCGGCAAGGTTTTGAAGCCGCCGCCGGGCGAGGTGTATCACGCTATTGAGGCGCCTAAGGGCGAGCTCGGCTATTACATCGTGAGTGACGGCACCACGCAGCCGTATCGCGTGCGCATTCGCCCGCCTTCACTCATCAATCTGGAAGCATTCGACAAGATGATCCGCGGGCACCTGGTGGCCGATGTGGTCGCTATTATCGGAACACTCGACATTGTTTTAGGAGAAGTGGATCGCTGACACCATGCATGCCGTAATCAATTTCGTGATTTCGATTTGGGTGCCGCTGGTTTGCATGTTGCTGATCGTGGCCGTGCTGCCGCTGGTCGCGGGTTACATCGTATTGATGGAACGCAAGGTCATGGCGGATATGCAAGCGCGGCTGGGGCCCATGCGCGTCGGACCGCACGGATTGCTGCAACCCATCGCCGATGCGGTGAAACTGCTGCTGAAGGAAGATATTATTCCGGAAGAGGCCGACAAAGCCATCTTCTGGTTTGCACCGCTCATTTCCGTGACTGCGGGCATGCTGGCGATTTCGCCGCTCGCGGTGGGGCCGTGGTTTCAAATCGCGGACCTGAATGTGGGGCTTCTGTTTATCGTGGGCATCAGCGCGCTCGGCATTTTTGGAATCGTGCTGGGGGGCTGGTCTTCCAACAGCCATTACTCGCTGCTGGGCGCGCTGCGCAGCGCGGCGCAACTGGTCAGCTACGAAACCGCCGCGGGCATGGCTTTGGTGGGCGGACTGATGCTGGCGGGAACGCTTTCCACGCGCGAAATCATTGCGGCCCAGAGCGATTATGGCGTCTGGTTTGTGTTTGCCGCGCCGGTTGGCTTTTTTATTTACGTGGTGGCTTCAATTGCGGAGACCAACCGCGCTCCCTTTGACCTACCCGAAGCCGAATCGGAACTGGTGGCCGGCTACATGACCGAATACAGCGGATTCCGCTGGGCGCTTTATTTCCTCGCTGAATACACGAACATGGTCGTGGTGGCTTCCATCGCCACAACGTTATTTCTCGGAGGCTGGTTGCGGCCGTTTGCCGGTACTCCGGCATTCAATTTCCTGGACTATTTGCCGACCGTCCTTATGTTCGTAGTCGGCGGTTACTGTTTTTACCGCGTGCCAAAACAGCCCGTACAAATTCAGAAGACTGTGCTGGCGGCAGTGGGCCTGGGAATTATTGTTGCCGGTGCGATTCTGGCTGCTCCGCTGCTTGCGCCTTCCGGATCCCTGTTGGCCAGTGCCAAGCCGGGATTGCATGGCGGATTCTGGTTCGTGCTGAAAGTTGGTTCGTACATTTACCTGTTCATGTGGCTGCGCTTCACGTTTCCGCGATACCGTTTCGATCAACTGATGCGGCTGGGATGGCAATTTTTGATCCCGCTCTCCATCGTGAACGTAATGGGCATCGGTCTGGCGCTGGTGTTGCACCGTCAATTTGGTTGGAGCCACTGGACCGCGTTTCCGCTGACCATTTTATTGACTTTGGCGGCGGCCGGATGGCTCGGCTGGGCGGGCGACAAAAAGGAACGAGAACAGGCCGTTGCCGGAGAAGCATAAACAGGCACGTATTCGGGAACTGAGCGTGAAGGACTAGCTGACGATGCTTGATCAGGCTGTTTTTTATTTCTTTGCCGCGCTGGCCGTGATTTCCGCGGTCCTGGTGGTGACGCGCCGCAACGTGGTGCAGAGCGCGATTTTTCTGATCACCGCTTTGCTGGCCACCGCCGGAATCTTCCTGCAATTGCACGCCGAGTTCCTGTTCATCGTGCAGGTGATTCTGTACGCGGGCGGCATCATGGTGCTGTTCGTGTTTGTCATCATGTTGATCAATTTGGATATCTCCCTGCACCAGGCGCAGTTCAATCGACAGTGGTGGCTCGGTTTGCTGCTGGCCTTGGTGTTGGGCGCGCAACTGACGATCGCCGTTGCCGTGGGACGTTCTGGATTGCCTCTGGGCGAGCCTGCTCCGGCCTCCATGCTGGAGCCCAGCACGCAGCTGGTGGGAAAAGTTTTATTCAGTGAGTACATGCTGCCGTTTGAGATTGCGTCCATCCTGTTGCTGGTGGCGATGATCGGCGCGGTGGTCATGGGCAAAAAGAAGATTTAACGATGCGAGAGCATAAACAATGATTCCGACCAGCCATTATCTTTTTTTGAGTTTGGCTCTATTCACCATTGGTGTGATCGGTGTGGTCACGCGCCGGAACGTGATCGTGATTTTGATGTCCATTGAGCTGATGCTGAACGCCGTGAATATCAATCTGGTCGCATTTTCGCGGCTGGTGGGCTCGGCGGAGGGCCACGCGTTCGCGATCTTTATCATCACCGACGCGGCCGCGGAGGCCGCCCTGGGACTTGGCATTATCATTGCGTTCTTCCGAAATCGTGAAACGCTGTTGGGCGATGAAATGGACCTGCTGAAATGGTAGGCACGGAAATGCGGTGCTCCTAAAAAATGATGCCTGCTGAATATTTTCTGGCGCACATCTGGATGATTCCGCTGTTCCCGCTGGCGGGCGCGGCCCTGATGCTTTTCATCGGACGCCGATTGCCAAATGCCGGGGTGAACGCGATCTGCGTGGGCAGCGTTTTTCTCTCCATGTGCTTTGCCTTCGGCGCGATCTGGCAACTGGTTTCGCGTCCCGTCGCCGAGCGAGTGGTGAGCTATTCCCTGTTTGACTGGGTTCCGGCAGGCGCCATGCACACCAACGCCGGGCATTTCATGAATTTCAACGTGCCGTGGGGCGTCCTGATGGATCCCCTGACGGCGGTAATGCTGCTGGTCGTCACCGGCGTCGGCTTTTTGATCCACGTTTATTCCACCGGATACATGGCGCACGAGGGCGGCTATTACCGCTTCTTCGGCTACCTGAATCTGTTCATGTTCTCGATGCTCACGCTGATCCTGGCGAACAATTTGCTCCTGCTGTTTGTCGGATGGGAAGGCGTGGGCCTGTGCAGCTATTTGCTCATCGGCTTCTACTTCCTGCGCAAGTCGGCGTCGGACGCCGGGAAAAAGGCGTTCATCGTCAATCGCATTGGTGACGCGGGTTTTCTGCTGGGTCTGTTCCTGATGCTCGGCACCCTGGGCACAATTCAATTTACGGAGCTGGGCCCGGCCATTGCCGCGGGACACTTTGAATATGGCAATGCCACGCTGACTGCCATCGCGCTGCTGCTGTTTGTAGGAGCGACAGGGAAGTCGGCGCAGCTTCCCCTCTATGTCTGGCTGCCGGACGCGATGGAGGGTCCCACACCGGTGAGCGCGTTAATTCATGCCGCGACCATGGTGACCGCCGGCGTGTACATGATCGCGCGGACCAACGCGGTTTTTTCCATGGCACCCAAGGCGCTGGCAGTGGTTGCCGTGGTCGGTTGCCTGACCTCCATTTTTGCGGCTTCCATGGGCCTGGTGCAAAACGACATCAAGCGCGTACTGGCATACTCCACCGTGTCGCAACTGGGATATATGTTCCTGGCGTGCGGCGTGGGCGCATTTACCGCCGGCGTGTTTCACCTGATGACTCATGCGTTCTTTAAGGCCTTGCTGTTCCTTGGCTCGGGCAGCGTGATCCATGCGATGTCCGGGGAGCAGGACATGCGCAAAATGGGCGGCCTGTGGGGCAAGATTCCCACTACCGCGCGCACCTTCGTGGTGGCATCGATCGCCATCTCCGGTATTCCGCCGCTGGCCGGGTTTTTCAGCAAAGATGCGATTTTAGGGCACGCGTTCGAATACAGTCCGATCCTGTGGGTTCTGGGAGTCGTCACCGCCGGCATGACCGCGTTTTACATGTTCCGGCTCGTGAATATGACGTTCTTCGGAAAGTCGCGCGTCGATCACGAAGTAGCGCACCACATCCATGAATCGCCCAGCGCGATGACCGTTCCCCTGATGATTCTGGCGGCGCTGTCGGTTGTCGGCGGCTGGGTTGGTTGGCCGGAATCGCTCGGCGGCAGCGACCGCTTCGCGCAATTTCTGGCGCCGGTGATGGCTCATCATGAGGAAGCGGCGGAGGCGGCGCGGACGTCCTCCGGCAGTTCAACGGAATATCTCTTGATGCTGCTTTCCGTGGCGATTGCCGCCGGCGGCATCTGGCTGGCCTACCGCTGGTATATTCAACGTCCCGAAGTGCCCGGAAAAATCGCCGCCGCAAACCCGTTCTTATACCGTTTGCTATACAACAAATATTACGTGGACCAGATTTACGACGCGATGTTTGTGAACCGCACCAAGGATCTGGCGCTCACTTTGGGTGCCTTCGATCGCGGCGTGATCAACGGGCTGGGCGTGGACGGCGCCGGCTGGCTGACGCGAATTACTTCGCGAATTTCGATGGTGTGGGATTCATGGATCGTGGACGGCCTGGTCAATCTGGCGGCTCGCGTCGTGTGGGTGCTCAGTTATCCGGTGCGCATGCTGCAGACCGGACGCGTGTCGCGTTATGCATTGTTTATGTTGCTCGGTGTGCTGATTTTCCTGGGATATTATTTCCGGTCTACGGGACTCACGCTGACAAACCTGTTGCACTAGAAGGCGAGGGCGGGCAGATGGAATTTTATAATACCCATATCCTGACGGTGGTGCTGTTCACGCCGCTGGTGGGATCGTTGTTGCTGCTGTTTGTGCCGCGCGACAGCGTAACCGCGCATCGCGTGATCGGCAACGTATTCGCCATGCTGGGCCTGATCCTTTCGCTGCCCCTGATATGGCGGTTCAGCCTGGAGCCCAGCGCGCCGCGATTCCAGTTCATGGAAAACGCGAATTGGATTCCCTCCATTGGCGCCCACTATACCCTTGGCATCGACGGCATCACCCTCCTGCTGGTGATTCTCACCACGCTGCTCGGCGCAATTTCGATTCTGTCTTCCTGGAGCGCCATCAAGATTCGCACCAAGGAATACTACCTGCTGTTTTTGCTCTTGCAGGTGGGCATGCTGGGCGTTTTCATGTCCCTGGATTTTTTCCTCTTCTACATGTTCTGGGAAGTCATGCTGGTCCCGATGTATTTCCTGATCGGCGTGTGGGGCAGCGACCGCCGGCTGTACGCGGCGATTAAGTTCTTCCTGTATACCCTGGTCGGCTCGGTGATCATGTTGCTGGGAATTTTGGCCCTGTATTTCAAAGCGGGAGGCGGCACATTCGATATTCCCACGCTGCTGGCGGCCGCGCAGCAGTTTGATACGCACTCGCAGGTGCTGCTGTTCTGGGCTTTCTTTTTCGCTTTTGCCATCAAGGTGCCGATGTTTCCGTTTCACACCTGGCTGCCGGACGCGCACACCGAAGCGCCCACCGCCGGGTCGGTTATTCTGGCCGGCGTTTTGTTGAAGATGGGCACGTACGGTTTCATCCGCTTCTCGCTGCCGCTGCTGCCGCAGGACCCGGCCGCCCGTCACAAAATCGTAACGATCATGCTGGTGGTTTCGGTGATCGGTATTTTGTACGGCGCGCTGGTCTGCATGATGCAGAAGGATATGAAGAAGCTGATCGCTTACAGCTCGGTCAGTCACTTGGGATTCTGCACCCTGGGAATTTTTGCGCTTACCCCGCATGGCCTGTCCGGAAGCGTGTTGCAGCAGCTGAACCATGGAATTTCCACCGGAGCGCTGTTCTTGCTGATCGGCGTGCTTTACGAACGCCGGCACACTCGATTGATTTCCGAGTTTGGCGGGCTCTCCACGCCCATGCCCAATTTCGCTGCGATCTACATGATCGCCACGCTCAGTTCCCTGGGCCTGCCGCTGCTGAATGGATTCATCGGGGAGTTCACCATTCTGCGCGGCACGTATGAAGTCAGCATCAAGTACACGGCGTGGGCCTCCATCGGAATCATCCTGGGCGCCGCCTACCTTCTGTGGCTCTACCAGCGGGTCATGTTCGGTCCCGTCACCAATCCCGCGAATGAACATTTGCCTGATCTGAATGCGCGCGAGTACGCAACTTTGTTGCCCCTGGTGTTTCTGGCGTTCTGGATCGGTATCTACCCGAAGCCATTGTTCCGCTATCTGGAACGGCCCGTGCAACAAATCGTGGAGCAGGTTAATCCCGGATATTACGGCGCGGAACGCGCTGCCGCGCCAGCAATGAATGCAGCTCCTGCTTCCCCCTCTCCTGATGGCATGCCATCCATGCCGGATATGCCGGGGATGAACATGCCGGGCATGAATATGCCCGCGGATAAGCCGGCTGCATCCGGCGCGGAGAAGAAGTAGTCCGCCCATGAGTATGCTTAGCGCATTCCAATCGTTCATGCAGCGAGGGGGCGGCGGCTTGCTCCTGCCGGAGTTGATGCTGGTTCTTTTTGCCATGGGCATCCTGCTCACGGACTATTTGCTGGAAGCTCGAGACAAATATTTCAACGCCCTGATGGCCATGCTCGGCGTGATTTTCAGCGCCATCTGCCTGTGGCAATTGAGATCGGCCGCCGCCAGTGGCCAAGCCATCGGATTCAGCAATTCGCTGCTGGTGGATCCCTTCTTCCTGTTTTTCGGTTTCATTTTCCTGATTGCCACCGCCCTGATCATTATTCTCTCGGTGGTCTCCCTATCATTCAAAGACA
>Ga0105240_10005757_pt1 | contig 18385 bp, 15 predicted proteins | sample KBSC54metaG_FD_80426 | JGI IMG/M metagenome (GOLD analysis project Ga0105240, IMG submission 80426) | Corn rhizosphere microbial communities from Kellogg Biological Station, Michigan, USA - KBS C5-4 metaG | ecosystem: Host-associated > Plants > Roots > Rhizosphere > Soil | place: Michigan, USA...
ATCGTGCGCAGCGCAACCGCCCAAAGCCGGTCGCGGTGGCGGCGGAAGATTTCGGCGAACGCGTCGGGGTCTCCGGCGAGGTGGCGACGCAGCAGCGCAGCCTCGTCGCTAACGGCGCCGGCAGTGCCTGTGCTTGCGGCGTCGGTGTCCCCGGTCACGCGGCGAAGCCTACCGAGCGCGTCATGATTCGAGCGTCACTTCGGCGACGCCACCGTGGAAGCCGTCTCCAGCCGCCGGCAGCTTGGTCAGCCAGATCACCCAGTACCGGGCGGACGTCGGGTTCGCCGGCCGCAGTGTGACGTCGCTGCCGGCATCGGCTTGCGTGGCCACCGTCGTCATCGCCTTGTCGGACTTCGGGGGCTGTGACCCGTCGCTCTCGAGCAAGGCCACCGTCGTGCCGGTGCCAAGCAGCCGAAGATGCACCGCCGACACCGAGCGCGCGCTACCGAGATCGATGAGCAGGCCGACGCCCGGCTTGAGGTTGCCCAGTGCAGCACTGCCGAAGGTCTGGGTGTGCCACGCCGTGGTCGGGTTGCCGTCGGCGGCGAAGACGGCCTCTCCGACGTGGGGGTCGGTGTGATCGCCGTAAGGGTCGAACTCGCTGATCGTGCGCGGTCGCAGGGTGTGCGGCACGGCCGCACCCGACGCCGTGTCGGTAGGCGTGGCGGTGTTCTGATCTGAGTGCGTTGTGAAGTGCGGGTAGATCGTCGGCCCGGTCCAGAACAGGCCGCCGATCGCCACGCAGAGCACGACCGCGCCGGCGATCAGCCCGAGACGGGTGCGGCGGCGCTTCGGCAACCACGAGCGCCCCGGTCGGCCGGCTCGCGGGTCGATCACCGGAATGATCGCCGTGTCGGCGCCGTATGGGTGGCCCTCTTCCGGCATGCTCCGCAGCGGCTCCAGGGCGGCCGCCAGCGCGGCAGGTGACGCGATCTCCGGGAGGCCACGGCGCAGGATGTCATCACCGAGTGCCTGCGTTATCGCGAGATCGACCTCGCGCGACACCCCACCGCGCACCTGGCGGGGCGTGCGCAACCGGCCTTCGGCGTACGGCGCGGGCGGCAACGCGCTGACACTGGTGTCGCCCGGCCAGCGCGCTGTAAGCGCGGCGTAGAGCAGATACGCGAGCGCGATCGTGTCGGTGCGTTCGGCCGTTTCTCTCGCCAGGTTGTGTTCGGACGACGCCGCCGTTCCGGCGGCCTCCGGCGCACCCGGGTCGGCCAGCGCGACGCCGGCCAGCCGCGGGAGCCCCGAGGCGGTGAACAGCACGCGACCCGGCGATGGGGTCATGCCGTAAAGCCCTACTCGATGGGCGGCCGTGACCGCATCGCACAGGTCGGCGACGAGATCGATAGCCGCGGTCGGGTCGAGCGGACCGTGACGCAGCTGCTGCTCCAGCGACCCGCCGCTGAAGTACTCGGTGACGACGAACGTCATGCCGGGCGAAGATCCGGCGTCGTACACCTTGGCCAGGGCGGGGTTGGTGAGGCTGGCCACCGCGCGGGCGCCGGCGAGAACCTGGCCGGCGAGCGGATCGTCCTCGGGCACGAGAAGCACCGCGACGGACCTCGCCAGCAGCTCGTCGTAGGCCTGCCAGAGCTGCCCGACTCGCGACGCGCTTCGACCCGGCACCGCACCGACCGACCGATCAGGCACGAGCGCCTCGAGTCGGTAGCGCTCGGCGATCAGGAGGCCGGGCGCCACGGCAGGTGCGCCGCTCACAGCGGACCTTTCATCAGATTGCCGGTACTGCAGGATTGCGGGTATTGCGGGTGCGCCGTCGGCTGCCGGTGGGCGCGTTCGCCCATGCTATTCCCGCATGCCCTGTTCTTCGGTTCGCCTGCTTCAGGTCACGCGCTGGGCCGCACGGCGCCGAAGTAGCCGTCGAGGTAGACCGGCTGCACCTGCACCACCGTGCCAGTGTGGGGAGCCGCCAGCATCTGGCCGTTCCCGAGGTAGATCGCAACGTGATGGATCGTCACGGCGTTCGACAGGTCGGTCGCCCAGAACAGCAGATCACCCGGCTCGAGTTCGCCGAGCGGCACCTTCGTCGCGACAGCCATGTACTGCTCTGCGGCAGTGCGCGGCAGGTTCACGCCTGCCTGCCGGTAGGCCCACTGGGTGAGACCGGAGCAGTCCCAGACGTCAGGGCCGGAACCGCCGTACACGTAAGGCTTTCCGAGCTGGGTGCTCGCCGCGCTGATCGCCGCCTGAGCAACGGCGCTAGCCGGAAGGTCGACGAAACCGGCGCCAAGAGCAGCCTGCCGGGCAGCGGCGAGTTGGGCGGCCGCGCGCGCCGCATTCTCGGCGTCGATCTGCTGCTGGATCTGCACCTCGATCGTGCGCACCTGGTCGTTCGCGTCGGCCAGTGCCTGCTGGCTGCGCGCCAGCGTCGCCTCCACGTCGTTGGACGCCGTCGCGGCCTGCGCCATTAGGTCGCTTTGCCGTTGCAGGAGTTGAGTGACCTTGTCCTGGGCTTGCTGCGCGACTTTGGTCGCTGCGTCGACGGCTGCAAGTGAACGCTTGTCGACGTTGGACTGCGCCTGCACGTCGTGCATCCCGGCCATCACATCGGCGAGGTCGGCGCCGTCGAGGACGCTGGCGTACAAGCTGTAAGTGCCGCCCGACATGTACAACGCCCGAGCTCGCTCGTTGACGATCGCCCGGCTCGCATCGACCGCGGCCTGGGCGGCCGCGGCTTGTTCTTGCGCCAGCCGCTGCTGGCCGACCAGGTCGCCAAGCGCGGCTTCAGCTGCGTTGTATCTCTCCGTCGCTTGCTCGGCCTTCACCTGCAGGTCGGCGACTTCGGCCTGCAGGTGAGATGCCTGCGCCTTCGCGTCGCTTAGCGGGTCGGCGGCGGCCGACGTCATGGTTGACAACGACACACCGGTCACGAGCGCAACCGCGGCCGACGCGCCGGCGAGCTGTCGGGTAAGCCGCCTCATCAGCTCACCGCTCGCCCGGAGCCGCTTGCCGTGACCACGAGCCAGGAATGGAGTGCGTGAATATGGCGGATCACGAGGGTGGTCGCCTCGCGCTGGATCGTGAGCCGGGCGGTGCCATCGGTGGCGACCTGCAGGCTCGCGGGCACGACGTTTTCGCCGTGCTGCGAGGCGGTTTGCTGCGCCGCTTGCAACGCATCGGCGAGGTCGTGGTTCTGCCGCCACGCCTGGCTCGCCGACAACGCGGCCGAGTTGGCGTCATCAATGGCACTGACATGCGCGACGCCGATGGACAACCCGTCGAACGCCGCCACTCCGGTGATCGCGATGCCGATGACGATGCGGGTCAGCCAGCCAAGGATGATGTCGCCGCGGTCGCGCGCGTCATCCTCGGCCGTACCCGGCCTGCGAACCCGTTTCAGCGTCAGTCACCTCAACGGTTTAGGTCGGCGCGCGCAGGGTGCGCCTTAAGCCGCGTTGCGGCGGACGGCGGCGCCCGGGTGCGGCCGTTCGGCCGATCAGCCCAGCCGCGACCGAACCGCGTGCACCAAGGACGTTGCTTCGGTGATCCGCATGCGGCCGGCCAGGCTGAGCAAAAGTGCGCCGCCGATGCCGCCGCCGGCCACCAGCGCGACCACTGCGCCCGCGAACGCGTCGCCGAGGAGCGCGGTGCTCAGTTGCGCGAGCGCGAACGCCACCAGGCCCGCAAGCACCGACGCCACGACGAGCCTGACGTAGGTGCGCAGCACCCGTCGTCCGTCTACGCCTTGCAATCGACGGCCGACGGCGCGAACCGTCATCAGGGTGGCCAGCCAGTACGACGCCGAGAATCCGAGGGCGAGGCCGAACGCCCGCCAACCGGTAGGAAGCGCCACGTAGAGGGCGAAGTCGGCTGCGATGTTGAAGGCGGTCGCAACGAGGTTGATCAGTGCGGGAGTGCGGGTGTCGTGCAGTGCGTAGAACGCGCGCAGCATCGTCTGGAAAACGCAGAACGGCACCAGGCCGACGGCGAATCCGACGATCACCCAGGCGATGTAGCGGGCGTCGGCGGTGGTGATGCTGTGATGCCTGAACACCACCTCGGATAGCTGCGGCGCGAGCGCGATCAGTGCGATCGCGGCGGGGATCACCGCGACCGCCGTCGTGCGGAGCCCGGTCGAAAGATCAGTGCGGACGGCGTCGAGGCGGCCGTCGACTGCGTGTGCACTCATGCGCGGCAGCAACGCCGTGATGACGGACACCGCCACGATCGCGTACGGCAACTGAAACAGCTGGTAGGCGTAGTTGTAGGCCGAGAACGTGTCGCCGTGGCCGACATTGTGTGCTCGCGCGGCCGCTCCGGCCGCCCGGCCCAAGTGGGTGACCACGGCGAACCCGATCTGGTTCATCACGACGTAGACGAGCACCCAACCGGCCAGCTTGCCGGCCGCACTCAAGCTGTTCTGACCAGCGCCCCGCCAGTCGAACCGGGGCCGGAAGCGGAATCCCGATGCTCGAAGTGAGGGCCACAACGCCAAGGTCTGGACGACGACACCTGCTGTCGTGCCCACGCCGAGCAATACCGTCTGGCCGTGGGTCAACGTGACGTCGTGCTTGTGCGCCGTGACCGCGATGAAGATAGCGCCGGTCACGATCAGCACGATGTTGTTGAGCACCGGCGTCCACATCGGTGCGGCGAACCGGCCGCGGGTGTTCAAGATTGCCCCGATGATCGCGCTCATGCCGTAGAAGAAGATCTGGGGCAGGAAATAGCGCGCGAAAGTGATGGCGAGCGTGCGCTGCTCGCCGGTGAATCCGCCGTACACGTCGACCACGAACGGCGCGAACAGCACTGCCACGATCGTGCACGCGCCGAGCAGAACGGCCACCAGAGTCAGCAGCCGCTGCGCGTATTCCTCGCCCGCTTTTGCGTCGTCCTTCACCGCTTTCACGAGCAGCGGGACGACCACGCTCGTGAGAATCCCGCCGAGGAGCAGGTCGTAGACCGCGTTGGGTGCCGCGTTCGGAATGTTGTAGGCGTCGGCGAGCTGGCCGGCCGATCCGACGGCCGCCGCGATCACGATCGTGCGCAGCACGCCGGTGCCGCGCGACGCGATCGTGCCGATCGCCATGACCCCGCTGGTGCGCGCCAGGCTGGTCGTTCGGTCGGCCGAGCCACGCTCGGTCTCGGACTCGGGCGGTCGCCCGGGCGGTCTCCTGGTCGGTCTGTCGGTCGGGCCGTCGGCGTCCACGGGCGCCGTCATGACACCGGTTGCGGTTCGGGCGAGGCCTGGGCGGTTTCATCGGGCGGGCCGCCTCGGCGGTTTCGCACCCGGCGGTAGATGCGGATGCCGGAAAGCAGGAACAGCAAGCCCGCTGCGCTGCCGGCAATGGCGAGCGCGACCGCGCCGTAAGCGGTGGAGTTGAGCTCGAACGAGACAGCGCCGCCGATCGGGCGAGCGGTCGCGTCAGGGGTGAGCAGCTGCGCCTCGACGTCGAAACGCCCGCCGGTCGTCGCTTCGACCTCGACCACGACCTCGTGCCGGCTGCCCTTGCCGTCGACGGTAAAGGGCGCGATCGGAGTGACCTTCAGCCGCGCAGCGTTCACCGCGGTGAGGCGGATCTGCAACGTCACCGGGTCGGGCAACTCATTAACGACCGTGAGCGGAATCTTCTGCTTGCGGCTCGTCAGCGTGATGAGCCCGGGCTTGCTGATGAAGACGCTGTTCGTGCGGGCGTTCAGCTGGGTGCGCACAGAGTCGGTGATCTTCGTCGATCGGTCGGCGTGGGCCCGCCACGCGCTCGACTCCGCACGCAGAATGGCCAGGCTCGCGTTCGTCACGAACGGGTCGTTGGTGTTTGCCCCGAGGATCGCGCTGAACGCCGCAAGACCGTCGCGCAGGTTGCTGATCGGTGCGAGCGCGCTCGGCGCCAGTTCGGAGCTGCGCGCCGATTGAGGATAGGTCAGTGCCTGCCGCGCGATGTCGTTGCTCGGTTGGTCCGCGATTTGACCCAGGCCCACCGGCTTGATCCAGGGCACGGCGCCGGTGTCGGACAGCAGGTCGGCCAAGAATCCTGTCGGATTCGCATGCCTGGGCGGCGCGACGACCAGCGAACTCCCAGAGCCGGGCCGCTGCTCGGTGACGAGCATCGTTTCGGCGAGGAACCGCTGCTCGGCGACCCGCTCGCCGCCCGCCACCGACGACGGGTTGGCGATCAGGGAATCGAGCGTCGAGTCGGTCAGCACCGCATGCACCATGCCCGATGCCGTCTGCAGGTCTGCTCGCGGCCCGCTAATGGCGTTGGGGTCGACCGGTGGCAGCGCCTGATCGGTGAGAACCACCGTCGTCACGAGATCGCTCGCGAGTTCGTCGAGGGTCGACTGGTTCAGCGCGCTGTCGACCGGCCACACGACGTCCGGCAATGTTGGCGCCGCAAGCTCAGCGCGCAACAGCGACTGGCCGGTCGATCGCGCGATGGCGATCTCCTTGTCGAGCCCGGCGCGATCGAGCGCGACGAGGTCGGCATCGCCGTAGGGCAGCCCGACCAACTCGGCTTTCGGCGCGGCGACCGCCGCTTGCAGTGCCGCGAGCCAGTTCGCCGCGGTCAGTGCGCCGGTGCCCGGCTTGGTCTGCGTGGCGTTGTTGCCGGTGGCGACTTGATACGGCTGCACAGCTGGGGAGGGAGAGCCGGTGGCGTTGGACGGCGGGGACTTCGAAGCCGACGGGGACGTCGTCGGTGTCTTTGGGCTCGCGCTCGCCGATGGCGAGCCGCTCGGCTCGCCGCCCTGCTGGCCCGCGGACACCGACGCGGCCATCGCCCTCGCGTCGTCGACCAACGCCGGATCGACGATGTAGGTGAGGGGCAACTTCGATTCGGATGCGATCTTCACCAGGCCGGAGAGCCGGCCGCCCGAGGCCAACTCGGTCGCAAGACCGTCGTCCAGGAAAGTGTTGCCCAAGCCGCGATGGACGCCATCGACGATCGGCCACAGCCAGCTGACCTGCGTCGGCGTGAACTGCGCACCTTTCGGCACCCACATCAACGTCGTCGGCAATCGGGTGCGGGTGGTGCCTGATTCGCTCGAGGTGGTTGCTTCGATGGCGATCGGGTAGGCGCCGAAGAGCGAGGCGGACGTCGGCAAGCCCAGCTTGTCGACCGGGATCGAAATCTGCCAACCGACCGTCTGGTTGGGCTCGACCCGGCCGCTTTCACCCAACCGTTGCCGGGTTGACGAGTAGGAGACGCCGAACAGGGTGGCGGGATCGGAGTCGCGCGCCAGGTCGTACCGGGTGGCGATGCGCTGAGTCGACGAGCGCAACGCAACCGACACGTTTGTGAGCGTGTCGTCGGAGGTGTTGACCAGGTCACCGGTGAGGGTCAGCGTGTCGCCCTGGTGCGCGAACGTCGGCTCGAACGTGTTGAGGTGAAGCGCAACCGGTGGGGGTGCGGCGCTCGGCGACGGCGACGGCGTGCGGGTGGCAGCGGTCGCCGGCATGGCTGCAGCGATGATCGCCCCGGCAGTTGCCGCCACTGCCAGCAACCGTTGGGCGAGTCGGCGGCTCATCAGGCGATGTCCGCGAGCAGCCTCGGCACCTGGTCGACCAGCCGGCGTTCGTCGTCATACGCCAGCCGTTGCGGCAGTTCGTCGAGTGGAACCCAAGCGACCTCGACGACCTCGACGTCCTCGTCGGAGAGCTCGCCACCCTCGGCCAGCAACAGATAGTGGTGAACGGTCTTGTGAATGCGGCGGCCCTCGGCGACGAACCAGAAGTCGATCGTGCCGAGTGGCGCGACGACCCGGCCCGCGATCCCGGTCTCCTCGGCGATTTCGCGCACAGCCGCGATCTCCGGCGTCTCACCCTTCTCGACGTGGCCCTTCGGCAACGACCACACCAAGCGGCCGCGCCGGTCGTGCCGGGCGATCAAGGCGGCGCGGTGGCCGTGCTTGCCGGGCGTCGCGGCGTCGACGACCAAGCCTCCGGCCGAAGTCTCTTCGACCCGGCGGAGACGCGTGGAAGGTCGACGTCCAGCGGCCACCACTCGATCGTAATGGCCCTGCTGGCCCGCAGTTTGGACGCAGCGCTCAGCTTGCGACGGGTGTGCGCGCCGCGAGGCCGCGGTTCGTCGTCCGGGCTGCCTTGGCGCGGTAGTCGATCGGCGTTGCCGCATCGGCAAGAGATTCCGGTGCGGCGAGGTCGATTTTTACCGGACGCCGACGGGCGCGCGTGCCCGCGTGGTCGGGCAGCACCATCGCTCGAGTCAGGACGAGCAGATCGAGTGCACGCAGCCCGAGGGCGGTTCCGGCGTCTCCGGTCGGCGTGTAGACGACAGATGCGGCGAGGTCGACCAACGACTGCAGCGCGACGACGATGACGTCGGGCGGCAACAGCAGCGGCGCTAGGTGGCCGGCGAGGTAGTCGGTGTGGCTGTTCACCAGCCCGGGCCGGGCCGGCTCGAACGTGACCCCGGCTCCGAGCCGCCCGCGAAGCAGTTTGGCAAGTTGGCTAGCCCGGACCGTGTCGTCGCCCAAAACGGCGTCGGACGGCGCGAGCACGAGCACCAGCACGTCGCCGGTGGCGGTGATCGCGTGGAACGGGTGGACCGCTACGCACCGGCGCGGTGGCAGGCCGAGGGCCTCGGCCAGGGTGGCGGCGGTCGCGGCGCTGCGAGGCAGCCGGACGATTTCGTGATGGACGTCGTGCGCGAGTAGGAACTGATGGATGTCGAGAGGACCCTTCATAGCGACCTCGCTCAGCCGGCGAACACCCTCGGATCCCCCCACAGAACCCCCACCGTGCTGCAACCCCCTGTACTGCAACCCCCTGTACTGCAATCCCACCTACTGCAAACGCGTCAGTTTGTGTGGGTCCGACCCTAGGCGCGGCTTCACGGAAAGAAAACCCTTCTCGCGCTTAATCTCGGCTGACGAACAGGTGAATTGCCGGGAGCGCGCTCTCACGGGTCCTTGGGTTCGGTTGCGCCGGCTCAACGGGCGCTGCCCGGCGCATCGCCGTCCGCCCTCGCCGTACTCTTGTGACCCGTGTCCGCACGTCCGAGCTCGCCCGACGACTCGCCGCGAGACGTTGGCCTGACCGACGTGCAACGGGGGGCGATCGCCGAACTGATGCGGCTTTCGCCGGTGGCCGACGATCTGGGCAGCAGGTTCGCGCATGCCGGTCACGAGCTCGCGTTGGTGGGCGGCTCGGTGCGCGACGCGCTGCTCGACCGGCTTGGGAACGACCTCGACTTCGCGACCAGCGCCCGGCCCGACGAGGTCTTGAAGATCGCTCGCAAGTGGGCCGACAGCCAGTGGGACACCGGCATCGCGTTCGGCACCGTCGGTCTGCTGAAAGACGGTCATCGGCTGGAGATCACGACCTACCGGTTCGAGAAGTACGAGCCGAACTCGCGCAAGCCCGAAGTGACCTACGGTGACTCGCTGCTAGAGGACCTCCGGCGCCGTGACTTCACGGTGAACGCGATGGCGGTCAGCGTGCCCGACCACACGTTCAGCGATCCGTTCGGCGGCACCCGTGATCTGCTTGCGAAGGTGCTGCGAACACCCGGCGCGCCCGAGGACTCTTTCAACGACGACCCGCTGCGGATGATGCGGGCAGCGCGATTTGCCGCGCAGCTTGGGTTCGAGGTCGACCCGGGCGTTTCTGCTGCGATCTCGGCGATGGCCGACCGCATCCTGAAGATCTCGGCCGAGCGGGTGCGCGACGAGTTCGTCAAGTTGATCTGCTCGCCCGACCCGCGGCGCGGCTTGTCATTGATGGTGTCGACCGGGCTCGCCGATCGCGTGCTTCCGGAGCTGCCCAAACTGCGGCTCGAGCGCGACGAGCACTTCCGGCACAAGGACGTCTACGAGCACACGCTCACCGTGCTGGAACAGGCGATGGCCCTTGAGACGTCCGGGCCGGACCTGGTGCTGCGGCTCGCTGCGCTGCTGCACGACATCGGCAAGCCGGCGACGCGTCGCAAGGAGCCGGGCGGCCGGGTGTCCTTCCACCACCACGAGGTGGTCGGCGCCAAGCTGGCGAAGGCGCGGCTGACGGCATTGAAGTTCCCGAAGGACGTCGTCTCCGACGTCTCGCGGTTGGTGGAGCTGCACTTGCGGTTCCACGGCTACGGCACGGCCGAATGGACCGACTCGGCGGTTCGGCGCTACGTGCGCGACGCCGGGCCACAGCTCGACCGCCTGCACAAGCTCACCCGCTCCGACTGCACCACGCGGAACAAAAAGCGGGCGGCTGCATTGTGGGGTGCTTACGACTCGCTCGAGGAGCGCATCGAGCAGCTGCGGCAGCAAGAAGAAGTCGACGCGCTTCGGCCGGAATTGGACGGCGACGAGATCGGCGCGGTGCTCGGGATCCCGCCCGGGCCTGAGCTGGGGCGGGCCTGGCGATTCCTGCTGGAGCTTCGGCTGGAGCAGGGGCCGATCGGCAAGGAGGCCGCGGCCGCCGCGCTACGAGAGTGGGCCGCCGAGCACGGCGTCGGCGCCTAGTTCTTCGGGCCAGTTCGGCCCGAGCGAGGCAAAGACCCCCGAAGCTCGGCTTGTACGCCTAGCTTCGGGGGTCTGCGGTGCCTGAGCGTGATCGACTTCGCCGTCGAGGGCTGGGTTCGGCTTAGCGGTCGACGGTGCCGGCGATGAAGTCGGCCACGGCCTGGCGAGCTTCGTCGTCGCTGTACTGAACCGGCGGGCTCTTCATGAAGTAGCTCGACGCCGAGTGGATCGCACCGCCGATGCCGCGGTCCTTGGCGATCTTCGCAGCGCGAACCGCGTCGATGATGACGCCGGCGGAGTTCGGGGAGTCCCAAACTTCGAGCTTGTACTCGAGGTTCAGCGGGGTGTCACCGAACGAGCGGCCCTCGAGGCGGACGTACGCCCACTTGCGGTCGTCGAGCCACGGCACGTAGTCGCTCGGGCCGATGTGGACGTCGGCCTTGGCCATCTCGTGCGGGATCTGCGACGTCACGGACTGCGTCTTGGAGATCTTCTTGGACTGCAGGCGCTTGCGCTCCAGCATGTTCATGAAGTCCATGTTGCCGCCGAAGTTCAGCTGGTAGGTGCGCAGCAACTCGACGCCGCGGTCCTCGAACAGCTTGGCCATCACGCGGTGGGTGATGGTGGCGCCGACCTGCGACTTGATGTCGTCGCCGACGATCGGCAGGCCCGCGGCCTCGAACTTCGCGGCCCACTCGGGGTCGCTCGCGATGAACACCGGCAGCGCGTTGACGAACGCGAGGCCCGCGTCGATCGCGCACTGGGCGTAGAACTTGTCAGCAACCTCGGAGCCGACCGGCAGGTAGGAGACGAGAACGTCGGCCCCCGACTCCTTGAGCACCTTGACGACGTCGACCGGCGTCTCGTCGGATTCCTGGATGGTGTCGAGGTAGTAGTCGCCAAGCCCGTCGTAGGTGTGCCCGCGCTGCACGATGACTCCGGACGGCGGCACGTCGCAGAACTTGATCGTGTTGTTCTCGCTCGCGCCGATCGCGTCGGCGAGGTCTTGCCCGACCTTCTTGCCGTCGACGTCGAACGCGGCGACGAACTCGATGTCACCGACGTGGTACGGCCCGAACTGCACGTGCATCAAGCCGGGCACCCGCTCCTCGGGGTCGGCGTTCTTGTAGTACTCGACCCCCTGGACCAGGGACGCGGCACAGTTGCCGACGCCGACGATGGCTACGCGAACCGAACCCATCAGAAATGCTCCTTCGTTGTTTCCCGTGAAACGGCGGGCTTGCCTGTATTTTGATCAACCCGGCGCTCGGTCTCGATGAGCTCGGTCAGCCAGCGCACCTCGCGCTCGACCGACTCAAGGCCGTGCCGTTGAAGTTCCAAGGTGTAGCTGTCGACCCGCTCCCGCGTGCGCGAGACCGAGGTCTTGACGTGATCGAGCCGCTCCTCGAGGCGGCTGCGGCGCCCCTCGAGAATCCGCAGCCGCACATCGGCATCGGTCTGCGAGAAGAACGCGAAGTGGACGCCGAAGTTCTCGTCCTCCCAGGACGACGGGCCCGCCTCGGCCAGCAGCGTCTGCAAGTGCTCTTTGCCTTCGGCCGTGAGCTTGTAGACGATGCGACTCCGGGTGCCGCTCGGCTCGCCGTCCGCACTGACGTGACCGGTGGCCAGCATCTCCTTCAGGCAGGGATAGAGCGAACCATAGGAAAATGCCCGGAACGCCCCGAGCATGGTGTTGAGCCGCTTGCGCAACTCATAGCCGTGCATCGGAGACTCGTGGAGCAAGCCGAGGACGGCGAGTTCGAGGACGCCGGAACGCCCTGATCGCTTGGCCGCCTGAGTCACGCGCTGCTCCACCGCTCGGATTGATGTACCTGACCGATGTATCGGCCCGATACATCCGAACGATACGGCCCGATCGGGTGACACGCAAACGCCCCGCGTGTCGCGATCTTCCTCATGGGGCCATGGGCACCTGAGAGTGGCCCTGGCCATCCGTTGAAGCGCGCCCTTGGGCACTCTCGAGTGCCCAAGGCCGACACCACCGGGCCCTGGACCCTGGGACTTGCGCCTGGACACCGCAATACCAGGGTCCAGGCGCGGGTTACGGGGTCCAGGGAGATCGTTTACGCGCGCCGTCGGGCCGTCGAGCCGGCCGGACCCGAGGTGTCCAGGGCCACTCGCGGTGTCCCGTTGCGCCGACACCACCGAGCCCTGGACCCTGGGACTTGCGCTTGGACATTGCAATACCAGGGTCCAGGCGCGAGTTACGGGGTCCAGGGAGATCGTTTACGCGGGCCGTCGAGCCGGCCGGACCGACCTACCCGCCGGCTAGCCCCGGACGGCGGAAAGCTGTAGTCGGACGTAGTCGATAACCGGTTCCGGCAACTGCTCCGCCACCGCGTGCACAAACGGACGCCGATCGGCCGGCGCCATCTCGCGCAGCTGGGCTCCGAGCAGCACGGTGGCGATGAAGGTCTCGAGCTGCTCGCCGCGTTCGAGCCTGGCCGGGTCATCGACCAGCCGGACGTCGACCTCGTTGAAACCGGCAGCCGTGAGCCGAGCGCGGGTCTCCTCGACGCCCGCGAAGTTCCAGAACTGTGCGCCGGTGTCGCCGCCAACAGCCGCGACTGCCCGCCGAAACCGCGCGATGTTGCCGAAGCCACCGGCCTCGGCGACGAACCGGCCACCTGGCCGCAGCGCGGCGGCCACGCTGCGGAAAACCACCTCGTGATCAGGCAGCCAATGCAGCGTGGCGACACTGAGCGCGGCGTCGGCGGTCTCGCCGAGCTCGAGCGGCTCACGCAGATCGGCCTGGACGACGCGCAGCCGGTCGCCCTCGCCGGCTAGCCGAGACCGCAGCTGGTCGAGCATTTGCCGCGATCCATCGACCGCGATGACTCGACCGGTCGGCAGCGCCTCGAGCAAACGCTCGGCGTCGCGGCCGGTGCCTGCGCCGATGTCGAGCACGGTTTCGGAGCCCGTCAACCCGAGCCGCTCGATCGTCTTCGCGCCCCACATCTTGTGTGGCAAGGGCAATGCGTCGTAGACGCCGGCGTCCCACTCGAGCAGTTCCATGGCGCCTCCGATTCGTCACTTCGGACGACGCTAGCTTGGCGTCTCGCTATTCGGGAGCTCTATCTCGCATCATGAGATGGCGCCTCACCGGCGAGGATCGCTTCCTCCGGTAGACCCGGAATCTCCTGAAGTGCCGCTTCATCTTCGGCGTCGTCCGCGCCGTTGAGCGCACGTCGCACTGTGGCGATCAGAGCCGCGCCGACGAGCACCACGACGGCGCCGAGCAGGAACGGCACATGCGCGTTGTAATGCTCCACCAGCTTGCCGGCGACGAAGGGCGCGAGTCCGCCGCCGATGAAGCGCACGAAACCGTAGGTCGCCGATGCGATGTTGCGCGGCACCGGCGAGATGCTCATCACTGCGGTTGTCACGAGCGTGTTGTTCAAGCCGATGAGCGCACCTGATGCGATGACGGCCACGATGACGACCCAGCGGTGCGCCGAGAAAACGCCGATGACGGCGAGAATCACCGCCACCAGCACGAGGCTCGCAGTCAGCGTCGGCGCGGTGCCGAAGCGGTTCTTCAGCAGCGGCGCACCGAACACCGCGAAGATTGCAACGAGCACTCCCCAGCCGAAGAACACCGCGCCGAGCTTTAGCGCCGACAGGCCCATCAAGAACGGCGCGTAACCGAGCAGGGTGAAGAATCCCCAGTTGTAGAGCAGCCCGATCACGCTGGTGCGCGCCAGGCTGCCGTGCCGCAAAGCGGCGATCGGTTCTTTGATCGACGACTTCACCGGCGGTTTCGGCGTCGCATGCACGAGCGTGATGGTCGCCACCAGCGCGATCAGCATCAAGAAGGAGACGCCGTAGAACGGCCCACGCCAGCTGATGTTTCCGAGCAGTCCTCCGAGCAGCGGGCCCGATGCGATGCCGACACCGAGCGCCGTCTCGTACAGCACGATCGCGCCAGAGAATCCGCCAACGGCCGAGTTCACGATGACGGCGAGCGACGTGGCGATGAAGAGCGCATTGCCGAGACCCCAGCCGGCGCGAAAGCCGACGATCCCGTTGATGCTGTTCGTCGATCCCGCGAGGCCGGCGAAGGCGACAATGAGCACCAGGCCGGCGATGAGCGTCTTCTTCGCGCCGACCCGGCTCGAGATCCAGCCGGTGACGAGCATGGCAACGGCGGTGACCACCAGGTAGCTGGTGAACAGCAACTCGACCTGGCTCGGTGTTGCGCTCAGTTTCGATGCCAGCGCAGGCAGGATCGGGTCGACCAGGCCGATGCCCATGAACGAGATGACGCAGGCGAACGCGACCGCGAAGACGGCCTTCGGTTGGCGGAACGGGTTTTGTGTTGATCGATCGTGCGTAGCGCTGTGCGCGCTCATCCGGACGTGCCCCTCTTGAGCTTCGCTTGTTCGGCGACCAGCCCTTCGATGGCTGGCAGCGCCGCGATCAGTGCGGCGCGGTCGGCTGTTTCCAGGCGGTTCACACCTGCGAGCAGCGCCTCTGTTCGGTCTGCCTGTCGCTCCGCCAGAACCTTGCGACCGACCTCCGTAATCCGCACGAGCGTCGCGCGCCCGTCTCTCGGGTCAGCGATCCGCTCAGCCTGACCGGCTGCCTCTAACCGGTTCACGAGGGTGGTCATACCGGGTTGGGAGATCGCCTCACGATCGGCAAGATCTGAGATCCGCAACGGGCCCTCGTTGAGGAGCGTGTCGAGCGTGGTGATGGTGCTCGTGCTCACCGGTGCGGGCGTCTGGCGACGCGCCCACATCACTAGACGGTCGATGCCCGCAGCGACGGCCGCGGCGTCTTTCCTCTCAGTCACGGCGCAACTATATAACTCAGTTATATAGACCGCGAATGCAAGTTCAGTCTTGTACGGGCACTGCTTCTTTCTCGGACGGCGGCGCAGCCGCGCGCTTCAGGTGCCCCGGAGTAGCGAAGAACAACGCTGCGATCAGCCCGAGCACGATCACCGCGGCCGGCAGCAGCATCGACTGAGCCATTGCGTCGCTGAAACCCGCGTGCAGCGCAGGCGGCAACTTCGCCGTCGCCCCTGCGCTGGCCGAACTCGCGGAGCCCGGTAAATGTGCGGCCAGCCGGTTCTGAATCAGGACGGCGATCGCCGCGCTGCCCAGCACTGCGCCTACCTGGCGGGTGGTGTTGTAGACGCCGGAGCCCGCGCCGGCCTGATGAAGCGGCAGGTTGCGGGTCGCCGTCGTGCTGAGCGGCGACCACATGAAGCCGTTACCGATGCCGAGGAGCGCGAGAGGCAGGACCAGCCACAAGATGGCCTCGCTCGGGTGCATCACCGCGCTGAGCCACACAAGCGAGATGGGCACGCAGACCAGCCCGATGCCGGCAATCCAACGGGGGTGGAACCGGTCGGCCAGGCGACCGACGAACGGCGCCAGTGCCCCCGAGATCACCGCCATCGGCACGAACAGCAGCGCCGACCGCATCGGGCTCAAGTCTTCGACCAGTTGCGCGTAGAGCATCAGCGGGAAGCCCAGCGCGGTAATCGCGAAACCCACCGTTGTGATCGCCGCGTTGGCCAGGGAGAAGTTGCGGTCGCGGAACAGCGCGAGTGGCAGCAACGGCTCGCCGCTGTTGCGGTGCTGCGCGTACACGAAGAGAGCGAGGACGACGACGCCCGCGCAGATCAGGCCCCAGATCTCTCCCGACCAGTGATAGGTCTGGCCCTCCTGTATCCCGAAAACGACCAGGAACATGCCGACCGCGCTGAGCGCGACCCCGAGGAGGTCAAACCGGTGCGGGTTCGTCGGCAACTCCGGCACCAGCCGCCATGCCAGCCCGAAGCCGACCACGCCGATCGGCACATTGATGAAGAAGATCCACTCCCAGCCGAGCGTGTCGATCAGCACGCCACCGAGCAGCGGTCCGACGAGCACCGCCACACCTGCGACCGCGCCCCACAAGCCCATCGCCTGGCCGCGTCGCGTCGGCGGAAAGATCCGGGTGATGACGGCCATCGTCTGCGGTGTCATCATCGCGGCGCCCAGGCCCTGGAACACCCGCGCAACGATGAGTTCCTTGATCGTGCCGGTGAAACCGCACCACGCGGAGGCGCCGGTGAACAGCACCAGCCCCACGAGATAGAGGTTCTTCGGCCCGAACCGGTCGCCGAGCCGCCCGGTGATGAGCAGCGGCACGGCGTACGCGAGCAGGTAAGCGCTGGTCACCCAGATGACGGCGTTAACCCCGGCGTGCAGACCGGCGATGATCGCGGGCGTCGCGACAGAGACGATCGTCGTGTCGATGAGGATCATGAAGAAGCCGAGACACAGCGCCCACAGCGCCGGCCACGGGCGAAAGGCCGGGTCGTCGACGGGGTTGGCACCTACCGCGGTCATCGGCTGCCTCCAGCGATCCGAACGAAGCGAGCTTAGGACTGCCTCCCCGCCGCCGCTCGGGTGATGCACACTTCGGGCGGGCTGCGGCACCCGCCGTCCGGCGTACTGTGTTTTGCGTGGAAACCGTCCGGTCGTTGATCGACTATTCCCTGGCGCGGCGAGCGACGCTGATGTCGTTGTTCCGCGGCCAGGCGACGTCGACGGACGTCTGCGACGCGCACCCTTATCTCCTGCGGGCGGCGAAGTACCACGGCGAGGCGACCGACGAGCAGTGCCCGGTCTGCCGCAGGGAGCCGCTCACCCACGTGACCTACACGTACGGCGACGCGCTCGGGCAGTACAGCGGCCGCATCAAGGCCACCCGCGAGCTGGCCCAGATGGAGACCGAGATTCACGAGTTCACGGTCTACGTCGTCGAGGTCTGCCAGAACTGCGGCTGGAACCACCTCGTGGAGTCTTACGTTCTCGGTCACGGGCGCGCGCCTGAGGTCGCGCCGCGGCAGCGCAGGCGGGCGCTTCCGGATTAGGCCCGTACCGGTCGCCGCGTTGACGGCGGCCCGCGGGGTAAAAGATCAGTCGGACGCCGTCAAACCCCACGAGCTGAGGTTGCCCTGAAGATCGACTATCCCCGCGCCGGGAAGACCGGCGTCCGGCGTTATGTCCCTTCGTGGCGACAGGTGCTCAGCCTCACCGGCCTCGGCGTGCTCCTGCTGATCGGCCTGTTCTTCCTCGGCTACGCGCTGGTCAAGGTGCCGTCGCCGTCCAGCATCTCGCTCGCGCAGTCGGCGTCGGTGTTCTACGACGACGGCAAGACCCAGCTCGGAGCAGTCGGCGCGCGCAACCGCGAATCGGTGTCGCTGGCGCAGGTGCCGAAGCCCGTGCAGCACGCCGTGCTCGCAGCCGAAGACCGCAGCTTCTACTCCGAGCCTGCGATCTCACCGCTCGGCACCGTTCGCGCGGGGATCGTCGACCTGACGCACGGTGACTTCGTCGAGGGCGGCTCGACCATCACGCAGCAGTACGTGAAGAACGCCTACCTGACGCAGGAACGCACGATTACCCGCAAGGTCAAGGAGTTCTTCATCGCCATCAAGATCGGGCGCACCCACTCGAAAGACCAGATCCTCGAGGACTACCTCAACACCATCTACTTCGGGCGCGGCGCATACGGGATTCAGGCAGGCGCGAAGGCCTACTTCGGCAAGGACGTCGGGCAGCTCACTCCCGAAGAGGGCGCCGTGCTGGCGGCGTCCATTCAAGCTCCGTCCTACCTCGACCCGGCGCTGCACAAGGCGCCGGCGGTCGCGCGCTGGAACTACGTGCTCGACGGCATGGTGAAGAAGGGGTGGATGACGCCCGCTGCGCGGGCCAGCGCGACGTACCCGACCGATCTGCAGCCGATCGGCAGCTCGAGTGCGCTAAGCGGCCCGAACGGCTACCTGATCGCGAGCGTGCAAGCCGAGCTCGAGGCGCACGGCATCACCGAGAACGAACTGAATCGCGGCGGCCTGAAGATCGTGACGACCTTCAATCAGCCGACTCAGGCGCCCGCACTGCAAGCGGTTGCGTCCGTCGTCGGCAACGGCAAG
>Ga0105240_10005758_pt1 | contig 18378 bp, 17 predicted proteins | sample KBSC54metaG_FD_80426 | JGI IMG/M metagenome (GOLD analysis project Ga0105240, IMG submission 80426) | Corn rhizosphere microbial communities from Kellogg Biological Station, Michigan, USA - KBS C5-4 metaG | ecosystem: Host-associated > Plants > Roots > Rhizosphere > Soil | place: Michigan, USA...
ATGGATGCCTGAAATAATCGTTCCAGCTTACGCTCCGAGTGACCGGTTAAATTGGTCAATTCCTTTACCGTTGTCTGTCCTTTGATCTGTACGATCGATTGTACCACTTGCCAGAGTTGGTCTGAATTGTTCACAGGTATTTTAGACAGCTTTGCAAAATAAGCTTCTATGGTCAAAATAGAATGTGTGTAAGATAAGGCAGCTTTTAAATTATCGGCTAACGAACTAATTTGATTACCACAAAGGAGATGCGCGTCAATTATCTGTCCCTTCACTTCATCGGCAGGTAAGCCAGACAATCTAAAAAACCCATAAGGATGGAAAACTACAATAAGAATTTCCGTGTCAGCTGCGCTATAAATATCCTGGTAATTACCCAGTTGCCCGTAAACAAAAACGCTGGGTAGGACACGGTCAATCCCGTATTCACTCTTGATTTTCAGCTGACCTTTAATAATAAAAACCAGCCCTGTATTCCCGTCAGAAAAAAGCCGCAGCGTTTTGTCGCTCGCACATTTTAAAAACAGGTAATGTTTTATACAGAATGACCAGGCTGGTGAGGATGGAAGCTGCATAGCCTAAATAAATTAAGTAAATATACGACTATTAACTGTGCAGTATCAATAAGACATCAGCTGGAGAAGCAAATGAAAATACCTGATACCAATGCGCACGAGCTTGATGTCAGGTATTGATTAAGATGACGGTTTTTTGTTATTATGAGCTCATCTTGGCCAACTGGTGGCTTTCAAAGGCTATTTTGCGATTGTATTCCATTGCCAGGTCTTTGTGGTTTACCAGGTCAACGATCGAGCCGATAAAACAAAGGCCAACTGTAAATAAATACAAAATACCCATGCCTATCTGGCCAACGATAAAACGCTGCAAACCGGGCACTACGCATAAACCAACGATACAAAAGATCAGCATGTCCTGTGGACTTTTGCGTTTACTGGTATAGTTCATGTAAAAATATTTATGCTGGTTTTCGCTTAACTCAGCTGTGGCTTGTTGTATAACGGCAAGCTCTTCTGGTGTAATTCCTGATAGCCCCATATATGGGCTTTGTTGCATATCCATGGTGACGTGTTTTTAAGTTGATTCAAAACTAATATAGAATTAAAAGTTCTGAAACGCAAAATTGGCGGATGGAGCAGCGTTGTCGGTAAATGGCGGAATCTTATCGGTATACCGGGAATGATTTGTAATGAATGATTCTTTGATTGAACAAGGTAACTATCCTGTAAAGTATAATGCACAATGCTGGTATCCCTAGCCAGTGCGCATGCCACGAGTTACCTATGTTGCCTCGAAATAACCAGGATATAGAATGCCCCAAACCACAGCCCGGACACCAGGTGATGCCCATAGCTTTTAGCGGACAAAGGCTGAAATGGGCAGGTCCGGCAGGGTCAGTAAATGCAAGAGCAACTAGTGCCGCTATCCAGAATAAAAGTTCGAAATATTTTGAGAAAAGGCGTTTAACCAACTTTTTTTGATTTGCTTATTAATAGCAAAGTTACAGCAAGAGAGGATAAAACGCCGATAAGCAACGCAGCAAAAATACGCCCGGAAAAATCGCTCCAGTTTGCCTTATCAGTGGTTGATATCCAGTTGATATAGACGATACCTATAAAGACTACGAAGATACCTGATATGATCAATATCTTGAAAGCCTGTATCAACCCTTCCAAAAAATTCATCTTACCGTCCAGGTCATGATCCCGGTGCCGCTTTACACCAAGATACAAGCCGACAATAGGGATAAGTACAGAAACAAATTCAATAGGTTTCACATTGTCGTTTGAGAAATGAAGACCCATACTAAGCATAATAAACAACCAAACTCCACTCAATACTCCAATTACTAATCCGGGGAACAAAGCATTTTTCATAATAGTTGTGTTTAAAAGGTCATGGCATCGGGTTAACAAGACTATTAAAGCGGTGCGATTGAATAGGTGATTAACGGTTTATATAAATATACGCTATAAAAAAGTATTTTCAACTTTACTTTAAAAGTAATTTTAGCGTCACTTTGTTTTTAATAGCTACCTGTTTTCCACATAAAAAGTTGTCCGCGTGCCCTAGAAAATACCTTTTTATTATATTTGCGCCAGTTTGAACATCCGTGATATTTTAGAGCTTTATAAGACTGATGAACGGGTTGAGGCGTTGGCGAAAGCCTTGAACGCCGGTAAAGACACCCGGATTCAGTTACGTGGTTTGGTCGGATCAGGAGATGCGACCGTGGCGGTAGCTTTGTATTTTTTGCAGCACCCGAATATGATATTTGTGCTGCCTGACCGCGAGGAAGCTGCTTATTTCCAGGCTGATCTGGAAAATCTGACAGGGAAAGACGTTCTGCTTTTCCCATCATCATACCGCAAAGCTTTTGAATTTACCCAGCCCGATAGCAGCAACGTACTGGCCCGCGCAGAGGTATTGAATGAGCTGAATCATTCCTCAGAATTCGGCCGTTTGATCGTTACTTATCCAGAAGCTTTAGCTGAAAAAGTAATTGATAGGGAGTCACTGGCTAAAAACACGCTGGAGATAGCAGTAAGCAATAAACTCAGCATCGACTTTATCAATGAGTTTCTGATCGAATATGATTTTGAGCGGGTTGATTTTGTGTATGAGCCGGGACAGTTCTCTATTCGCGGGGGCATTGTCGATATATTTTCTTTCTCGCACGATCTGCCTTACCGGGTAGAGTTCTTTGGCGATTTTATCGAGTCGATACGCACATTTGAGATAGAGAGCCAGCTATCTGTAGAGCAGGTAAAAACCATTACAATCGTTCCGAATGTGCAATCCAAATTCCTGACGGAGCATAATATTTCGCTGCTGGAATATGTCGATAAGGGTTCGCAAATTTGGATAAAGGACGTTCAGCTTACGCTCGACGTAATAAAATCGGGCTATAAGAAAGCGACAGAACTTTGGAAGGCCTTGTCATCCGATGAAAAGCAAAAAAATCCGGAGTGGATCGATCCGAAATTTGGATTTACGGATGAAAAACTCATCGGCGACCAGCTGCATGATTTCCCGGTAGTAGAGTTTGGCAAACAGTTCTTTTATCAGGATGCGCAAGCTGTAAATTTTGATATGCGCCCCCAGCCATCCTTCAACAAGGATTTTAGCCTGCTGATCCATAATTTTAAGAACAACGAGGCTGAGCATATCCAGAATTACATCCTGACCGATTCTGCACGACAGGTAGAGCGTCTTTATGCCATTTTAGAAGATCTCGATAAAACAGTAAAATTTACGCCGATCAATATATCTGTACGCGAAGGTTTTGTTGACCGCGAACAAAAGCTGGCCTGCTACACCGACCACCAGATATTTGATCGCTATTATAAATATAAACTTCGTAAAGGATATCAGCGCACGCAGGCTATCACCCTAAAAGAATTGCGCGAATTAAAGCCGGGTGATTTCGTCACACACATTGACCACGGGATCGGTAAATATGCCGGTTTGGAAAAGGTCGAAGTGAACGGCAAAATGCAGGAAATGATCCGCCTGATCTATGCGGATAATGACTTGCTGTATGTGAATATAAACTCCCTTAACCGCATTTCGAAATATAGTGGCAAGGAGGGAACCGTCCCTAAAATGAATAAACTGGGTACCGATACCTGGGAGCGGCTAAAAAAAACCACAAAAAAAAAAGTTAAGGACATAGCCCGCGACCTGATAAAGCTGTACGCGTTGCGCAAAGCTAAAGAGGGCAAAGCATTTTCTCCGGATACCTATCTTCAAACAGAACTCGAAGCTTCTTTTATTTACGAGGACACCCCCGACCAGGAAAAAGCCACAGCCGATCTGAAAAAGGATATGGAATCGCCGCACCCCATGGACAGGCTCATTTGCGGTGACGTGGGTTTTGGTAAGACTGAGGTAGCCATCCGTGCTGCTTTTAAAGCCGTTGCTGATAGCAAACAGGTGGCGATCCTGGTGCCGACTACCATTCTTGCAGCTCAGCATTATAAAACGTTCTCCGATCGTCTGGAGGGCTTTCCCTGCAATATTGATTATGTGAACCGTTTTAAATCAACCAGACAAATCAAGGAAACTTTGGAGAAGTTGAAAGAAGGGAAGGTTGATATTATTATCGGCACGCATCGCCTGGTTAGCAAGGATGTAAAGTTTAAAGACCTTGGCCTGATGATCATCGACGAGGAACAAAAGTTCGGCGTATCGACGAAGGAGAAACTGAAGCAGATGCGGGCTAACGTGGATACATTAACGCTGACTGCAACACCAATACCGCGTACGCTGCACTTCTCTTTAATGGGAGCACGTGATCTTTCCATCATATCCACCCCACCACCAAACCGGCAGCCGGTGGTGACGGAACTGCATGTGTTTAATGATAAACTGATAAAAGAAGCCGTTGAATATGAAATTAGTCGCGGGGGGCAAATATTCTTTATTCATAACCGCGTAGCCGACCTTATGCAGTTGGGCGGATTGATCCATAAACTGGTTCCGAAGGCGCGTATTGGTATAGCTCATGGGCAATTGGAAGGGGATGACCTGGAAGATGTGATGCTGAAATTTGTGAGCGGTGAGTATGATGTACTGGTAGCGACCACCATTATCGAAGCAGGTTTGGACATTCCGAATGCCAATACTATCATCATCAATCATGCACACATGTTTGGGTTGAGCGATCTGCACCAGATGCGTGGCCGTGTTGGAAGAAGTAACAAAAAAGCATTTTGTTATCTGCTGAGTCCGCCCTTATCTACGCTGACTTCCGAGGCACGGAAGCGTTTAAGTGCGATAGAAGAGTTCTCAGACCTGGGCAGCGGCTTTAATGTGGCCATGCGTGATTTAGACATTCGCGGGAGTGGTAATCTGCTGGGTGCTGAACAAAGCGGTTTTATAGCGGAGATCGGTTTTGAGATGTATCATAAAATTCTGGATGAGGCTATACAGGAGTTGAAGGAAGACGAATTTAAAGGTGTTTTCCCTGATGATAAACCAAGGCCGTATATCTCATTTACGCAGATCGACACGGATATGGAAATACTCATTCCCGATGAGTATGTAACCAGTATCGCTGAACGTTATAATTTATATACCGAGCTTTCAAAGTTAGAGAACGAAGTCGAACTTCAGGCCTTTGAAAAACAACTGAACGACCGCTTTGGTCCAGTGCCGCCACAGGTAAGCGATATGCTGAACACCATGCGCCTGCAATGGTTGGGTAAGGCAATCGGGTTTGAAAAGATATCGCTGAAAAAGAATGTGCTTCGCGGGTATTTTATAGCCAGCCAGCAATCGCCCTATTTTGAAAGCAGCATGTTCAGGCAGGTGCTGATGTTTGTACAATCTAATCCCCGCCGGACTAATCTAAAAGAAGTGAAAAGCACCCTTCGTATCAGCATTGATGGGGTGAATAGTATTGACGAAGCTGTGCAGTTGTTGGAAGAGATTGCGGAGCCAATTAGCATTTAATTGTCTGAACCATGATTTACACGATTAAAGGATTCTCAGGATTTTAAAGCACCAATTCTCCAGAATTTATTAAGTCGCCCAACCCTTGTGCAGTTTGTACCAAATTCTTTTCCGTATTAGCAATAGCGGTTGGCATATCGATAAAACCCCCGTTAATAGATAATAATACGTCAAAGTATTTCTGCAGCTCTGCATCCGGCTTGGTTGGTACCCGTCCCGCAAGTCCAACAACAGGGAGATGTTTCTTTTTCGCTTGCACGGCTACACCGTAAGGCCCTTTCCCTTGTAAGGTTTGCATGTCAATACTTCCTTCGCCGGTAATAACCAGGTCAGCATTTTTTAGGGCCTGATCAAAGCCTGTTAGCGATAAAAAATATTCGATACCATTTACAAGTTTGGCATTGAGCCAGGTATGCAATCCGGCTGTTGCACCTCCGGCTGCGCCGCCATGTTTTATAATGGTCATATCTGTGCCAAGCTGAGCTTTTGATACGGAAGCAAAATTGGTGAGGAAATTATCCAATACGCTCACATCTGAAGGAGAAGCGCCTTTCTGCGGTCCAAAGACAGCCGCAGCACCTTCTGGTCCTAAAAGTTTGTTGTTGACATCGCAAAGAATAACAATTTCGGTATCCTGTATTCGACGGTCAAGGCCCGAATCGCCGATCTTAACCATTTTCGACAATTCATCCGGAACTGCTTTTAAGCGCTTACTATCTTTATCCAAAAAATCGATACCCAGAGCCTTCAAAATGCCGCATCCGCCATCTACTGTAGCGGAACCACCCATGGCGATAATGATTTTTGTGGCCCCTTTGTCCAATGCTGCGTTAATGAGCTCGCCTGTTCCATACGAAGAAGTTTGCATAGGGTTTAACTCATCTCTTTTAAGCAATCGCAGACCGGATGCATCGGCCATTTCGATAACAGCAGTTTTCCTGTTATCGATCAATCCAAAACGGGAATCGATCTTTCTTCCTAACGGGTCATGAACCTGTTGTGATACGATAATACCTTTGCAACGTTCTATGATTAGGCTACCCGTTCCATCGCCGCCATCGGCAATAGGGAAACATTCCGTAGTACAATGCAATCGGCTTTGCTTTAACCCTTGCTCAATTGCCTTTGCAACTTGTATTGCGTCAAGGCTATTCTTAAAAGCATTCGGAGCGATCAGGATATGCATATTACCAGATCTTAGATAAAATATAAACGGTTGCCAGCGTAATGATCCCCATAAACAAAGTGGATACTGTATATACTTTGAGCATGGTTTTCATACTGATACCAGAGAACCGGGAGATCACCCAAAAATAAGCATCGTTGGCATGAGAAACGGCCATTGATCCGGCTCCCATGGCCAGCACGCAGAATAGCTTGCCGTTTTCAGTATCCAAACCCAGCGCTGGCAGTAAAGGCAAAACTAAGGATGAGGCCGTAATTATTGCAACCGTAGACGAACCCTGCGCTGTTTTCAAAACTGCTGTAAGCAGGAAAGGAAAGAATAATCCCATAGTTCCCAACGCCATCGATTGGCTTAAATGATCTCCCAATTTAGTAGCTGTCAAAATAGCACCGAAGGCACCGCCCATCCCTATCACCACTAATATCCCGCCTGCTTTTTCTACTGAATCCTGCAGTATCTTGCTTAACTCGGTTTTATGCCAGCCGCGCTTGCAATTGAAGGCTAATAAGACACCTATCAGTAATGCAATCACCGGATCGCCCAAAGCAAATACTACTTTTACCCAGGCCGGATCGTCGTCGACGCCTTTAGTTAAAAATGAACGTATGGCAATTAAAATGATGGGCACAAATACTGGCATACAAGCCTTTAATAGTGATGGCCCATGGCTGGATTCATCTTCTTCAATATCTCCTGTTAACTTATCAGGTGCATTTCGTCCCGCATAATTTGCCCACCAGTTGCCGATAAGCATAGCAGGAATAGATGCCAACGCACCAATTAGAATTAGTTTACCAAAATCAACCCCGATGGTTGCCGCTGCAGCCGAAGCCCCGGGATGAGGTGGTACCATGCAATGAACGGACAATAAACCCGTAGCCAGTGAAACCGACATCGTGGCAATCGATATGCCGGTTCGTTTAGCCATGGACCGGTTCAGCCCACTAAGGACGATATAACCTGAATCGCAAAATATAGGCAGCCCTACAATAAATCCGGTGATACTCATGGCCAGCGGGGCAAAGCGCTTCCCCATTCGTTTTAAAAGGAAATTAGCCATTACGGTGGTGCTGCCAGTGTATTCCAGTAACAAACCTAAAGTGGTGCCCAAAACAATGATGAGCCCTAAGTTTTTCAGAATATTTCCAAAGCCATCTTTAACAGTGCCGAGCACGTCACTAACAGGCATTCCAGCACCCAAGCCAACCAGCATACAGGCCAGGAACAATGAAAAGAAAGCGGGAACTTTATAACGGGTGGAAAGGATAACAATAAGCGCAATGCCGGCTACTAATAAAGTAAGGATGTAGGCCAGTGAGTGGGTCATTGGTTAATTGGTGTTACCGCAAATTACAAAACTTAATCTAACCCAATCAACTTAGTCAACTATTCAACCCACTTTTTTAAATATCCCTTTCAAATTTCTTCCCAACTCTTTATAATCTAACCCATAACCCACCACAAATTCATTGGCTATTTCAAAGCCGGTGTATTTTAGTTCGGGTATGGTTCTTTCTAAAGCATCGGGTTTTAAAAGCAGGGTACAAACGGTGATGGAAGCCGGCTCACGGACTTTCAGTTTTTCAATCAGGTAATGCATGGTGTTGCCGGTATCCACAATATCTTCAACCAGTATAATATCCCGGCCTTTGATGTCGATGGTCAAGTCGAAATCGTCCCTGATTTTGCGGGTGGTGGATGTGCCTCCGTAATAGGAAGCCAGTTTAGCAAAGGTAACCTCAATAGGTATTTCGATCTGCTTTACCAGGTCGGCAACAAAAAGAAAGCTGCCGCTCAGGATACCTACCATTACGGGGATACGGCCTGAATAATCACTGCTAATCTCGGCAGCAATTTCATCAACCCGTTTTTCGATCGAGGTATAGGGGATTGATAATTCGAAAGAGAGATCGGCTACCTGGGTTTTCATGTGTTAAATGTAGAAATTATAGTTTAAAATCTTAATCAGGCACTAAAAGGATGATTTTTCAGTTACATTCTAGTACAAAATCTTTCCGACTTCCGGTCTTCCCGACTTTCGGACATAAAACCCTATCTTTGCGCCTCATGATTGACTACCAGGTTCATACCTTAACCAACGGTATCCGTATTTTACTAAAGCACTCGCCTTCAACTATTACGCATTGCTGTTTTGTGGTGAATGCCGGTTCGCGCGATGAGCCGGAGGATAAGGCCGGATTGGCACACTTTATAGAGCACCTGCTATTTAAAGAAACCGAGACCCGCAACACCAACCAGATTCTGAACCGCCTGGAGTTGGTAGGCGCAGATCTGAACGCTTATACCACTAAAGAATACACCTGCATACATGCTTCGCTGCTAAAACAACACCTGGAGCGCACCATGGATTTGTTCCAGGATATTTTGTTTCATTCTACCTTTCCGAAGGATGAAATGGAAAAAGAGCGGGGCGTGATATTAGATGAGATAGCCTCTTATCTTGATCAGCCGGAAGAAGCCATTCAGGATGATTTTGAAGAGTTGCTGTTTAAAGATCATGTTTTAGGGAAGAATATCCTTGGCACAACGGAAACAGTCTCTTCAATGGATAAAGAGGATATCCAGCGTTTTATTGCAGCCAATTACAATACCGAGGAAATGATCTTTGCCATTTTTGGAGACCATGACCTGAAAAAGGTAGCAAAGCTTGCCGAGAAATATTTTGGCAACATCAAACCCAATCATACTAAAAAAAACCGCCTTAAGCCTTCTGAAAGTGTTGGCCAAAAACTGAGTGTTTTTCGCCCTATTTCCCAAACGCACTGTATGATAGGCAACCAGGCTTACCCATCATCACATCACCATAAAACGGGTTTATTGCTGCTAAACAACCTGCTTGGCGGAATGGGTATGAGTAATCGCCTTAACCTGGAGATCCGTGAGAAATACGGAATTGCTTATACCATTGAGTCGAACTATACGCCATTTTCAGACACAGGTATATTTTCTATCTACTTCGGTACAGACGTTGAAAAGGCAGACAAGGCATCGCGCCTGGTCCACAAAGAACTAAAAAAGCTTCGCGAGCAAAAGCTGGGCACTTTACAGCTACACCAGGCTAAACAGAAGTTTATTGGGCAGATCGCGTTAGCTGAAGAGAACCGCATAGGGCTGATCATATCCATGGCTAAAAGTCTGCTCGACTTTGGTTATGTGGACACTTTAGAGCAAGTGTTTGCTAAAATAAATGCCTGTACAGCGGAGCAATTACTGGAGATAAGCAACGAAATTTTTGATAATCGGCTGACCACTTTGCTGTTTGTGCCAAAAGAGTAAACTCACCCGGTCATTGCTTCGCTCGACCACCCTCTCTCTGCTGCGCGCAAAGAGGGTTATTAGTTGTAATTTTTCTTCCCCTCTTAATGGTTTGCCATAGAGAGGGGCGACCAGCGTAGCGTCGTCGGGTGAGTCGACGGAACACGTACTATTCTTTAATGAACTGATTTCGATCTTTTTAAGGTAAAATTGTCAGCCCCGAGGTTTTTCTATAAGGTTTCTAATCTTATCTTTGTAAGATGAAAATGCCTATTATCGCCTATGGAGACCCGGTTTTAAGAAAAAAAGCGGTTGCTGTTGAACCGGACGAATACCCCAACATTAAACAACTGGTTGAAGACATGTTCGAAACCATGTATGGTGCACGTGGGGTAGGGCTGGCTGCTCCGCAGGTAGGTATCTCCATGCGTTTGTTCGTTGTTGATGCTACTCCTTTTGACGACGAAGAAGCCGAATTGGCAAATTTCAAAAAAGCATTCCTGAACGCACAAATACTGGAAGAGACCGGCGATGAATGGTCGTTTAATGAAGGTTGTCTGAGTATTCCGGATATACGTGAGGATGTATCCCGCAAGCCTGTTATCCGCATCTCCTATTATGATGAGGATTGGAAACATCACGAAGAAACCTTTAAAGGCATGGCTGCCCGCATCATTCAGCACGAATATGACCACATAGAAGGTAAGCTCTTTACAGATAAATTAAGTCCGCTGCGCAAACGCCTGATCGAAAAGAAACTCAATGATATTTCGAGAGGAATGGTGGATGTAGATTATAAGATGAAATTTCCTGCCGCTAAGAAAGGACGTTGATTTGAAGTCGGAAGTCTTGAGTCTGAAGTTAAAAGTCACTTAATAGGCGACTTAAGACTTTCGACTATTGACTTAAGACTTACAGCTTAATTCCCTGTCCCCCGGCTCTTGTCACCCGCAGCTATCTGGTTCATTAAAGCGCCCCATGCAATAGGGTTCAGCAATGGATTGGGTTGAAGGGAATGCTGGTTCAGGATAGCGTTATGCTCGTTTTGAGCCCAAGCGGATGATATTTCCTGTCCGTCCCGTGGTAAGTTATTACCAGCAGCGCGGTTGGTGGCACGTTCAAGGTTTTTACGGGCAATTTCCAGGTCGTCATCGGCTAGTTTCATCGCCAGGAAATCTTTCCTGAATTCGTCTGTAGTAGCCCATGGGAATACCCTGAAAGTCGGCAGGTTAATTACACGTGGTTTTATCCAAACCTGTGTGGTGTAGCTTTTATTGGGAACATTGGCAGGTATAACCATTTGAATATTGTTATAGCCAATACTTGTAAATACTAAAGTATCCTGTTCATGCGCCACAAAGGAAAAATATCCCTCGTAGTTGCTCATATAAACCTGGTTATGGTTGCTGATGTTGGTGATGGTCACATAAGGTACGATCACCTTTACGCTATCGGCATTATGGATAATACCTGAGAACTGAACCAATGGCTTCTCCTTTTGCTGTGCAAAGGCTGCGGCAGCGATAAAGAATAAAAATATGCCTAAAATATATCTCACCTGGTTGTAGGTCCTTTTTGTTTTATACCTGACTTTTAAGAAATAGTTTCAAAAAATGTCAGACAAAAATAGTGCATTGCATTAAATCCCAATGCAATTTAACAATACTTAACAATTATCTCAAATTTGCCGGAAGCACCGCATTCGGGTCATCAATGTCGGTTAAATTGATGGCTTCTACGCCTTTTATCTCAGGAACAGCCTTTTTTATAGCTTCTTCGATACCAGCTTTGAGGGTCATGATGCTCATAGGGCAAGAGCCACAAGCACCAAGTAACTTTAATTTTACAATATGGTCAGGAGTGATCTCCGCTATTGAAACATTCCCGCCATCGGTTTCCAAATACGGACGAATCGTATTCAAAGCCTCTTCTACCTGATCTAATAAACTCATTTTAACTTATTTATATTAAATGTAAAGTTATTAATTATTTACCAAATTTCTATTATTGGCCTCGGCGTTATAAATTGCAACCTGCTGGGCTACTTTCTGCGCCATTCCGGTAAAAGCCTTACTCATAGGGCTTTGCTCATCCAGTATAACAGGTCTGCCGGCATCACCAGAATCGCTAATGCCTTTTACCAGTGGGATCTCACCCAAAAACGGCACTTCCAACTGACCTGCTAATTTTTGTCCGCCGCCCTGGCCGAAGATATAATATTTATTCTCCGGTAATTCAGCAGGGGTAAAGTACGACATGTTTTCTACAATGCCAAGCAGCGGTACATTGATGGCGCTCATCAGGAACATACCTATGCCCTTTTTGGCATCGGCTAAAGCTACGTTCTGCGGAGTTGTAACGATAACCGCACCAGTAACCGGGAAGGTCTGCGCCACGGTGATATGCACATCGCCTGTTCCTGGTGGCAGATCGACTACTAAATAATCCAATTCGCCCCAATCAGCGTCATTAAACAATTGTTTTACTGCTGTTGATACCATCGGTCCGCGCCATGGCACGGGTTGATTTGGGTCTGTAAAGAAGCCTATTGACAACAGCTTGATGCCATATTTTTCAATGGGTTCGATCCTGGTTTTACCATCCACCTGGCTCGCCTTTGGTCGTGCTCCTTCCAAACCAAACATGATGGGGATAGACGGGCCATAAATGTCAGCATCGATCAAACCTACCTTTGCACCGGCTTGAGCAAGGCCCAATGCCAGGTTCACTGCGACTGTTGATTTACCTACACCTCCTTTACCGGATGCTACCGCGATAATATTTTTTACCCCGGGAACGCCGGTATTTTTTTGCGTAGTAACGCGCGAAGTCATATTGATGCTTACCTCAATGTCCTTACTGATAAAATGGCCTATCGCATTACGGCATGCATTTTCAATCAGTCCTTTCAGCGGACAGGCGGGAGTGGTTAAAATAACCGAAAAGCTAAGATGGTTGCCTTCTATTTTGATATCCTGAATCATGTTGAGGGTTACCAGGTCTTTTTTCAGATCGGGTTCTTCCACATGGCCGAGGGCGTATAAAACTTGTTCCTGAGTTATATTCATTGCAACTACAAAGCTACTAAACCGCGCTTAAAGCTATGTCATGTTAATGATAAAAAGCGGTTATCAAGAGCTGTTAAAAAAAATCTTTTTGCGGAGTTAACTATACTGAGAAACATTTTGTTGATGCTTGCGTTTGTATCGCATAAGAATTAGATTAGTTTTGGATAAATTTTTTTGATGCGTCGTCCTATTCCCAAATATATCCGCATAGGCGGAATTGTTGTTATTTCCCTGATTATCCTTTTATTAATAGGCGGCTATATCGCATATGGTAAACGCGAAGCCATGCTTCAAAAGGAGATTGCGAAAGCAAAAGAGAAAGCAAAAAAAGATTACAATTTAAACGTTAATATCGGTTCGGCTCACTTCACAGGGCTCGCTACTGTTTCTCTTTCCGACATTACAGTTGTACCCGATCAACGTGATAGTTTACTGAGCATTAAAAAATTTGATGTCAGCATCAAGATCATCCCGCTACTATTCGGGAATGTAAAATTGGCTGATGTTGTACTGGACAACGGGCATCTGAACCTGACCGATGTTAAAGGCATTAAGAATTTCGATTTCCTTTTCAAGAAGAAAAAAGATACTACCGAGAAGAAGGAACGTGCCGATCTTTCGGTACTGGCAAACAACCTGGTAAAGCAGGTTTTATATAAAATTCCGGATGACCTCGACCTAAGGAATTTCCTGGTAACATTTAAGAAAGATAGCGCCGGTATTAAGCTGCTTGCTCAAAGCGCTGTGATTAAAGACGGCAAGCTTAGTTCTACTATAAAAGTAAATGACACACTGGCTACCTGGCATTTTGCAGGTAAAATGCACCCATCTGATAAAGACATTGATGTGCACTTATATGCCGATGGAAAGAAGGTAGAGATCCCGTACATCCAGGATCGTTTCCACCTGAAAGTGAATTTCGATACTATTTCAACCCGGTTGGAAAAGGTGGAGAACAGCGATGGGGTCACCAAAATATATGGCTCGTGGTCGGTAAGGAACCTGTTGGTAAATCACCCGGCATTATCCTCATCGGATATCATAGTTCCTGATGGTTCTATTGATGCCAATGTATTTGTGGGCAAAAATTATGTGTCGCTGGATAGTTCATCGTTGATCAGGATCAAAAAAATTGCGGTAAAAACGTATCTCAAATACCAGCTTTACCCAATTAAAATGTATTCGGTAAAGGTCAATAGCGACTGGATGAACGCGCAAGATGTGTTCGATTCTTTCCCGCACGGAATGTTTGATTCGTTCGACGGTATACAGGTAACCGGTAAAGTAAAATATCACCTGCACGTGTTCCTGGACGCATCAAACCCCGACCAGGTACAGTTTGAGTCGGCACTGGCGAAGGATAATCTGAATATAGTCAAATACGGTAAAACTGATTTAGGCAGATTGAACAGGCCATTTACTTATACGCCCTATGAAAAAGGGAAACCGATGCCGTCAAGGATCATTGGTCCTCAAAATCCTGATTTTACACCCTTGCAGGAGGTTTCCCCTAATTTGAAGTATGCGGTAATGACTTCCGAAGACCCGTCTTTTTATACTAACCACGGCTTTGTTGAAGAGTCGATCAGGCGCTCCATCGCAACAGATATTAAACAAAAGAAATTTAAACGTGGCGGCAGTACTATCTCCATGCAGCTGATCAAAAATGCCTTCCTGAGCCGGGAGAAAACATTGTCGAGGAAGATAGAAGAGATATTGATCGTGTGGATGATTGAGAATAACAATGTGATGTCGAAAGACCGCATGCTGGAGGTTTACTTTAATATCGTAGAGTGGGGCCGGGGTATTTATGGTATTGGCGAGGCGTCGCGTTATTATTTCGGTAAATCACCATCCAACCTTACAATAGGCGAGGGTATTTACCTGGCCAGTATTCTTCCTCACCCTAAAACAGGATTATATTCATTCCTGCCGGATGGTTCATTGCGCCCAAGTTTGATCAACTATTATAACCTTATCGGCAAAATGATGGCCGCCAGGAAATGGACGGAACCTGATAGCTCAGGATATGGTTATTATTCAGTTCGGTTGAAGGAAAGCCTGCGTGAAAATATTGCTCCGGTATCGACAGCCGTTGCAGATAGCCTGATGAAGCAAACGAACGATGACGACGATGATGTGAATGTGCAGGCGCTGATGAATAAGCCAAGCGTTCCTGAGAAAAAGCCAAACTTCTTCCAGCGTTTATTCGGTAAGAAGGATACAACAGTACACAAACCGGTTGAGCAGGAGCCACAAATAGATACAGTCGGAAAGACAAAAAAACAAATACGCCAGGAAAAGCGTGCCCTTCGCAAGCTCGAGAAGCAACGTCAAAAAGAACTTCGTGACAAAGGGCTGATGTAGTGTTTACCATGGGATGACCCAATTAAATGTTTAAACATTTATTTTTGTTTGAAACATTTAATAAGAAACAATCATGTCACTCATAGAAAAATTAACCTGGCGCTATGCCACCAAAAAATTCGACCTAACTAAGAAGCTAAGCACTTTTCAGCTGAATGAATTGCTGCATGCAGTTCACCTGTCGCCTTCGTCAGCAGGTGTCCAGTCATACAAAATATTGGTAATTGAAGACGCCGATACCCGGGCAAAATTGCAGCAGGCAGCTTATGGCCAGGCTCAAATTGCTGATGCTTCACAATTGATCGTTTTTGCTGCTGAAACTAACCTGGATGCTCAGTATGTAAAAAACTTTATCGATCATGTCGCCAAATCACGCGGTATTGACCGTGCTAACCTGGAAGGTTATGAGCAGATGATCAATGGTAATGTAAGCGGGATGAACGAAGAGCAACGTATCAACTGGGCAAAAAAGCAAGCCTATATCGCACTTGGCGTATTGCTTACCTCGGCTGCTGAACTGGGTATCGATGCCTGTCCGATGGAAGGTTTTAGCGCACCTCAATTTGACGAAATACTAGGTTTGAAAGAGAAAGGCTTAACAACTGCTGTTATAGCTGCGATTGGTTTCCGTGCGGAGGATGATGCTTACAGCAAATTAAATAAAGTGCGTAAACCTGAAGAAGAAATGTTCATTCATATATAATAAGTGTCTTTGGTTTTTAACGTTCATTGTTAAGTTTGAAAGGCCCCCGGGAGACCGGGGCTTTTTCGTGTTTTTCTAAATATGAATTTTGCCAATCAGTTGTATATATCTGATTTTCAGCGTTAAAAATAATTTATGCTAACGGTTTGGAATTCCATTTAAAAGATATATCTTTAAATTCTATTAAATCTATAGAATAAATATACATTAAGATGGATGCAATCAACCCTGAATCCTTTCACAAAAAGGAATCTGAACCTGCTGGTAAAGAACGCGAGGTATTAAGGTCAAACGACCTGGACAAACTGGTAACCGCATTGCTCATCTGTATGGAAAACTATAGCCAGCTGGCGGATGTCACCATATTTCCGCAATTAAAAGCTGTTTATAAGCAAATTGCAAATGAACGGGCGGCTTTTGCTGCAATTTTATATCAAAGGCTTGGCCAAGATGATAAACTATCGGTTGATGAAGAAGGCAGTATACTAGGGCAAATAAAACCGGCCTGGGCTGGTACCTCATTTATTAATGAAGCGGATGATGACACCCTATTGAACAGCGTTATTAATAATGAATTCGCCGCCATAAAAAAATACGATGATTATCTCCGGAATCATATCCCTGTAATAAAAGATCTCAACTTGTTGATATCACAGCAAAACACTATTAAGCAGGTCGTAAAGGGACTTTAACCACGCTCATTTTATCAAAATGTATTCATTATGCTATCTAAGAAAACAAAATACGCTATTAAGGCATTGGTGTTGTTGGGAAAAAATCAGGCTGATGTGCCTATGCATATTGCAGAGATTGCCGAAAGAGAGAACATTCCAAGGAAGTATTTAGAAGGAATTCTGGCAGAGCTACGCAAGGCCGGGTTGCTCTACAGCCGCAAAGGAAGCAGTGGAGGATATGTATTAGGGAAAAGACCCGAAGATATTTTGCTGGTACAGGTCCTACGGCTCACCGACGGCCCGATAGCGATGGTTTCGTGTGCCAGTTTAAACTATTATCATAGATGCGATGAATGCACCGATGAGGCGACATGCGGTATACGGCAAGTATTTATCAATATTCGTGATGCAAGCCTGAAAATATTAACAGAAACAAGCATTGCTGATCTGATCAGGAATGAAAAGTTTTTGAAAGATACTCTGCCCTATCTAACTGCGGTTGGTTAGGTATTAAATGCCTGATGAAGATTTGCGGATAAATAGTTTCGACTCAAGAACGATGTGCTTTTTGGCAGCGTCGACCTCTTTATTTTCAAGTTCTTCAAACAATAGTTTGGCCGCCTTTATACCCATTTCATATGCGGGTTGTGTAATGGTTGACAGCGCCGGGCACAGTAGTGGTGCTATCTGCAAACTGGAGAAGCTGATAATCTTTAAATCTTTAGGGGCATCAATTTTCAGATCGTTACAAACATGGTAAGTCGCTAAAGCCAGCCGCTCTACAGAACTGAAAACGCCATCGGGCCTGGTTCTTTGCAATGCATCTTTTATGATATTATAATTTTCTTTTTCATCCTGGCTGCAGTCGATTACTAATTGATCATCAAAAGGAATGTTATGTTTCGCCAGCGCGTCCATATAACCTTGTCCGCGCACCTTACCTATAGAAATATTCTTGTTAATAACCAGGTAAGCTATCCTTTTGCATCCTTGCTCAATTAAATGCTCAGTAGCCGCGAAGCTGCTTTCATAATCGTTGGTGGTTACTTTGGACACATCGATATCCTCATAAACCCGGTCGAAGAACACCACGGGAATATGCTTTTGTTCCAGTTTTTTGATGTAATTATGGTCGTTCGCCTCACCCGAAACCGACATGATGATACCATCTACTTTGCCATTATTCAGGTAGTTTATAAAAGAAACTTCTTTCTCAAAAATATCATCCGTCCGGTAAAGCAGGATATAAAAGCCTTTCTGTCGCGCAACTTCTTCAATACCATTAATGGCCTGCGCAAAAAAGTCATTTACGATCTCGGGAACTATGACTGCCAGCGTTTTAGTCTTCTTATCCCGCAGGTTACTGGCGTAATGATTAGGCAGAAAATTATGCTCTTTGGCAAAAGTCAGTATCCTGTCACGGGTATCTTTATTAATATCCGGACTGCCATTAAATGCCCTTGAGATAGTTGAAGTGGACAAATTCAGTCGTTCGGCAATTATTTTAATGTTGATATTGTCCATGGATACTTAGCAGGTGGTAAATTTATATATAAATCGCCCATCACTTTGAAACAATTTAAGTAGTTTTAATATTAAGCATTACAGAATTCAGCCAATCCAGTGAAC